>Ga0206939_10027_pt4 | contig 21927 bp, 18 predicted proteins | sample Alteio_BWOrgHeat_10_FD_152921 | JGI IMG/M metagenome (GOLD analysis project Ga0206939, IMG submission 152921) | Enriched cells from forest soil in Barre Woods Harvard Forest LTER site, Petersham, Massachusetts, United States -... | ecosystem: Environmental > Terrestrial > Soil > Temperate forest >... | reverse complement strand
AAAAGCTGAAAGCCATCGGAACAGCGGCTCGCCAGGAGCTAGAAGAGATCCTCGGCACAAAGGTCTTCTTGGAACTGCGCGTTAAGGTGGAACGTGACTGGCGCCAGGATCCCCGCATCGTGCAGCAACTGGACTGGCGCCGCCAGCTCGAGCGGCTCAGAACCGGCGGCGAATAGACCTATTCCTCAGCGGAAATTCCCAGCGATTTCATCTTACGGTAAAGATGGCTGCGCTCTAGGCCGAGAGCGATGGCCGTTCGCGTCATATTCCATTGATTTTCGCTGAGCTTGCGCAAGATGAATTCGCGTTCGTAGGCGCTGCGCGCTTCGTGCAAGGTCGCATTGGGTCGCGATGAGATTGCCGGAACTCCTCGAAACAGTTCCGGCGGCAGATGCAGCGGATCGACGCGGGAATGAGGGCAGGTGATCATAAGCCGCTCGATCAAATTCCGCAGCTCGCGCACATTTCCAGGCCAACTGTATTTCGTGAGTACGGCCAGAGCTGCATCGCTGATCTCCTTTGGTTTGCGGCCATAGGCAGCGGCGAAGTCAGCCAGGAAATGGCGGGTCAGGATGGGAATGTCTTCGATCCGTTCGCGCAAAGCTGGCACGGTGAAGGGGATCACGTTGAGACGGTAGAACAGGTCCTCGCGAAACAGGCCTTTGGCAATCTGTTCCTCGAGCTTCTTGTTCGTCGCGGCAATCACGCGCACGTTCACCCCTGTGGGGTGATTTGATCCTACGCGCTCGAATCGTTGCTCCTCGAGAACGCGAAGCACTTTGGCCTGCGTACGCAGGCTCATGTCTCCGACCTCATCGAGGAAGAGCGTGCCATTGTCGGCTTTTTCAAATTTGCCGATCTTATCTTCGCTCGCCCCGGTGAAGCTCCCTTTGACGTGCCCGAATAACTCAGATTCGATCAGTTCCTCGGGAATGGCGGCGCAATTGACCTCTACGAAAGGCTCCCGGCCGCGAAGACTGGCGGCGTGCAGGGCGTGGGCGACGAGTTCCTTGCCGGTGCCGCTTTCGCCATAGATGAGCACGCGGCCATTCGTGGGCGCGGTGAGCGCGATCTGCTGGCGTAGGGCCTTCATGGGGACGCTCTCACCGAGAACCCGGTAGCGTTGCCCCAGTTCTTCGCGCAGGTGCCGGTTTTCCACCTCCAGGCGCAGAAACTCGAGCGCCCTCTTCACCGATTGGGTGGTTTTCTCGATCGATAGGGGCTTTTCGACAAAGTCGAAAGCTCCCAGCTTCGTGGCCCGAACCGCGGTTTCGATATTTCCGTGCCCTGAGATCATGACCACCATGGGGAAATGACCGTCTTCCCTCATGCGTTCGAGCGTTTCGAGTCCATCCATCTTTGGCAACCATACGTCGAGCAGCACTAAATCCACTTGTTCCTTTGCAAGATGCGCCAAGCACTCTTCACCGGAGCTGACGGATTCGACTGCGTAACCCTCTTCGATCAGGATCGAGGAAAGGGAATCGCGTATTCCTGCTTCATCGTCGACGATGAGAATGGACTGGGGCATATGATGGTTAATGGCTGGCAGGGTGCAGAAAAGGTTCTTTCGTCATTCCTAAGAAAGTGCCGTTTCTGCTTGTGGCTGAGACCTCCAGCAACACGCAGTTTCCCGGCGGCTGAGGTCCTTCGGAGTGACGACGACGGCAATAAGGGTCACGTTTTTCGCCATGGTTTCAAGTTTCTGCAAGGGCGGCAGGGGCAACCTCAGCCGCAGGTAGTTCGATTACAAAGCGTGCACCCCCAGGCACATTGTCTTCGGCCCGGATCAGCCCGTGATGCTCGGCGATAACGCGGCTGGCAATCGCCAATCCAAGACCCGTACCGCGATCCTTGGTAGAAAAATGCGGAAGAAAAAGCTTGTCTTTATCCTCCGGAGAAATTCCGTACCCACTGTCCGCGACCGTAATTTCCACCGAGTCATGCGCGGCATGGAAGCGCGTCATCAATTCCAGGTCTCGGATCGTAGAGGCTTCCATGGCCTCCGCGGCATTGTCGATGAGATTGACGATCACCCGTCGTAGCATTTCTGAATCCGCCCTGACCAGCGGCACACCTTGGGCGAGATTCGTGCGGATCTGCACGCCTTCGAGCCGTCCCCTGAAGACATCGAGGGCGCTCAGTACGACGGCGTTTGGGTCTGTGGGCACGAGCCGGGCGACGGGGAAACGCGCGAATCTGGAAAATTCGTTGACGAGCGCCTCAAGTGTTCCAACCTCGCGTTCGATCAGAGCGGCGCACTCACTGACTAAGCGCACAAGCTCTGGCGCGCCGGAATTGCCACTATGCCGGCTGACGTAGCGCGCAAGGCGCTCTGCGGATAGCTGGATAGGCGTGAGCGGATTCTTGATTTCGTGGGCAATGCGTTGCGCGACTTCTTGCCAAGCCGCGGCCTTTTGCGCCCGCAGCAGTTCAGTCAAATCGTCCACCACGACAACATATCCAGCATGGTTGCGCCGCGCCCCGAGCGGGCTCACGGTAACCGCCGCATGAACCACGCGGCCGCTCAGCCGTAGCTCCATCTCTTTGGACGCGCTGCCCATACGCAAGGCACGCCGGATCAGGTGCTGCACATCTCGTGCTGCGTCAGCCCCAGCCAGCGCGATCAGATCGGGAGCTTCGCGAGCGACTTCTCCAAAAATCTCCCTGGCCGCTCGGTTCATGCGCGCAATACGGCCATCGGGATCGAGAGCCAGAACGCCGATGGGAATATTTTCGAGCACGGTTTCGATCAGTGTTCGGCGGCGGTCCAGTTCCTGAATGGCCTGTTGCAGGTTGTGGGTGAATTCGTCGATCTGTCGATGACTATCGGCAAGCTGCGCCGTCATCTTGTTGAAGGATCGGACCAGCGTGCCCAATTCATCCTGAGCCCTGACGTTGACCTGCGTATCCAGGTGCCCCGCAGTAATTTCACGCGTCGCTTCAGCCAGCGCCTGAATGGGGATGGTGACTTGCTTGGAGAGGTAAAGCGCGGACCACGTCGCGGCAAAAAGCAGCAGGATAGTGAATAGCGAAAGCGTGAGCAGGATCTGCCGTTTGAATGTCTTGATGCGCTCGTTTTGGAAGGAATAGGCCGCAAGCTGCGTTTCGATATTGTTATAGCGAGTAAGAAAGTCGGCTGGCAGGCGGCGCGCCACGTAGAGGAATCCGGAACCAAAGGGCGCTCGAGCGGCCAGAAAAGAGCCGGAGCGCGAGTTCCAGAGCTCGCCACCGCTGGGGAGCACGCTTTGGAATTTGAGGGCCGGGTCAGCTAGCAAGGGGACTGTCAACGGCATAGGGATACGCGGAGCCGCGTCCGGCGAGTCCATGATCCAGATCGCTTCTGCGCCCTGATCTGCCGCGAAACGCGCCACTGGGTCGAGCGACGCCGGCAGAGTCTCTGCATCTGTTGCCGAGACTAACGCGGTCGTGCGCTTGGCCAGCGCCTCAAGCCGGGAATACTCGGAATTATCGACTTCACTGAGCAGCGTCAGTGCCTGAGAATTCGCATCTTCGAGTTCGGCCGGAAACCAACGGTTGAGTGTGCGGTTCATGAGCGCGTAACTGATGAAGAACAAAAAGACTAAGGGAAGTAGAGAAACGGCCATGGCGCCCAAAACCATTTTCGTTTTGAATCGAGAACCGAGCTGTTCAGCGCGCCGCTCCGCCCACAGACGTATCAGCGTTCGGCCGAGGATCAGCCCGAAAACCATCAGTGCCGCGACGATAAAGGTGGACAGAGCGTACAGGACAATCAACTCGTCCCAGGCGTGCGGCTCGATGGGTACTCGGAGAGAACCCAGGGTGATCACGGCGGCAAGCAGCAAAGTCAGGACTATGCCGCCCAGCGTCAGGAACAGCCGCGACTTGCGAGGGGACTCGCTCACAATATGGATTCTACCTCCGCTAAGCGCGACTTAGGCTGAGCCGCGAACGCGATGAACGGCCCTAGGGGGCAGTTGTGGCAGCGGGGCTCCCGCGGGCGGCACCAGTTTTTGCCGACGTTCACGAGCAAAGCATGAAATTCATTGTAAAGTTTTACATCCTGCGGCAGATGCCGCTCAAAGAGCGCTCGTACCCTCTCGTAATCGGGCTTGCCGTCGCTAAGGCCGTGCCGGGCAAGGATGCGGTGTGTGTAAGCATCGACTACAAACGTAGGATGCCCGCCCGCATAGAGAAGAATCGAGTCGGCGGTTTCGCGGCCGATGCCATGCACCTGAAGCAAGCGCTCGCGAAGCACACCAGTTGGCGTACGGAACATTCGCGGAAGGGAACCGCCGAAATCGCGCCGAAGAAATCGCGTGAAAGCCTTAAGCTTCTTGGCTTTTTGTCGGAAATAGCCGGAGGGGCGGATCAATTGTGCGAGGCGTTGGGCGGAAATCCGTTCCATTGCACGCAGCGTTATCACGTTACCCCGGCGCAGGTTAGCGATGGCGCGTTCGACATTCGACCAGGAGGTGTTCTGCGTCAAAATGGCGCCGACGATGACCTCAAACGGCGTCCGCGCCGGCCACCACCGCATGGGGCCCAGAGAGCGCGATAGAGTCTCGAAGTATAAAATCAGAGTCTCCGGGACCGTCATCGGCGCGGAGGCACCCACCTTGGCGGTAGGGTCGCCGCCAATAGTGTCATTTGGGTTCGCCGAAGTAGCCTGCGAGGCCAGCATACACTGGCAACATATCTATCGCGTAGGATACAAGTCAAGTCTCTACCGTGTCCAAATTGCCACACTGATGCTCGGCGGAGTCTTGGCTATTAGCGCTTTCAATACGATAGACCAAACCCTTCCTCCGAGTCCGCCTTTCCTTCTGTTACTTTCGAATTTGAGGCATGTTCCGTCTCTGGGGTTCTTGTTATGTCTTCCCGGCTTGGCGAAATCCTGGTCAAAGAGAACCTGATCACGGCCGATCAGCTAAAGCAGGCCATGGCCCACCAGAGGCAGAACGGGGGCCGGCTGGGAACGGCCCTGATGAAATTGGGCTTTGTCAGTGATGACGAGATCACTGAGGTTCTCTCCCGCCAATATGGCGTTCCGTCAATCAACTTGAAGTACTACGAAGTCGATCCCACAGTCATAAAGCTCATCCCCCAGGATACTGCGGTTCGCTACCAGATCGTCCCGCTCTCGCGCGTCGGCTCAACGCTCACGATCGCCATGATCGATCCGACTAACGTCTTTGCGATGGACGATATCAAGTTCATGACTGGCTTCAACGTTGAGCCCGTCGTCGCTTCGGAGACGTCTGTCAACGAAGCGATTTCCAAGTTTTATGGGGACGTACAGAGCGGTGAAGAACTCTCCAAGGTGATGAAGGACCTTGGCGCCGAAGACGGCGGGGACCTTGAGCTAGCCGCGGAAGAGCAGGAACTGGATCTTGCGACCCTGGAACGAGCCGCCGAAGAAGCGCCCATCATCAAGCTCGTGAATTTGATCCTGACGGACGCCGTAAAGCGGGGCGCCAGCGACATTCACGTAGAGCCCTATGAGCGCGAATTGCGCGTGCGCTTCCGGGTCGATGGCCTTTTGCAAAGCGTGATGACCCCGCCGCTGAAATTGAAAGACGCCATTGCCAGCCGGATCAAGATCATGTCCAAGCTGGACATCAGCGAGAAGCGCCTTCCTCAGGACGGCCGCATCATGATCAAGTACCGCAAGGAGGGCAGAATTAAGGAGCTCGACTTCCGAGTCTCCACGGTTCCCACTCTCTTCGGCGAAAAGATCGTCATGCGCTTGCTGGATAAGGAAAACCTCCGGCTGGACATGACGAAGCTGGGATTTGAACCCGAATCGCTGGCCAAGTTTGAAAAAGCAATCTTACGGCCGTATGGAATGGTGCTCGTCACGGGTCCGACCGGATCTGGTAAAACCAACACGCTCTATTCCTCCGTGGCCCGCTTGAACACTCCGGATACGAACATCATGACGGCAGAAGATCCGGTCGAATTCCAGTTGGCTGGCATCAACCAGGTGCAGATGAAGGATCAGATTGGGCTGAACTTTGCCTCCGCGCTTCGCGCTTTCTTGCGGCAGGACCCAAACATCATCCTCGTAGGCGAAATTAGAGACTTCGAAACGGCCGAAATCGCCGTCAAGGCCGCGCTCACCGGCCATTTGGTCTTATCCACCCTCCACACGAATGATGCGCCATCCACAATCAGCCGCTTGATGAACATGGGCATAGAGCCTTTTCTTGTGGCCACCTCAGTCAACCTCATCTGCGCCCAAAGACTGGTGCGGCGGATGTGCCAGAATTGCAAGGAACCGCTAGAAATTCCCGAACAGGCCCTCCTGGATGCCGGTTACAGGCAAGACGAAGTAAAAAAGGTCACCGTCTATTACGGCAAGGGTTGCGGTACATGTAATAAGAATGGTTATAAGGGCCGCCTTGGCCTGTACGAAGTAATGGAAGTAAATGATGAGTTGCGAGAACTGATTTTGGTGGGCGCTTCGGCTCTGGAGTTAAAGAAGAAGGCTCTGGACCTGGGGATGATGACGTTGCGACGCAGCGGATTGACTAAAGCCGCGGCGGGCCTGACCACGTTGGAAGAAGTTCTGCGCGAAACCGTGCTCTGAGGAGAACTGCACTATGCCAGGCATCACGTTAAGCGAACTCTTTAAGAAAATGATCGAAATGGGCGGCAGCGACTTGCATATATCGACGAATAGTCCGCCGCGGGTCCGTGTTCATGGCAAATTGCGGCCCCTCGATATGGCGCCGCTAACCGCAGCAGACACCAAGGCGCTCGCCTATAGTGTGCTGACCGATGCTCAGAAGCATCGGTTTGAAGAGAATCTGGAGCTGGACTTTTCGTTTGGCCTTAAAAATCTGGCGCGCTTTCGCGGCAATCTCTTCAATCAGCGCGGTGCCGTTGGAGCTGTATTCCGCACGATTCCCTGGGAGCTTAAGGGGTTTGACGCGCTCGGTCTGCCTGCCGTGGTAAAGAACCTATGCGATAAGCCGCGCGGGCTGGTGCTGGTAACGGGCCCCACAGGCTCTGGCAAGTCCACAACGTTGGCCGCCATGCTCGACAAAATCAACAACGAGCGCGAAGAGCACATGATCACGATCGAAGATCCCATCGAATTTCTGCATAACCACAAGAAGTGCTTGGTGAACCAGCGAGAAGTGCATTCTGACACGCACTCCTTTGCCAACTCGCTCCGCGCGGCATTGCGCGAAGACCCGGACGTGGTCCTGATCGGGGAAATGCGCGATCTGGAAACCATCGAATCCGCGTTGCGGATTGCCGAAACAGGGCATTTGACCTTTGCGACTCTGCACACCAACTCCGCCATCTCCACCATCACCCGAATTGTGGATGTCTTTCCGGCTCACCAGCAGCCGCAGATTCGAGCGCAATTATCGTTGGTGCTCGAGGGCGTTCTTTGCCAGGCGCTCCTGCCACGCGCTGATGGCAGAGGGAGAGTTATGGTCATGGAGATACTCATTCCCAATGCCGCGATTCGCAACCTGATTCGTGAGGATAAGATCCACCAGATCTATTCGGCCATGCAAACGGGGACAGGGCAGTCGGGCATGCAAACCTTCAATCAAAGCCTTGCCAACGCCTATTTGGGCAAGTTAATTACTCTGGAAACAACGCTCTCTCGTTCGTCCAATCCGGACGAATTGCAGGATATGATCAATCGAGGGGTCACGAGCACGGCCAGCGCACGTGGACCGGTGCCGGTCAGGCGGTAAGGGGCCAGGGGGTTCTGAGTGGGATCTTGGGATCGCGGGATCAATAACTAGGAGGCAAGAACATGCCGGTCTATGTTTATCGCGGCACAAATCGGGCAGGCGGCTCCGTTAGTGGCGAGCAGGCCGCCAGCAATAAGTCGGAGCTGGTTACGCTGCTCAAGCGGCAGCAGATCAAGGTAAGCAAGCTATCCGAGAAGGGCAAGGAATTCAACTTGCCCACCTTCCAGAGTGGCGTTAACGCCAAGGACTTGGCCGTTTTTACGCGCCAATTCTCCGTCATGATCGATGCCGGCTTGCCATTGGTGCAATGCCTGGAAATCTTGGCGGGCCAGCAGGAGAACAAGACCTTCGAGACCGTTTTGACCGCCACACGTGCGTCTGTGGAGGGCGGCTCAACGCTTTCCGCGGCGATGCGGAATCACGAGAAAGTGTTCGACGCTCTGTACGTCAATCTGGTAGAGGCGGGAGAAGCAGGCGGTATCCTGGACACGATTCTTCAGCGGCTCGCTAGCTACATCGAAAAAAACGTAAAGCTGAAGAGGGCGGTGAAATCTGCCCTCGTTTATCCCGTGGCGGTATTGCTCGTCGCCGGCGGTGTGATCACGCTTCTGCTCTGGAAGGTGGTGCCGATTTTCGCCACGTTGTTCCTCGGGCTGGGTGTGGATCTGCCGCTGCCCACGCGAATTGTCATCGCCTTGAGCAATTTTGTGGGAAGTATCTTTGGGTTGTTGATCCTGGTGTTCTTTGTTGGCGTGGGTATTGCTGTGAAGCTCTGGTACGCCACCGAAAAGGGGCGCTTCATAATAGACGGCCTGCTGTTGAAGCTGCCGCTGGTAGGCCTGCTCCTGCGCAAGATTTGCGTGGCTCGGTTCACACGTACGCTCGGTACCCTGATCTCCTCAGGCGTGCCTATCCTCGAGGGACTTGATATCACGGCGAGGACAGCAGGGAATGCCGTTATCGAAAAAGCGCTTCTTCAAGTCCGCAAGTCTGTGGAACAGGGCAAGAACTTAGCCGACCCTCTCAAGGAAACCGAGGTCTTCCCCGGCATGGTGACGCAAATGATCGGGGTGGGTGAGCAGACCGGCGCAATGGACGCCATGCTGCAAAAGATCGCTGACTTCTACGAAGAAGAGGTGGATGCGGCCGTGAAGGACCTGCTCGCGGCCCTGGAGCCCGCCATGATTGTCTTTCTAGGCGTCGTGGTCGGCGGTATCGTGATCTCCATGTACCTGCCGCTCTTCTCCTTGATTGGCAAGTTGAGCAGCGCTCACTAATACGATTTCAGTTTCCAAAGTCGCTTTCGCACGGACCCCGGCCGAACGGTCCGGGGCCCGTGCCCAAAATACCGAGCATGGAGCTATTTCCAAGGGGAGTTTTGCACCCGAACCTCTGGTGCTGCGATGGAGTTAACCGAGAACTTAGGAGACTGGCTCCGCTGGCTTAATCGTGTTCGCTTTCTTCTGATCACCCTCCTGCTGGGAATCGTCATTGTCCTCGAGCAATACACGCAAGTCGCTGTTCAAATGCGTTATTTTGTCCCTTTGGTCATTCTGTGGTACACGCTGGCGCTTTTCTATCTGATCCTGCTGCGCTGGGTACCGGTGGCCCGCTGGCATGCCCCCCTGGAGATCATCTGCGATTTGCTGCTGGTTACCGCGTTGGTCTACGTCACGGGAGGTCACGAAAGCTACTTTATTTCGCTCTATTTGCTGGCGATTATTGTCTCCAGCATTCTGTTTTCCCGCCGCGCCACGTTTCTCGTGGCCGGATTTAGTTTTATTCTTTTGGGGGGAATGGTCGAGCTGGTCTTCTACGGTGTTCTGCCCCGCACAGCCTTAGCCATGCCAAGCAGCAAGACCCTGCAGACCTGGATTTTGAGCAATCTCTTTGCCTTCTTCGCAGTGGGTTATCTGTCGAGCCTGCTGACCTCCAGTCTGCGTCGTCAAAGTGCTGAGCTGGAAATGAAACGCGGGGAGCTGCAGGACCTCCAGGCCTTCAACGAAGACATCATTCATTCCATGCGCGGAGGTCTGATCACCACGGATTTGGAAGGCCGGTTGAGGTTGCTCAATCGAGCCGGAGAGGAGATTCTCGGGCTGCGGTTCGATCAGGCCCGAGGCCATAAACTCGGCGACATCACGCCGGGAATCTGGCAAATGGCCGAGGGTTGCGAAGAGGGTGCTTTACCTCAACGATGCGAGATTGACTTCCACACCCCCGCTGGCCAGCAGCGTTATCTGGGTCTTTCAGTATCGGTTCTGAGGACTGCTGAGCGCCAGGCAATGGGTTACGTCATCAATTTCCAGGACCTCACCGAACTGAAAAGGCTCGAGCAAGAGGTAGCCACAAAAGACCGCATGGCCGCTCTCGGACGCCTCTCCGCGGCGATTGCTCATGAGATACGGCAGCCGTTGACGGCCATGGCCGGAGCGGTGAAGGAGTTGGGGCGGATGGTTCCTTTGCAGGAGGATGAAAAGCACTTAGTGGGCATCGTAAGCCGCGAATCGGAACGCCTGAACCGCATCATCAGCGATTTTCTGAATTACTCCCGCGAAAAAAGCTATGAATTCGCCGAAGCTGATCTTTCCGAATTGCTGGACGAAACTTTGACTCTGCTGGAGAGGAATCCTCAGTGCCAGGGCAAATACCGCGTTGAGCGCGTCTTTGCCGCAAGCCCTGTACGAGTTCGCGCGGACAGCAATCGCATCAAACAGGTATTTTGGAATCTCTGCGACAATGCTCTTCGCGCCATGCCGGAGGGCGGCACTTTGACCGTAAAGTTGGAAACTGCTCCCTTTTGGGCGCGCATTCGATTTCGCGACACCGGCATGGGTATCGATCCCGCGCAGCGGGCCAAGATATTCGAGCCGTTGCAATCGGGCTTTGTGGGAGGCACCGGCCTGGGCTTGGCTATCGTTTATCAGATCGTGCACGCGCACAGCGGGCGCATTACGGTTACCTCGGAGAAAGATCGGGGAGCCGAATTTACTGTCGAGTTGCCGCGGGTGGCGTGATCATGGCCAGCATCCTCATCGTCGATGACGAGCGCTCCATCTGCGAATTGCTCGAGATCACTTTTCGAAAGGATGGCCATCGCGTCGAGATTGCCATGAGCGGCGAATTGGGTCGCCGCCGGCTGGAATCTAGGATCTTCGATATCATCATTTCCGATATTCGTATGCCGGATATGAGCGGCGTCGATCTACTCGCCTATGCCAAAGAGGTATCTCCCTCCACCATCTTTCTTCTAATTACAGGTGTGCCGACCGTGGAAACGGCCATCGCCGCCGTCAATGCCGGGGCGGATCGTTACGTGATCAAGGACCATGATCTGGTAGACCAGTTGCGTCGGGCTGTCGCCCAGGTTGATGAAAGCCTGCAGCTCAAAAACGAGGCCGGTTATTTGCGGCGTGAGTTACGCCGGCTTACTGGGCAGGACAATATTATCGGCCGAAGTCCGAAGATGCGGGCCATTTTCGATCTGATCTCGACTGTGGCTCCTCAGTCCAGTCGCATCTTGATCACAGGCGAAAGCGGGACGGGCAAAGAACTGGTGGCGCGGGCGATTCATGAAAACAGTTCGCGTTCGCAGGCGCCGTTTATTACCGTCAACTGCGGTGCGTTTCCGGAAACGCTGCTTGAATCGGAGTTATTCGGTTATTTGAAAGGGGCCTTTACAGGAGCAAACGAAAACCGCCAGGGGCTCTTTCAGGCAGCCCACGGTGGGACGCTCTTTCTGGATGAGATCGGAGACATGAGCCCCTCCATGCAGGTGAAACTCTACCGTGTCTTGCAGGAGGGGAAGATCCGGCCGCTCGGCAGCACCGAGGAGACCGACATTGATGTGCGCGTTATCGCCGCAACGAACCGAGATCTGGAAAAGGCCATAGCCGCGGGCGATTTTCGCGAGGATCTCTTCTATCGCCTGAGCGTCATCCCTCTCCATTTGCCTCCGCTGCGAGAGCGCCGTGAGGATATTCCCTTACTTGCGCGTGCGTTTTTCGAGCGCTTTCGCAAATCCATGGAGAAGCCGGTCGAAGGCATCGAACCCGCCGCCATTGCGCAAATGGAAGCCTATGATTGGCCCGGCAACGTTCGTGAGCTGGAGAATACCATGGAGAGGTCTGTAGCCCTGGAAACCGGAAGATTGATCTCTTTGTCCGTACTGCCAGAAAAAATCCGGTACGGTGTCCCGGGGGGTGGCGCCGTTGAGCCTTCCAAGAACGGGCGGCCTGTACTACCTGAAGGCGGACTCGATTTAGAGCATTACATTCAGGATACTGAACGCGCTTACCTCTTGGCTGCGTTAGAGGCTTCCGGCGGCGTGGGAACGCGCGCTGCGGAACTGCTCAAAATGTCGTACCGCTCCTATCGCCATTACGTCAAGAAATACAACATTACCTGACTCTGACGTTTTTGCAGGGTGGCCGCCCTAGCCTATTCCGACAGCCGATTCGGCTGGGCGATCCGGCGCGGAAGCACGCTTGGCCATAAGAGACAGCGGATAAGCTATAGCAAAGACGGTGAGCAATCCCATGATGGGGTCCATGGGGTACCGATAGCGTCCGCTGGTGTGCGTCACGTAAAAAACGACCGGAAAAAACAGCATAAACAAGGTAAACGGCAGCGCATACTCATTTCGTAGCCGATGCACAAGGAGTGCGCCGGCAAAGGATAACAGGGAGAATAGGCAATTCCAGATAAGGGTCAGCTTCATAAACGGTGGCATGTATCTCCACATATCGGCGGGCGCGTCCCACATTCCTATCCAGTTGTCCTCAAAGCGGCGAAAGAAGAATCGCAGCGTATCCAGGGGATGCGTGCGCATGAACGCCAATGCTTCACTCTGTTTCTCTTCCATGTAAGGAATTTCCGTCATGCGGACGTATTTAGCGGCTTCTTCGGGATTGTCGGTCGGGTGCAAGTATCCCGCAAAGGTATCCGGCACTTGGGGACTGTTGCTCAACCACAACTCAAGTCCAAAGTTCGAACGCAGCGGGATGAATTTGTGAAACACGACATAATTGCGAACGGTCCACGGCGTGATCCCGGCGACAAAAATTACTCCGGAGGCCAATGCCAGCTTAGCAGCTACAGCCAACTGCTGCCGCAAGGGCCAGAGTGCCCAGAGAGCTAGGAACGGAAGCATGGACAGCACCGAGGGGTTAACCATCGCCCCAAAGGCCCATAGAGCACCATAGCCGACCCACCAGGATAGTTTGGTGCGGCCACGTATTTGCAACGTCGCCGCAAAGAGCAGGGTCATACACAGCCCCGCGAGCGCCGTGTCCCATGTCCAAATGACGGAGTAGAAGACTCCATCCGGCAAAAATGCCCAGAACCAGGCTGAGGCTGCTCCGACTCCTTTTCCGAAAGCCCTCGTTCCGATGGCATACACCGGCCAGCAGGTGAATGCCGAGAAGGCCATGTCGATAGTGCGAATAATCAAACTCGACTTGTAACTAAAAATGCCGAAGAGTTTAAAAACGCCCGCAAGTAAATACGGGAAGATTGGGGAAAGCCAGGCGGTTGGTCCTGACGTAATACTGGGCAGCGGCGAGCTGAATCCCCGCCCAGAAGCGATTGCGGCCGCTATTGCACCGGTTTCACCCCCATAAGCGAGATTGTCCGGTAATGCGGCCCCACGAATTCCCAGAGAGTAATAGCAATACGCCATTCGCAAAACAAATGCGGCTACGACGATAAAGCCCGTCGCAGAGATCACACCCTTCAATTTTTCCAGCAAGAGAATCCACCTTTGGGGGAATTCAACGCCAGTCTCGTTTCTCGTTGCGGTACTCCAAGCTTAAGTGTAGGGAGAAGTGTAACGTCGAACAATAATTTACGCCGGCACTCTGAGCGACGAGTGTTTATTCGGTTATGAATCGCCCAGATGAATCCGATTTACTGTATTCCCCCAATTCAGACCCATTCTGCCGTGTACGCAAGGGCTGCAAGCTGACTTTTTGCGGCTCAGTAGGATGACGTTTTTTGGCAGTATTATTTTGGCTCGCGATACCTTGATTGGATCAGACCTCCGCCATAGCCCCAGGCATGCACTCCATCTGACAGTAAATACTAGAGTTACGGCCTTTGTGTCGCATCCGTCATCCTCTTTGCGTAGGTTGGTAACGCGGTTGCAGCCATACTCGCGTGCCCCGGTGCGATCTTAATTGCTAAGGAGAACTCATGCGGAAGAAACAAAAGGGCTTTTCCCTCATCGAGCTTTTAATCGTCGTGGCGATTATTCTGATTATCGCCGCCATCGCCATCCCCAACCTTTTGCGGTCGAAGATGGCCGCCAATGAAGCTTCCGCGGTTGGCTCGCTGCGAACCATAAATACGGCCTGCGTTGCCTATTCAACGAGCTACGGCAGCTTCCCGGGAGCGCTTGTGAGCCTTGGTCCGATCGCCGCTAACGGCACGGCCAGCTCAACCTCGGCAGACTTGATTGACTCTGTCTTGTCCGCCGGCGCGAAGAGCGGCTACAACTTCGCCTATGCAGCGGCTAACTCGAATCAGACTTACACAATTACGGCGACACCCATTGCCATCGGACAGACTGGACAGCGCATGTTCTTCACCGACCAATCCGGCGTAATCCGCGCGGATGTCACAGGTGGTGGTGCAACCGTAGCCAGCACCCCAATCGGATAAACATGACCATCGGGAGGGAGCGAAGCTCCCTCCCCGATGTTTCTAGAAGGTAGAGATAAGGACGGCGGAGTAGTTGCGAGGTCAAAATGCCATCGTCAACCGCACAACTCGAAAGAAATGCACTCAAGAAGAATGCTGCTGGATTCTCGCTGATCGAACTTCTGATTGTGGTCGCGGTCATTCTCATCATCGCTGCCATCGCCATTCCCAATTTTATTCGTTCGAAGATGCGTGCCAACGAAGCCGCAGCCGTCTCCAACATGCGAAATATCACCACGGCCGAAGTGGTTTACAACACGACTTGGGGCATCGGCTTCTCACCAGACCTGCCTAGCCTTGGCGGTAGTCCGGCGGTTCCAGACGCTACGCAGGCTGGTCTGATCGACTCTGTCTTGAGCGCAGGCGTCAAAAGCGGATACAACTTTACGTACGGCGTCTTGGTAACCGACGCCAATGGCAACGTCCAGGCTTTTTCCATAAACGCTGACCCAGTCGCCCCGGGTACAACCGGTGACCGGCACTTCTACAGCGACCAGAGCTCCGTTATCCGGCAGAACCTGACTGGCACTGCTGGACCCTCTGATACCCCCATTCAATAAGATCTGGCGCAAAGGCGCCTCCGCACCACGGCTCTTGGAGAGCACTCTGCTAGACTGTCTCTATGAAGCAGAGGGCCACTTTTCTGCTCACCGGCGTATTGGCGATAACCGGGACGATAACACCGGCTCAGGGCAATATAACTCCCAAGGCTGCTGTCGTCGCTCGCGCTTTGGAAGGGCGCTATCACGAGGCCAAAACGCTTCAGGCGATTTTTCTGGAACGATACAGTGATAGCCGGCAGGGTTTGCAAGCCGAATCCGGAACTGTTTACTTTAGCCGGCCCGGCCGCATGCGCTGGGAATATGAGGCCCCCGAGCGGAAGCTCTTTGTCTCCGATGGCAAGACCGTGTGGTTTTATGTGCCCTCCGATCGCACCGTAACGCGAGCCCCCATCAAGGAAAGCACGGATTGGCGAACGCCGCTCGCCTTGCTGACGGGCAAGGCCAAGCTTGCTCAGCTTTGCGAAAGCGTGGATATCAGCGCGGATAGCCCCGGTGCGCGGGGCAACGTAGTATTGAGTTGCCGCCCTCGAGGCGAGAAATCAAAATCGAATGGGGTTCAGGCTGAGAACGGCATCGAGAGTCCGATAGCTCCCCTCGACGAGCAGTTCGACCAGGTGCTGCTGGAAGTCAATCCGGAAACCGGTGAATTGGCGGATGTCCGCATACTCCAACCGGGAGGAATCGAGCTGGAATACCGCTTCGGAAATTGGCAAGAAAACCTGCCACTCGCGGACTCCCTCTTCCGGTTTCGCGCCCCCGCTGGAGTTGCCATCGTGGATGAACCGAGGCAAGCGCATTCATCGGATCCATGAGTTTGCTGGCCAACCCGTTCAGCTAAAGAACATCCAGGTCCAGCCCCGTTTTCCGTCTCCCAAGGGATAAGGTAGACTGATGCCATGGCAGAGTTTGTGTGCAAGGTGGCCGACCCGGCCGGACGGGTCTTTTCGCATGTAGAGGCCGCGCAATCGGTGTCTGAAGCTCGCCAAAAGCTCTCCGACCGGGGCTTATTTGTTTATTCCGTGCAGAGGCGAGGCGGCTTACTTGGCCGCACCATGGGTCCCGGGAAGGGCCGAGTTCTTAAAAGTGCCGACTTTCTGATTTTCAACCAGCAATTCAATACGTTGATCAAGGCAGGCCTTCCTATCTTGAAGGCTCTGGACCTGCTCGCCGAGCGCGCCGCCTCGCCCACCCTGCAACCGTTGCTCAAAGATGTTCGCGACAACGTGCGCGAAGGGGCCGCGCTGTCCGAGGCTCTCGGGCAACAAGGACTTTTTCCTAAGGTCTACGTCACTTCCATTCTGGCCGGCGAGAAAAGCGGAAACCTTTCAGGCGTTCTGGACCACTATATCGCTTATCAGAAGGTGTCCACGGATATCAAAAAGAAGCTCATCGCTGCGTTGATCTACCCAGTGATTCTGATAGCCGTTGCCACGCTCATTGTGACTTATCTGGTCACCTATGTTGTGCCCCAATTCGCAAAGCTCTATTCAGACATGAATGTGCAGTTGCCAACCGTGACCCGCCTACTTTTGACGATCACGGTGAGCTATCGATTTTATGTGCTCGCCGCGGCTGCCCTATTAGTCCTTGCCGCCTTGGGTGCTTTCTTATGGTCGCGAACCGACCAGGGCGGCACCTCCGTTGACCGTATTAAGCTAAAATTGCCCCTGATTGGGGAAACTTGGATCAAATTTCAGGTTGCGCAGTTCTGCCGTACGCTATCTACCCTGCTTGCGGGCGGCACGCCTCTGGTTGCCGCGCTATCCACGTCGGCGGATTCGGTGCGCAGCCGTCTGGTCTCGACGAGCATAGAAGAGGCTTCCAAACTCGTCCGCGATGGCCAGTCTTTGCATGCCGCCCTGGGAAGTACGGAGCTCATGCCGGCGATGGGTATCGAGATGATTGAGGTTGGAGAAGCCAGCGGAGCTCTCTCGCCGATGCTTGCCAGCGTGGCCGAATTTTACGAGGATGAAACCAACCAGCGGATCGGAACTCTCATCGCAATTGTGGAACCTGCAATTTTGGTGTTTATGGCGATTATGATAGCCTTCATATTGATTTCGCTCTACCTGCCCATTTTTTCCTTCTCGGTGGGCGCTGGACCCGGCTAGCGCTAAGCGGAATATTGTTTATGGGAACCAGCGACTACAACGTGGCCTCCTCGGCGCTTCAGGATGTGCAGGCCGAACGCGACCGCAGTCGGCGCACGGCCGAACGCTATCGTTGCCCCTTTGTCGATCTCAATGAAGCGCGGATTGATCCGGAATTGTTCCGCAGCATCCCTGCTGATCTGATGTTCCGTTTCAATTTTGTTCCGCTGGAGGCGCGCGAGAACCAGCTTATTGTCGCTGTGGCCGATCCTGCCCAGGTTTTATTGAGCGATGAATTGCCCCTATTGCTGGGGAAGAAGCTGGTCTTAAAGGTAGCTACGCCTACGCAGATCAGCGACCTGCTGAAGCGCACCGAGCAATCGCAGCGGGTACTCGAGCAGGCCACCGAAGCATTCACCCTTCAGGTCGTTCAGGATGAGGAAGAAAGCGAAGAAGCGCTATTTGCCGAACGGCTCACGGAAGAGGGCGGCGTCAGCCCCGTCGTGCGCCTTGTGGATACTGTAATTTTTACCGCGCTCGAGCGGCGTGCCAGTGACATTCACATCGAAGCGCGCGACCTGGAAGTCGTGGTGAAATACCGCATCGACGGCATTCTCGTGCACGCTATGTCGCCGATTTCCAAAGAATATCACTCCACCATTCTCTCGCGCATCAAGGTGATGAGCGAACTCGATATTGCCGAACGCCGGGTGCCCCAGGACGGCCGCTTCCGCGTGCGTTATAAAGGTCGTTTTGTGGATTTTCGCGTGTCCATCATGCCTTCCATCAACGGGGAAGACGCCGTGCTTCGCGTGCTTGACAAAGAGACACTCTCCGAGAAATTTCACAATCTCAGCCTCGAAGTCGTTGGTTTCTCCGATGAAGAGTTGCGTAAATTCCGCCGCTACATACGCGAGCCTTACGGGATGGTTCTGGTCACTGGCCCTACCGGTTCCGGCAAAACCACCACTCTTTACGCCGCCATAAACGAGATCAAGACGGACGAAGATAAGATCATCACCATCGAAGACCCCGTGGAATACCAGGTGCGCGGAATCACGCAAATACCCGTGAACGAGAAAAAAGGTCTCACTTTCGCGCGAGGCTTGCGGTCTATCCTGCGGCACGATCCCGACAAGATTATGGTGGGCGAGATTCGCGACGAAGAGACCGCCCAGATCGCCATTCAATCGGCATTGACCGGCCACCTCGTCTTCACCACCGTGCATGCCAATAACGTCACCGACGTAATCGGTCGATTCATCAACATGGGCGTCGAACCTTACAATTTCGTGTCGTCGTTGAATTGCATCATGGCTCAGCGGTTGGTTCGCGTGGTGTGCGATAGTTGTAAGAAGTCGGTGCATTATCCTGCCGACGTCTTGAGCGCTGCAGGCCTCGATCCCGAGGTCTGGGGCCCGGTGACCTTTGCCGAAGGAGCCGGTTGCCTCGAATGTTCCGGCACCGGGTATCACGGGCGCACGGCAATCACCGAACTACTGGACTTGTCGGATCGCATTCGTGAAATGATCGTGAGCCGCCGTCCGACCTCGGAGATCAAGCGCGCGGCGCGCGAAGAAGGCATGACCTTCTTGCGGGATTCAGGATTGGAAAAAGTCCGTGCACGAGTCACCACGTTGAAAGAAATCAATAAGGTCACGTTTATCGAATGACGCCGCGATTCGATGTGCCGCTGCGCGCAATCGTTGGGGAAAAGTTTCGGGGAATAATCAACTGGCCATGACAACCACGGAGGCAATGCGGCACGGAATCTACCGGAGCAGGGGCATCCGCCGGTTTGTGCAATGGCTGGACGTCGCCCCCCATCCATTGATTGCTTGCGAAATTGCCTCCGGCTATGTTGCTGCAGTCCGTTGGACTCGCGCAGGCGGCGGGATCGAGTCCTTTGCAATCGAGCCGCTGCCGCCAGGCGCCGTGAAGCCAAGCGCGGTAGAAACGAACTTAGCCAATCCCGTCGAGGTCCGCGCTGCAGTGGGTAGGATATTCACTCGGCTGCACGCCAAGACGCGGGAGGTGGCGCTATTTTTGCCCGACCCGGTCATTCGCGTCTTTGTCTTACACTTCGACGTTTTTCCTCGCTCCGCGGATGAAGCTTTGCCGCTGCTGCGATGGCGCCTGAAAAAAAGTGTACCCTTTGAGACGGACGAGACTGTGATCTCCTTCATGCGCCAGGCGCCGCGTGAAGAAGGCGTGGATGTTGTCACGGCATTGGCCCGCCTGCGTATCGTACGAGAATACGAGCAACTTTTGGAATCGGTGGGCATGGCTCCCGGCGTCGTGATGAGTTCGACCCTTGCGGCGCTCCCCTTGCTCAATGATCGGAAACCCGCGCTGTTGGCGCGAGTTTCCGGCAAAGCCATGACTGCCGCGATTGTTCGCGATGGCGTTCTTTGCGGCTATCGTTGCGTCGATCTTCCCGCCGAGGAAACTGACATTACTCCGCAGGCCTTGCTCGATGAGATCTATCCCCTTGCCGCCTATTATCAGGATTCGTGGCAGGAGGGGATCACCATGGTTGGTCTGGCCGGATTAGCTGGGCGCATCGATGAGTTTCGTGAGCCGCTTGAGCGGGAATTGCGCTGCCCCGTCGGCGGATTGCTGAGTGCCGCAGCCAGTGAAGGTCACATCAGCAGCGAATTGCGTCCTTTGGTAGAGCGCGAACTCGACGCCTTGGTTGGCTGGTCGCTTTATCGAGGCTCATGAGCGGTTCCGATTCCGGATTACGATGATGATATGGATACGATGATATGAGGGTGCGACTCAACTTAGCCAGCTCGCCGCTCGCCAGCAATCGGCGATTTGCGGTTTTCTCCACGACAGTCGGCGGCCTTGGTTTGATCGCCATGGCTCTGCTATGGGGACACGTTTACAGCGTGCGGCGCTCGAATACTGCTATCCGGGCGGAACAGGCGCGAATCGAAAGCGATATGCAAACGCTTCGGCAACGTCGCTCCGATCTGGAAGCGTTCTTCAATCGCCCTGAAACAGTTCAGCGCCGGGACCTTTCGGGCTTCCTCAACTCTTTGATTGCGCAGCGGGCTTTTCCCTGGACCCAAATCTTCATGGATCTGGAACGCAGCCTGCCGGATGGCGTTCGGATTGTCAGCATCGAACCTAAACTGGCAGACGATCACCTTGAATTGAAATTGACCATAGGAGCGAAGAACGACGAAGGCAAGTTGAAATTCCTGCGGGCGCTCGAGGATTCGCGCGAATTTTCCGATATCCAGGTTCTCGGGGAAACCCGCTCCGGCAGGACAGGAGATGCCGACGTGGTTGTGATGGCACTGATCGCGCGGTACTCCTCCACCTAGAGCCAATGTCTAAGACAACCAAAACGATTATTCGCGTCATCTTGAGCATCGTCGTGGCCATCGATATCGTGTTGGCCGGCATCAACTGGCAGATGGCCGTCGCAAACCGCGCTCCGCAGTCGGAGTTGAATGCGCTCAAGCGCGAGCATGCTTTGGTGGTTGCCGATATCACCCGCGCCGAGACGATTCGCAAAACCTTGCCCCAAATCGAGCAGCAGTGTGATGTGTTTTTCAAACAGAATTTCAGGCCCATCGGCTCCGGGTATTCCTCAGTTGTTTCCGACCTTGGCTCGCTCGCTCGCGGCGCTGGAATTCAAACCGAAAACCTTAATTTTCACCAGCATCCAGCGGATAAGCGGGGCGTCACCGAGGTCGATATTTCTGCTGTTGTGGACGGCGATTACTCCAGCATGGTCCGTTTCATAAATGATTTGCAGCATATCGACACCTTCTATGTTCTGGATGGGCTTTCCCTTGGATCCGCCGGTTCGGGCGGGGAATTGAAGCTGAACCTGCAACTGCGCACTTATTTTCGCACCTGATATGTCGAGCCGACGAAATCAGATCATCCTCCTCGCCACTCTCGTCGTGGCTTTTCTCTATATTGTCTATCGGAGCAACCGGTCGCCCGAGATCGCCTCGGTGACTTCCAGCGCTGACGAGAAATTCCGTCCTATCGCCGTGGAAAATCCGGCGCTGCGTCTGGACTTGTTGGATCGTCTGAAGAAGCTGCAGTACCAGGGTTCGCATCGGAACATTTTCAGCGCCACCGCTCCACCGCCGATCTCTGCCGTGCCGCCCGTCGCTGTCGCGCCTCCAGTGGTCGGACCAACGCCTCCCGCAGGCCCGCAGCCGCTGGTCGTGCCGGCCACTTTCTACGGTTACGTCACAGACGCGCAGACAGGGGCGCGGCGAGCGTTCTTTATGGAGGGGGAAAACGTCTACGTCCTTGCCGTCGGCGAAGTTTTACTGGGACGTTTCCGTCTGGTGCAGATCGGCAATAGTAGCGCCGAACTCGAAGAGATCAGTACGGGTCGCCGTGCCACTCTCACTATGGAGGAGCCCACGCCATCGTGAAATCCGGCCGCTTGAGCTCTCCACGCGAGGCAGGTTACGCCGTGCTGCTGGCAATTTTTTTGGTCGCCACGATGCTCCTGCTGGCTGCCGCGGCCGCACCCAATATTCTCACGCAAGGACGCCGGCTCCGCGAGCAGGAGGCGATTTGGCGTGGCAATCAGTACGTCCGCGCGATTCGGCTCTACTACCAGAAGAATGGAAAATACCCGGCGAGTCTGGAAGACCTTTCCAAGGCGAATGCTGTGGGAGTCCACTTCCTTCGCAAGGCTTACACCGAACCAATGAATAGCGCCGACGGAAATTGGCGGCTGATCTACGTGACCCCTACTGGCCAACTCGTCGGCAGCGTCCACTTCCATAGTTTGCAAGAGATGGCTGTTTCCGCCGCATTCGCGGGACAGTTGCCGGGCGGCGCCGCGGGTTTCGCCAGTCAGGTTTTCGGCCAGCCAAACCTGACTCC
>Ga0206939_10135_pt1 | contig 21959 bp, 13 predicted proteins | sample Alteio_BWOrgHeat_10_FD_152921 | JGI IMG/M metagenome (GOLD analysis project Ga0206939, IMG submission 152921) | Enriched cells from forest soil in Barre Woods Harvard Forest LTER site, Petersham, Massachusetts, United States -... | ecosystem: Environmental > Terrestrial > Soil > Temperate forest >... | reverse complement strand
TGTTGATGCTCATTCTAAGCTATCCCATTTATCGCACGATAAAATTCGTCGCCTCGAACAGGGGTGTCGAGGCGTAAAAGATCGAGCTCGGCAAAAACTGCCTGCGGGATTTCTGTGTTCGATGGTGGATTTGATTTTTACTGAATTTTTTCGGCGATGCTCTTGCCTTGCAGGAATAGCAACAAGTAATCAGGTCCGCCCGTCTTCGAATCCGTCCCCGACATATTGAATCCGCCGAACGGGTGCGCGCCGACCATCGCTCCAGTGCACTTCCGATTCAGATAAAGATTCCCGACGTGAAACGCTTCGCGCGCCTTTTCCAACTTCTCCGAATTCCTCGAATAAACGCCACCGGTCAAACCAAACTCCGTGCCATTAGCAATTTCGAGTGCGTGATCGAAATCACGCGCCTTGATCACAGCAAGCACCGGCCCGAAAATTTCTTCCTGCGCGATGCGCGCCTTCGGATCGACATCCGCAATGACCGTCGCCTGCACGAAATAACCATCGCCAGGCGCGCGATCGCCACCAACTAACACGCGTCCTTCCTTCTTACCAACGTCGATATACCCGAGCACGGTCTCCAGCGCCGTCTTGCTCGCCACCGGCCCCATGTAATTCTTCGGATCTTCGCTCGGTCCGACAGTTACCTTCTTTGCGCGCTCGACCATCTTCCGCACAAACGTGTCGTAAACCTTCTCCGACACGATCGCGCGCGAACATGCCGAACACTTCTGCCCCTGATATCCGAACGCCGCCTGCGCGACGCCCTCCACCGCCGAATCGAGGTCCGCTTCTTCATCGACGATCGTCGCGTCCTTGCCACCCATTTCGAGCACAGTCCGCTTGATCCAAATCTGTCCCGGCGCCTTCTTCCCCGCCGCTTCACTAATGATGAGCCCGACTTCCTTCGACCCCGTAAACGTAATGAATCGCGTCTTCGGATTCTTCACCAGCGCGTCGCCAACGATCTCGCCTGCGCCCGTCACCAGATTCAACGCGCCCTTCGGAATCCCCGCTTCATACAAAATCTCAACCATCTTGGAAGCCACAACCGTCGCCTCTTCTGATGGCTTCAAAACGACCGTATTTCCGGTGACCAACGCCGCCACCGTCATCCCCGTCGCAATCGCTGCCGGAAAATTCCAAGGTGGAATCGCAGCGCCGACACCCAGCGGAATGTACACCATGAAGTTCTTCTCACCCTTCATCGGCGTAACGGCCTGCGGCCCACCAAGCCTCAACATCTCGCGAGCATAAAACTCAAGAAAATCGATCGTCTCCGCGGTATCGCCGTCCGCTTCGGCCCAAGACTTGCCAACCTCGTAACAAATCCACGCTGAAATTTCAAATTTGCGATCGCGAACAATCTGCGCCGCCCGAAAAAGGCATTCCACGCGCTCTTCGACCGGCACCTTCTTCCACGATTCGAACGCCTTCCAAGCCGCTTCAACAGCAGCGTCCGCGTTATCCTTTGTTCCGGCCTGAAAAACCCCAATCACTTCCGACGGATGCGACGGATTCGTGGACGACATCTTCCCCGTCGTGTAGACCTTCTCCCCTCCGATATACATCGGATATTCCTTGCCAAACTCCGCCTTCACCTTGGCGAGCGCCGCTTCCATCGCCGATTTGTTCTCCGGCCGCGAAAAATCCACGAAAGCTTCGTTTGTAAACTCTGTCAGATGAAACCTCTCGGCGGTGGCCATTGCGGTTCTCCTTATCGATGTCAATCTAACAATTGTACTGCGCGCTTCCCGATCGTCACAATCCGATGCTCTGATTCCTTAAATCCGTACCTTGCGAGGCGTCTCCGTACGAGATGCCATCTTCAAAAGCGCTCTACGCCGGTGTGGCTTGCGACTGTCTTTGATCGAGGGGGCTGTCGGTAGTTCGCCCAAGATTTCAAGGGCTCTAAGCATGATCGGATTTTTCTTAAATACGCGTGTCGTAGCCAAGACTAGCCCCCTACTACATCGGTTCACTATATACGGCACAAGCCACCGTGATGACCACTGTGCCGTCTTGATTGGCAGCGAACAATCACATGATAATTCCCGCGCTCGTTCCACCCCCGAGGACCGCCAGATGGCCATAACGTTTCAATTTCACTACCCAATCGAGCGCACCATGGCGTTCGAAAAGGAGTACCACCCCAATCTGCGCCTGACACTGGCAGACAAGCGCGACCTCCTGCAGACGCGCTCGGCCATCTCCATCTGGATGTTCGACGGCGCCCGCCTCGTCGGCGAAACCTACGGCGTGCCTTGGAACGGCAAAGACGACCTCATCGGCTTTCCCCGCGACCCCGAAGCGGTCTACTGCTACTCCAACACGATCCTCAGCAAATACCAGGGCAAAGGATACGGGGCGATTCTAAAAGCCGCCTTCATCGGCCGCGTGTCGTGCGATTTCAAACGCATCTACGGTCACGCTCGCCCCGGCCCCAGCCAAGAGCTCAACAAAAAATTCGGTGCCAAAATGGGCAAGACCTATAAAAACTGGTTTGGCACCGGCGAGGACTACCGCATCTACGTCTTGCCGCTCAATAAGTAGTCGTCTGGCATCCACATCTCGAGCTAGTTCTGGTACCTGATCTCGAGCTAGTTCTGGTACCTGTCCCAACCTGTCCCAAATTTCTCGCAATAGTTCTTCTAATTCATTTATTTACAGCAGCTTATCCAGTGTTTCATAGGGCACGCCTTCGCCCATTCAGACCCTGCCTCCGCAACAATCAAGCGCAGACTTGGGTTCAACACGCTAAGGCCGGGGAACTCGAATCACCAACCGGCGAACACGAAAATTCGGTTCGTTGACGCCCTCAAAACGGAGATTGCCGGGCGCAAGGGACCTTTGGGGAGGACCCTTTATGCGCACTCTTTTCTCTCTTCGCACCTTGTTGCTAGCCGGCTCCATGGGCTTGGTTTCCCTCGCTCCTGCGCCGGCCAAGGCTCAGATCGCGGTCGGCGTTTCGATCCGCGTCGCGCCTCCGGCCATTCCCGTTTACGAACAGCCGCCTTGCCCGGTTGAGGGCTACATGTGGACGCCGGGATACTGGTCTTACGGTTCCGCTGGCTACTACTGGGTACCGGGCGTTTGGATCGCACCTCCGCGCGTCGGCCTGCTCTGGACTCCGGGTTACTGGGGTTGGGGTGGCGGCGTATATGCCTGGCACGCTGGCTATTGGGGACCCCACGTCGGCTTCTATGGCGGCGTTAACTACGGCTTCGGGTACGGCGGTGTCGGCTTCGTCGGCGGCGAGTGGCGCGGTGGCCGCTTCGCCTACAACACCGCAGTCGTCCATGTGAACGAAACTGTCGTGCACAACGTCTACGTCAACCGCACCGTAATCGTGAACAATAACGTTCACACCAGCTTCAACGGCGGTCCGGGCGGCTTGGCAGCCCACGCAAACGCGGAAGAACTTCGCGCCGCGCGTGAACCGCACGTCATGCGTACGTCGATGCAGGTTTCGCATGAGCACACCGCAGGCATGGACCACGCGAACTTCGCGTCGGAAAATCACGGCCGTCCCGCGAACGCTGCGATGAGCCGCGTGAACACCCGCGAAGGCAACCAGCAAGCTCGCATCGGCCAAGGCGTTCGCTCGGGTCAACTGACGCCGCGCGAAACCAGCCATCTGGAGGGTAAAGAAGCCGCGATCCACCAGGAAGTTCACTCCGATCGCGCCGCCAACGGCGGCCACCTGACCGGCCAGGAACGCGCTCAGGTCAACCACCAACAGAACCAAGTCAGCCGCGACATCGATCGCGATAAGCACAACGCGCGAACCGATCGTCCGGCGCAGGAACACAATGAGCACCCGCATCAGCGCTAAGCGCTGAAACGCCTGCTGGTGATCCTCTAATCTAGAACAACAATTCGAAACCGCCGGTGGCATCTCACTGGCGGTTTTTGCTTTTCATAGAGAGCTGAGTGCGGCGGGCTGTATCATGTCGCATTCGTTTTTCGCCTCGTGCGAATCAAAACCAACACCGTGCGCAACGCAGATCGCCTGTGCTGAACGAATATAAAAAGAAACGCGACTTCAAAAAAACCGCCGAACCGGCAGGTGACGAACGTCATCAAGGCAGCGATCGCGTCTTCGTCGTTCAAAAGCACGCCGCCACACATCTTCACTACGACTTGCGCCTCGAAGTCGACGGCGTCCTGAAATCCTGGGCCGTTCCAAAAGGGCCTTCACTCAATCCCGGCGACAAGCGCCTTGCGATGCAGGTCGAAGACCACCCATTCGAATACCGAAAGTTCGAAGGCTCCATCCCGAAAGGCGAATACGGCGGCGGCGAAGTCATTGTCTGGGATCAAGGCACGTACGCGCCCGAAGGTGCTCTCAGCACAAGAGATCAACTCGCGAAAGGGGAGTTGAAATTTCAGCTTCACGGCGAAAAACTCCGCGGCAGTTTTGTGATCGTGAAGCTGCGTAAGCCCGGCAACAAAAACGAGTGGCTCCTGATCAAGCACCGCGACGCATTCGCAGACAGCAAATGGGACGCCGAGCAACACTCCGAGTCCGTCGTCAGCGGCCGCACTTTGGAAGACATCGCCGCCGGGCGTCCGGCAACGCGCGAACGCATAACCATTGACCCCTCACTGCTGCCAGGCGCGTTCGAATCTCCGATGCCCAAAATGCCGGGCGGCGTGCGCGCAACGCTCGCCGAACTCGGCGACAAGCCGTTTTCGAGCCCCAACTGGGTGTACGAAATCAAATGGGACGGCGTCCGCGCCATCGCCCAAATCGAAAACGGCAAAACGACACTGTGGGCGCGCTCCGGCCGCGACGTCACCGCCGAATATCCCGAGTTCAAGGACATGGCCGCGCGCTTCCGCGCACGCGATGCGATCATCGACGGCGAAATCGTCACGCTCGACGCCGAAGGCCGCAGCAATTTTCACTCCTTGCAGCATCGCCTAGGCGTGCAAAATCCCTCGCGCCAACTCATGCAAACAGTCCCACTCGATTATTTCGCCTTCGACGTGATGTATGCCAACGGTTATGACTTGCGGCGCGCTCCTTTGGTCGAGCGCAAGAATTTCTTGCAACAGATCCTCTCCGGTAACGAACGCATTCATTTTTCCGAACACATCGCCGAACAAGGCGAAGCAATGTACGAAGCCGCGCGCAGCAAGGGACTCGAAGGTATCGTCGCCAAACTGGCGAACAGCACTTACGTTGGCACGCGCACTTCGTCCTGGGTGAAATTGAAAATCGTCAGCGAAATCGACGCCGTCGTCGCCGGCTACACCGAAGGTCGCGGCAGCCGTAAATTTTTTGGCGCGCTTGTGCTCGGACTTTATGACGGCCGCGAATTAAAGTTTATCGGGAGCGTTGGGACCGGCTTCGACGAAGCGAAACAGGAGAAAATCACCGGCCAACTGGAACGGCTGCGCGCAAAGACGTCTCCGTTCGCGAAAATACCGGCACTGCGTGAAAACGTGGAGTGGGTCGAGCCCGAACTCGTCGCCCGCGTGAAATACGCCAACTGGACCAACGACAATCACCTGCGCGCTCCCGTCTTTCTGAGCCTACTCACCGATCGCGCAGCAAAAGATTGCACAATGGAGGACGCGAAACCGGAAAGCACCGCCGCGCTCGAATCGAAAGCAGAAAAAGAAAATCCGCCAGCGAAAAAACCGAAAGAGAAGCCACCAGCGAAACTAAAATCCGTGCCGCAGCCTGAGATCGAAGAAGAGCCGGAGGAAGAAGAACTGGCCGCTGAGGAAAGTCCGACCAGTAAATCAAAACCGGCCAAACCTCCGGCACCCCACGCGAAAGGATCATCCAAAACAATTTCAATTTCCGCCGGCCGCGAAGCCGAAGTCGAAAACGAACTGCGCGACGGCCACAAAGAAACCATGGACGTCGAGTCCGACGGCCGGCGCCTCCACTTCAGCAACCTCAACAAAATCTATTTCCCTGGGCCAGGCGTAAAAAAACGCGAACTCCTCGCCTACTACTACCGCATGGCCCGCTACATCCTGCCATTCTTGCAAGACCGCCCAATGGTCTTGCGCCGCTATCCCGACGGCGTCGACGGGAAAGCCTTCTTCCAAAAAGAAGCGCCATCTTATCTTCCTGACTGGATCGAAACCGCCGCCGTCGACTCCGACGAACGCGGCGGCGAAATGCAATACATCCTCTGCAACTCCCGCGCGACTTTGCTCTATCTCACAAACCTCGGCTGCATCGACCACAATCCCTGGTCCAGCCGCGCCCAAAGCCAACAAAATCCCGACTACGTATTCTTCGATCTCGACCCCACCGACGACACTGCGTTTTCCGACGTCATGCACATCGCCCGCGAAATTTACGCGATGCTCAAATCCATCAAGATGCGCTGCTACATGAAAACGTCCGGCGCCTCCGGCTTCCATATCTTCATTCCGCTCGAACCGAAATACACCTACGAGCAAACCCGCACATTCGCCGAGGTCGTCGGCCGTCTCGTCGCCTCCGAAAATCCAAAACTCACAACGTTCGAACGCACCGTCAGCAAGCGCCCCAAAGGCCGCATCCTGATCGACGCCCTGCAAAACGCCAGCGGCAAACCGCTCGCCTGCGCGTATTCCGTGCGCGCCTTCCCCAAGGCAACAGTCTCGACGCCCCTCTCTCCCGAAGAACTCTCCACCAACATCTCCGCCGAACAATTCACCCTGCGCAATTTCGACGACCGCATCGCAAAAGTCGGCGACCTCTGGTCCGACTTTTGGCAAAACCGCCAAACTCTGGACCGCGCCTTAACCTTCCTCGCCAAAAAATTTCCCAAGGAATAGCCGTTGCGGAAATCCCCGAAGTAATTGCCAATCCACTTTTTGCTAGGTAATCTCAGCGAAGCACTTCCCATCATCCCCGAGGCCCCCATGCGACATCTCGTAACCGCTTTAGCCTTCATCCTCATCGCTGCGCCGCTGCGCGCACAGGAAAAACCCCTTCACGGCATCGATACCCACGACCTCGATCGCAAAGCAAACCCCTGTAACGACTTCTACGATTTCGCCAACGGCACCTGGCGCGAAAAGAATCCCATCCCCGCCTCGATGGTGATTTGGAGCCGCCGCTGGGCCGCCGGCGAAGCTACGAAAGATGTCCTCCACGGAATTCTCGAAGACGCCTCCAAGAACGCCGCCACCGCGCCCCCAAAATCCACCGAGCGCCTCATCGGCGATTACTACGCCGCTTGCATGGATCAAAAAGCAATCGACGCGCTCGGCATCAAAGCGCTCGCACGCGAAATGGCATGGATCCACTCCGTGGCATCCACCGACGACCTCCAGCCCGTGATCCAAAAACTGAACGAAGAAGCGATCTACGTTCCTTTCATCTTTGGCTCGAGCCAGGACCCGCATAACCCGCAATCGGTCATTGCCGACGCTGGCGCCGCCGGCATCGGTCTTCCCGAACGCGACTACTACTTCAAAGACGACGCGAAATCGAAGGAAACGCGCGAGAAATATCTCCAGCACATTGAAGCGATGTTCGTACTCGCCGGAACCGACAAGCCCACATCCGCGGCCAACGCCAAAATCGTAATGCGCATGGAAACCGCATTCGCCGGCGCATCCCTCACCAACGTCGAACTCCGCGACCCTCACGCCACCGATCACAAAATGACGCTCGACGAAGTCCAGAAACTCACGCCCGGCTTCAACTGGAACTCCTACTTCGAAACTCTAAGCCTCGATCCCAAAATTCCCATCAACGTCGATCAACCAAAATTCCTCGAAGAATTTCAAAAGCAGCTCAAAGAAACGTCGGTCGACGATTGGAAAGTCTATTTGACCTGGCACGTCCTGCTTTCCGCTGCGCCTTCGCTCTCGACTCCGTTCGTCCAGGAAAATTTCTCCTTCTTCCAAAAATATCTGCAAGGCGCAGCCGAGATGAAGCCGCACTGGAAGCGTTGCGTCGAAGCCACCGACAACGACCTCGGCGAAGCCCTCGGCAAGAAATACGTCGAAAAAACTTTTTCGCCCGAAGCCAAGGCTCGCATGCAGGAAATGGTGCATAACATCCTGCTCGCGCTCCACGACGACATCCAGACGCTCACGTGGATGAGCGAAGACACGAAAAAGAAAGCGCTCGAGAAACTCGCAACCTTCAACCCAAAAGTCGGCTACCCCGACAAATGGAAGGACTACAGCACCGTCGAAATCACGCGCGACGCCTACTGGGCCGACGTCGTCTCCGCCCGCCGTTTCGCCGTCAAAGATGACGCGCAGCTCATCGGCAACCCCGTCGATCGCGGCCGCTGGGGCATGACCACGCCGACATCCAACGCCTACTACAACCCGCTGCTCAACGAAATCGTTTTCCCCGCCGGCATTCTGCTCCCGCCGATGTTCGACGTGAATGCTAGCGACGCGGTGAACTACGGCGGCATCGGCCCCGTGATCGGCCACGAAATCTCCCACGGCTTCGACGATCAGGGCGCGCAATACGATGCAACCGGTGAACTCAAGAATTGGTGGACGGCCGCCGACTACAAAGATTTTCAGAGCCGCGGCAAATGCGTAATCGATCAGTTCGACGCGTATACCGTTGACGGCGGCCTGCACGAAAACGGCAAGCTCGTACTCGGCGAAAGCATCGGCGATCTCGGCGGCGTGAAGCTTGCCTATCTCGCGTTCGAAAAATCTTTGCAAGGCAAACCGCGCCCCGCCAATCAAGATGGATTTACTCCGGAGCAGCAGTTTTTCATCTCTTGGGGCCAATCACGCGGCGACGAAATTCGTCCTGATGCGCAGCGCCAATTCGTGCTGACGAATCCCCACCCGGTCAGCAAATACCGCGTGCTCGGCCCACTCAGCAATCTTCCGGAATTCCAGAAGGCATTCAGCTGCAAAGCTGGCGACTCGATGGTTCGACCCACGGAGAATCGCTGCACAATTTGGTAAGCGATTTGCTATCAAAGACCGTGTACGAAAGTAATTTTCGGAGGAACAAATGATTTTTCGACGGCAGGTTCTACTTGGAATTATCGTGGCGGGTTTTAGTCTCGCAAACGCAGGAATTTATTCGCCAAAGGCGAGCGCGCAAGATGCCACGCAACAGCAAAAAGCGCCGAACGCCACGCGCGGAAAACTGCTCGCTGCCTATCGTGGTGTCTTGCCGTGCGCAGATTGTCCCGGAATTGACACGACCGTGCGCCTCTTCGCCGATCCCAGTGGCGCCGAAGATCATGGCCGCTACCTCATTCGCAGCTCTTACCAGGAGCGAAACACCACAAACACCGAGATGGGCACCTGGACTCTGGAGAAAGGCACGCCAAGCGACGCGTCAGCCGGCGTATACGTGCTCAAACCAAAATCCGGCAACGGCACCACAAATTTTCTCGTCGTCGGCGATAACGAAATCAAGCAGCTCGACGCAGACCGCAAGCCATTCACCGGAACCGTGAATTTCACGCTGAAACGCGTCGGTGCCAACGCCGCCAAGCACGGAGCCCCCGCGATTTAGTCGATCGGCACCCGCGGAAATCGCGAAAAATGATGATGTAGGCGGCTACGGTCGCGCCCAAGGCTGAGGCGGCCCCGACGGCGCGAGCAATCGAATCGAAACCACAAAATTCCCTCGCTGTTTGCCAACCAATTTAAACTGCGCGAGGTTCTCTTCCCCGCCGCTGCTTGAAACGCGCGCCGGATTCCCACCGTCAAGATCGGCAACGTCGGGCGCAAGATTGTGCGCTTCCAGCGCGATCTTGTTCGGGGTACCGCGTACGTGCACAGTGAGCGTGCGATGATCTCCCGGCGACAGCGGCGCTGAATTCGCTTCCAGCGACAACTCCACGAACCGGATCGAAAACGGCTCCGACACGCCTCTCTGGCAGCTCACCACGATCTCAGCGTTGCCCGCACCCACATCGTCGGGCGGCAGCACAATCAAAGACATCGGCGACGACGCCAGCACCAGCGCCGGAACACCTCCGACCGTGACGTTGTTGGCGTCCGCGTCGGCGCAGAACGCTCGGCCCGCGAGTTCGAAGCGATCCGTAAGCGACGCCACGCGCGGCGCCGACGTGACTTCCAGCGCATCCGATGACGCTTCCGTCGCGCTCAAAATTGTCACAAACACGCGGCCTGGGTGCCCCTCAATCGTGGCGGAGATTCTTCCAGTATCGAGCGGCGCAACGAACAACGCCCGGCCTGTTGTATCGGTCGTCACCCGGTCGCCATTCGAAAAGTTCACATGGACGCCCGGCGTCAGCCGCCCGTTCATATCAAGGACCGCCAGCGTCGCGTGTTCGCCCGAGACAACCTTCCGCGGCAGCAAAAGAATGCGCGCCCCGGACGCGGAGGGCGCCGCAGGAGGCGTAGCGGCCTGACGGCCCTGTCCAGACGCACACGGCGGCCAATACCCGGCCGCGACCAACAACGCGCAGCCTAAGACCAGCCCTGTAGCGCCAACGCGCCGCACGGCGCGGTCCCGAAACGCTCTTTGAATTTGCCAGCGAATCTGCGATCCCCCGATGCTCCCTCAGTGTAACGGAAACTCCCGTGAGCTAGGCAAGAAGTCTGAACCTTCCGCATCGACGCGAGGTCGGATTTGGCAGAGGTGAATTTCCCGAAATGGAACGGCGTCCCGCGTAAGCGCCTTAACTACAGCAACATACGCATAACCGCGTTCGAATGAGCTGGACGGAGTTGAATAGCGGCAGGATAAGAAACGCCCGGCAGTGTCGCCGGGAGTTTAATCAGATAGTATAATAACCTAAAAGGTACCTTTTGTCAAGCGGCAAAACGCCTCTTGCGCAAGATTCTTAAGGCCCGAATTCCCGTTTTGGAACCGACCCGGGAACATCGGTCCCGTGATCCATCAATCCGTCCCAATCAGATTCTGCGACCTATAACGTCTGTAGCGAAAAGGTGGGTAATCACTTGGATTCAGCTTCTACCACCACGTTGTCGGGTCTGCTAGGTTAAGAGAAGGTTGCCAGGCACGGGTGTGAGCAGTCGTGGGCGTTCACTATAACTCCGAGGAGCCTCAGTGCAAATCGTAAGCGGCGGCGTGACCAACGTGGGGCGCGTCCGCACGAATAACGAGGACAGTTTTCGAATCGTCGATTCGATGCACCTCTACATCCTCTCCGACGGCATGGGCGGCGAAGCCCATGGCGAAATCGCCAGCGCTATGGCCGTCGAAGTAGTCGCCAAACATTGCGCCGAAACCGAGGTCGATCCGGCGATGACCATTTTTGCCGATATGCCCAGCGCCTGGAGCGAAAAAACTCGCCGTCTTTCGAGCGCCGTGCACCTCGCCAACAAAAGCATTTTCGATTCGGCTCAAAAACACCCGGAGCAACGCGGCATGGGCGCCACCATCACCACAGCATGGATCGACGGAACGCGTCTCAGCATCGCCCACGTCGGCGACAGCCGCGCCTACCTTCTTCGCAGCGGCAGTTTGCAGCAGCTCACCAGCGACCACTCTCTCGTAGCCGAGCAGGTCCGCCGCGGTATTCTCACGCCCGCCGAGGCCGAACGCAGCGATATGCAAAGCGTCCTGCTCCGGGCCCTTGGCGCCCATCCGGACATCGAGGTTGATTCCGAAGAACACACGTTATTTAGCAGCGACGTGCTCTTGCTCTGCTCCGACGGCCTCACCCGCATGGTTACCGAACCTGAGATCGCCGGCACTCTTCAAGCCGAGCCCGATCCTACAAAAGCCTCCGAACGCCTCGTGGAGCTTGCGAACGAACAGGGCGGCGCAGACAACGTCACCGCAATCGTCGTGCGCCTCGGCGAAGAACCTAAAAGTTGGTTTTCCTGGCTGCGGGGTAGTCAGAAAAAGGGCACCGCAAAGCTCGGCTCGGCAGGAGGAAAGTAGATGGCGAAGCTAAGCCTTATGTTCGAAAATAAGCTGGTGAAGGAAGTTCCTGTCGGTGGACGACCAATCGGGATCGGCCGCTCGCCCGACAACGACCTTCCCGTCGATAACCTCGCCGTGTCCAACTATCACGCGCGCGTGTACGTCGAGGCCGGACGCCTCGTCGTCGAAGATCTCGCCAGCCTCAACGGCACCTTCGTCAACGACCTTCGCGTCGAACGCGCCACGCTCCACGACGGCGACTCCATTTGGATCGGCAAGCACCACATCAAGGTCGACGCCTCCGGCGACACCGCTTCCTTCGGCGACACAGCAAGAAAGGGCCCGGCCACACCGCGCATCAACGAAACCATGGTGCTCGACACGAAAGCCCGCCGCGAAATGTTGTCGCAAGCCGCCGCAATGGGCGAGCGCACACAATTTGCCGCAGGCCGAATCAAGGTCCCGACTCTCGTCGTCTTGAACGGCAACACCGATCAGAAGGAATACGTCCTTACCAATAAGCTCACCGTGATCGGCAAGTCGAAAATGGCCACCGTGCATCTCAAAGGCTGGTTCAAGCCCCAGCTCGCCGCGCAGATCAACCAGCGCGACGACGGCTACTATGTCGGACCGGGCGACAAGACTCCAAAAGTGAACGGCGCCCTGATCACCGGCCCAAAGAAACTCAACGACGGCGACGTGATCGAAGTCAGCGGACTCCGCCTGAATTTCATTTTCCGCGAGTAGTTGTTCTCACCAACAAGCGACCATCGATTGCCTCGTCCGATAGCGCGACGAGTATCGATTCCATTCTCTTTCGCGCTTCCGTGCGATGTGCGGACGCCTGGCCGCTTATCGGCGCTTCGAAATCTCCTCGCGCGGTCCTTTCCATCACCGACCTCATCAAACGTGGGAATCTGCCAACCTGACAGCCCGGCCCAATATGTAACAAGTGTTGAAATTTGGGCATCTAACTTTCCGTGCGGTTCTAAGCGCTTTGCGGCTTTTTATTGCGGCAAGCCGTTGAAAATTATAGAGTTGGCAGCTTCCAGTTCGGCGTTACACCAAGTGGTGCCGCAATTGCCAAGTTCTGATGGAAGTGATGTGAATCGCAAGGGTCCGACTCCTATTGTTTGAAAGTGGCGTAATCGCGGCACCGCGATGCCGGGAACGTACCCAAAAAATTGCTCCGGCGAATCTAATAGGAGCACCGGTCACTCTGACGGAATATTCGAACCAAATAGGCCAAACCATAGGGCCGCAGGGCTGCGCCTGAGGCGCGCCCGAACGGGAATCCAAGAGGGAAACCCGGACTGGAATGACGAAGCGAAATGTGGATAGTTCGATTAGCTCTCGCTAGACCTTACACCTTCATCGTGATGGCGCTCGTCATCGTGTTGCTTGCCGCGGTCGTCATTCCACGCACGCCCACCGACATTTTTCCGAATATCGACATTCCGGTCATCAGTCTCGTCTGGAATTACGCCGGCCTCGAGCCTCAGGAGATGGAAGAGCGCATCACTTCCAACTCTGAGCGCTTCGTCACCACGCTCGTCAACGACGTCGAACACGTAGAGTCGCAATCCTTAAACGGTATTGCTGTCGTCAAGATTTATTTCCAGCCCACGGCCAACATTCAGACCGCGCTCGCGCAAACGACCGCAATCATGCAGACAATTTTGCGCCAACTCCCGCCGGGTTCCACGCCTCCGCTGGTCGCAATCTTCTCAGCCTCCACCGTTCCGGTCATCCAGATCGGATTGAACTCCGACTCGCTCAGCGAGCAGGCTCTGTTCGACTTCGGCAATAACTTCATCCGCACCCAACTCGCCACCGTTCGCGGCGTCGCGCTTCCCTTTCCTTACGGCGGCAAGCAGCGTCAGATTCAAGTCGACCTCGATTCGCAGGCGCTGCAGTCCAAGGGCTTGTCCCCGGTCGATATCGTCAACGCCGTCAATGCGCAAAACCTGATCTTGCCGACCGGCACCGCTAAACTCGGCACGCTCGAATACACCGTCGAGATGAACGGCAGCCCGCAAACCATCGCCGAGCTGAACGATCTCCCTGTCAAGACCATCAACGGCGCCACGATCTACATGCGCGACGTCGCCCACATTCGCGACGGCTTCTCGCCGCAAACAAATATCGTTCGTGCCAACGGTTCGCGCGGCGTGCTCATGTCGGCCTACAAAACCGGCAATGCCTCCACGCTGGACATGGTTAACGACCTCAAGGCCACGCTGAACAGTTACCGCTCAGCGCTCCCCGAGGGCCTCAAGCTCACGTTGTTCTTCGACCAGTCGCTCTACGTCCGCGCATCCATCGAAGGCGTCTTACGCGAAGCTCTCATCGCCGCCTGCCTGACCGCCATCATGATTTTGCTCTTCCTCGGCAACTGGAAGAGCACGCTCATCATCGTCGTCTCGATTCCGCTCTCCATTCTCGTCAGCATTCTGCTTCTCAGTGCGCTCCACGAAACCATGAACATCATGACCCTCGGCGGCCTCGCGCTCGCCGTGGGCATTCTCGTAGACGACGCCACCGTCGAGATCGAAAACATCAACCGCAACCTCGCCATGGGCAAAGAAACCGTCCAGGCTATTCTCGACGGCGCTCAACAGATCGCCGTTCCTGCATTCGTTTCGACACTCTGCATCTGCATCGTTTTCCTTCCGATGTTCTTCCTCTCCGGCGTCGCAAAGTATCTTTTCGTTCCGCTCGCCGAAGCCGTGTCCTTCGCGATGCTCGCCTCCTACATGTGGTCGCGAACCATCGTCCCCACCATGGCGATGTACCTCCTCAGCTCTGAGGACGAATACATCCCCGAAGAGCATCGCGGGGAAAAACAAGGATTCTTCCGCCGGATGCAGCAACGGTTTGAGCATCGCTTCGAACAGTCGCGCAACGCATACCGGCGTGCGCTCGGAGTCGCGCTCGATTCCTCAATCTTGTTCTCTGCGTGCTTTCTGATTTTTTGCCTGCTCTCCGGCTGCCTGCTCTTTGTCCTCGGCCGCGATTTCTTCCCCAAAGTTGACGCCGGCCAGATCCGCATGCACTTCCGCGCCCGCACCGGTCTGCGCATCGAAGAAACCGCGCGCCTGGCAGACCAGATCGACGCCGCCATTCGCCAAACGATCCCGTCGAACGAACTTCAAACCATTCTCGACAACCTCGGCGTCCCCTATTCCGGCATCAATCTCAGTTACAGCAACTCCGGCACGTTTGGCACGTCCGACGGCGAAATCCTCGTCCAGCTCAACGAAAAGCACGGGCCCACCGCGGACTACATCAACGAAATGCGCTCGCAGTTACCGCGCCGCTTTCCCGGCGTTCAATTTTTCTTTCAGCCCGCCGACATCGTCACCCAGATCTTGAACTTCGGCTCGCCCGCTCCAATCGACGTCGCGATCACCGGCCTCAATACCAACGCCAACTTCGCAATCGCACAAGGCGTTGCCGCCCGCCTGCGTCACGTCCCAGGCGCCGTCGACGTGCACGTGCAACAGGCGCTCGACGAACCAACACTGCACATGGACATCGACCGCACTCGCGCTCAAGCCGTCGGCTTGCAAGCCAAGGACGTCGCCTCAAACTTGCTCGTCTCGCTGAGTTCGAGCTTCCAGACCGCTCCGGCTTTCTGGCTCGATCCCAAGAACGGCGTCAGCTACAACGTTGCCGTCCAGACGCCCCAATATCGCGTCGACACCTATCAAGCGCTGCTCAACACTCCGGTCACCGGGACCGGTCCGGGCGTTCCGTCGCAGATCCTCGGCAACTTGACGACCACCACAACCACGTCGCGTCCTGCCGTCGTCAATCACTACAACGTTCAGCGCATGATCAACGTCTACGCTTCGGTCAACGGCCGCGACCTCGGAAGTGTTGCGGACGAGGTCCAGAAAATTGTGAAGGAAGCCGAACCCAAACTTCCGCGTGGCAGCCACATCGTGATTCGCGGCCAGGTGCAAACCATGAAGGCATCGTTTCAGGGCCTCGCTATCGGTCTCGTCGGCGCCATCGTCCTCGTCTATCTCTTGATCGTCGTAAACTTCCAGTCGTGGCTCGATCCATTCATCATCATCACCGCGCTGCCCGGCGCGCTCGCCGGCATCTGCTGGATGCTGCTGATCACCCGCACAACGCTGAGCGTCCCATCGCTCACTGGCGCGATTATGAGCGTCGGCGTCGCCACTTCGAACAGCATCTTGATGGTGTCTTTCGCCCGCGAACAATTGAACGAAGGCAAGACCGCTCGCGAAGCCGCTCTCGAAGCCGGCTTCGTTCGCATGCGCCCCGTCGTCATGACCGCTCTCGCTATGATCATCGGCATGGTGCCGATGGCCATCGGCCTCGGCGAAGGCGGTGAACAGAACGCGCCGCTCGGCCGCGCCGTGATCGGCGGATTGCTCTTCGCCACGATCGCAACGCTATTCTTCGTCCCCGTGGTTTTCTCCATCATCCACGGACGTCGCGAACGCAAGCGCGCGCGCGAAGAAGAATCGGGTTTGTCGCCGGCTACAGCTTGACCGTGCCCGGCTATCGCGACCCTCGGCCCATTTTGGCCGAAAGACTCGCGATGAAAAAATTTAGGAATTGAACGGCCTGAACTCCCGGCGTTTTATAGTTATGGCCGACGCAAAGCGGAGCAACGAATGACAACGACGGAAACTCGACCTCATTACGACCAGGAATACGGCACGCACACGCCGTATCAGCAACCAGAGAAAAAGAGCCATCTCTTTCTGGTTCTCGTGCTCATCGCCCTTGTTCTGCTCGTCGTCGGCGGCTTCACGCTCCTCGCCCGCCGTACGCAGTTCAAGACCCTCGCCAGCGAAACCGAAAAAATGGCCGTCCCCAACGTGCAAGTCATTCACCCGACCGTCGCCCCCGGCCAGGAAGACTTGGTTCTGCCCTCCACGACGCAGGCTTACGTCGAGTCTCCGATTTACGCGCGCACCAACGGCTACCTCATTCGCTGGTATCACGACATTGGCACGCGCGTGCAAAAAGGCGAATTGCTCGCAGACATCGACACGCCGGAAGTTGATCAACAGCTCTTACAGGCCCGGGCTGACCTCGGCACCTCCAAAGCCAACGAGAATCTCTCGCAGATCACCGCGAATCGCTTTCAGGAACTGATCAAGACCGACGGCGTTTCGAAACAGGAAGTCGATAACGCGGTCGGCGATTACGCCGCAAAGAAAGCGACCACCGCAGCTTCCGAAGCGAACGTCCGCCGCCTTGAAGAACTCGAATCGTTCAAACATATCTACGCGCCATTCAGCGGCGTTCTCACGCAACGCAACGTCGATCCCGGTAACCTTATCAACGCCGGCAATGGCGGCGCCGGTCAGGCACTCTTCAACCTCGCCCAAACTGATCCGATTCGCGCCTTCGTCCGCGTCCCCGAAGTCTACGCACCGAACATCAAAGCGGGGCTTACCGCGTCTCTCGAGCTTGTGCAATATCCCGGCCGTCGCTTCGACGGCAAAGTCGTTCGCACCGCCGACGCCATCGACCTCGCCAGCCGCACTCTTAACACCGAAGTCGACGTCCCCAACAAGACCGGCGAACTCCTCCCAGGTGGCTACGCGCAGGTCCACCTTGGCGTAAAGGCGACGGGTGAACATCTCGTCGTCCCCGTGAACGCTCTGCTATTCCGCGCCGAAGGGTTGCGTGTTGTGATCGTCGACGATAATCACAAAACGCATTTGCAGCAATTGACGATTGGCCGCGACTACGGCACCACGCTCGAAGTTTTGCAGGGACTGAAATCCACTGACTGGATCGTTCTGAACCCTGCTGACTCTCTCGAAGAAAACATGCAGGTCAACGTGAAACAGTTGAATCCGGCGCAACAACCGGGAGGCGCCGCACCTGGCCAGGGTGGCTCCCCAAGCAGCAGCGGTGGCAGCCCGAACGGCAACGACAAGTCCGGCGCGCCGAGCGGAAATAACCCCGGTGGCCCCGAGCCCAGCGGAAAAAAACAGTAATGAGCACGCATTTCAAATCCCCGCGGGGACCGAACGGGAGAGTTGCGTCATCGTCACTGTGTTTCGCCGTGACAGCTGCGCTACTCGCCGCATTCGCTCTCGCCGGCTGCACCGTCGGCCCCAACTACAAAAAACCCGACGCGACCGTCCCCGCAAAGTGGGACGTCGAGCAGCCTTGGCGTGAGAGCGCTCCGAAAGACGCCTTCGACAAGGGCGACTGGTGGAAGGTTTTCAACGACGACGAACTCAACACTTTCGAAACACAGGCCATCGCCGAAAATCAAACAATCAAAGTCTCGATCGCGCACCTCGAACAGTCTCGTGCAACTGCCGCCATTCAAGTCTCGACTTTGTTCCCGACGCTTTCCAGCGGCGCCGGCGTCGAGCGTCAGCGTCTCGCGGGCAATCGGCCGACGAACGGTTCCACCATTCCCCTGACCCCGTATCAGCAGAGCACTTTCCAGATTCCGTTCACCGTCAACTACGAACTCGACATTTTCGGCAAACGCCGTCGCAGCATCGAAGCCGCCGAAGCCGCCTACCAGGCCAACGCCGCCGACCTCCAAAACGTCCGCCTGCTCATCACATCGCAAGTCGCCGGCGACTATTTCAATCTCCGCCAGCTCGATTCCGAAATCGGCATTTTGCGCCGCACGGTCGAAGCGCTCCAAAAAGGCCTCGACCTCGTCAATTCGCGCCATAACGGTGGCGTCGCATCCGGCCTCGACGTCGCGCAGGAAGAAACCCTGCTCGATACGACGCGCACGCAAGCCACGCTGCTCCAGCAACAGCGCAAACAGTTCGAAGACGCAATCTCGGTCCTGGTCAATCGCGCCGCTCCTGATTTTCACATCACACCACGCGAGTTAGAAGGCGAGCCGCCCCCGCTCAACGCCGGCCTTCCTTCCGATCTGCTGGAGCGCCGCCCCGACGTCGCCGAAGCCGAACGTCTCGTCGCCTCTGCCAACGCGCAAATCGGCGTCGCGCAGGCGGCCTACTATCCATCATTTAATCTCTTCGGTCAGGCTGGCTGGCAAAGCGCCGACATCACAAAAATCGCCAGCATCCAAAGCATCTTCTGGGCCGTCGGCGCCAACGCCGCCGAAGACATTTTCACCGGCGGTGCGCGCCGCGCTCAGGTGCAATACGCCCGCGCCGGTTGGGACGCCAGCGTCGCCAGCTATCGCCAAACCGTGCTCAGCTCGTTTCAGGAAGTGCAGGACGAACTCACCGCGCTCAACGTCCTAAGCGAAGCCCAACAGGAACAGCAGCAGGCCGTCGATGCCGCGCGCCGCACGCTCGACATTTCCACCAGTCGCTATCAGGGCGGCCTGATCAATTACCTCGACGTCGTCACCGCGCAGCAAAATCTCCTGCAAAACGAACAGCAGGCCGCCGTAATTCACGGCCAGCGCCTCGTCGCCAGCGTCCTCCTCGTCAAAGCCCTCGGCGGCGGCTGGGACGCCTCCAGCCTCGCCATCGTCCAGGTCAAGCCCCAGCGCCGCGACATCATCACCCCGTAACTCGAGCGGCGTTCCAGCCCTTACTTCTCCGCATACTTTGGCGTTCCCAACATCTCTGCATTAGATTTTGGTAGCGCGGGCATCCTGCCGGCGTTTTTGACTTCTTACGCTAAGCACCCACTACGCCGCAACCGCATCCAATCGCCTCGATTCAACTCTTCTTCTCCGCGTTACCTTTGCGTCCTCTGCGTCTCTGCGTTAGCTTTTGTCTGTGGCGCCCAAACCACCCACCGCCAATCGCGCCGCTCCGATCTCCCACCGATTCTCCCTTCTCTCCCTCTCCCAAAAGCGCGATAATTAACACGTGCGAGCGAGGACCTCGCCGGCCGAACCAGCACCATCCTTCAGGCAACCTAACGTTCTCCGCCAAGGTCCTATATGGGGCGCCGCACGATCGCAAACCGCGCATCGCACCTGGTTTAACTAGGTAGGGCACGGCGGCCGTGCCCGTCTTCGCCATCCGCGAGGGAGACCAAGCATCATGTCAGAACAGAATCTCGAAGTAATCGCGCCCCCGATCGCATCCGTTCCCCGATCGCATCGCGCCAAAGCGGCACTCTACTGCGCGGCCATCGCGGCCGCCATGCTGTTCCCCGCCCTGTCCACCAATGCACAGCTTCCCACTCTCGACGTCTCCAAAACCGCCTCACAGACACCTACGAAAAAGACCGCCGATGCAGACTCGTCATCCGACGAGCCCAAGGTCTCCACCAAGCCGCCCGACATTCCCGTTGATCAGGTCATCAAAAAATTCGGCGAGCGCGAACTCGAATTCAAAAAAGAGCGCGACAATTACACCTACACGCAAACCTTCGTCGTCCAGACCATCGACTACAACGGCCGCGCCGACGGCGAATACCGCATGACCAGCGACATCTTGTTCACGCCCGAAGGCAAGCGCTACGAAAAAGTGATCTCCGCCCCCGCGCCGACGCTCGAACGTATCCAGCTCTCGCAACAAGACCTCGACGACGTCGAGCACGTCCAGCCGTTCGTTCTCACTTCCGACGAACTGCCCAAATACGACGTCACCTACGTAGGCCGCGAGGCGCTCGACGAGCTAGGCACTTACGTCTTCGACGTAAAGCCCAAAAAGATCGAGAAAAATCAGCGTTATTTCCAGGGCCGCATCTGGGTGGACGACCGTGACCTCAATATCGTGAAGACCGACGGCAAAGCCGTGCCCGACATCATCAAACACGGCAACGAGAACATCTTCCCGCGGTTCGAAACCTTCCGCGAGAACATCGAAGGCCACTACTGGTTCCCGACCTACACGCGCTCCGACGACGAACTCCACTTCAGCACCGGCGCCGTCCACATGCGCATGACCATCAAGTACGCCAACTACAAGCGTTTCGGCTCCACCATCAAGATCGGCCCCGCCATCGAAACCAAAGACGTAAAGCCACAGAAGTGATCGCGGATCGTCAGTTCTTACAGGTTGTCTAGAAAATATTTCGTCACCCGATTCCAGAGCACCACCCGCGCCTCCGGATCCGTCGGCCCATGCCCGCGCCCCGGCAGCGCGATCACCTCGACATACTTCTCGTTCTCGATCAGCTCATTGATCACGGCCAGCGTGTTCGCATAGTGCACGTTGTCATCGCCCGTCCCGTGCGCAATCATCAGCTTCCCCTTTAAATTCTTCGCATTTTCGATTGGCGAAGACTCCTGGTAACTCTCCTCGTTCTGCGGCAGCAGCCCGATATATCTCTCCGTATAAATCGAATCGTAGTAGTGCCAGTCCGTCACCGGCCCGCCCGCAAATCCCACCTTAAAATCCTGCGGATCCTCAAACATCGCGTGCAGCGTCATGTGCCCGCCATAACTCCATCCATGGATCCCGATGCGCTTCGCATCCACGTATGGCTGCGACTTCAGATATGCCACGCCATCACGCTGATCCGACAACTCCTGCGCCCCAAATCGAAAATGAATGGGCTCTTCGAACAAATGTCCGCGTCCCGCCGACCCGCGATTGTCCAACGCGAAAATGATGTAGCCATTCTTGGCCATCAGCTCGTGCCATAGCGTCCCCGCTCCACCCCACGACTTCGTCACCACCTGCACGTGCGGACCGCCATATGTGTAAACCAGAACCGGGTACTTCTTCGTCGGATCGAAATCCGGCGGCTTGATCATCATCGCGTTCAGCTCGACGCCGTCGTGCGACTTCACCTGCAAAAATTCCACCGGCGATAAATGCAGCTCATCCAGTGCCGCCACTTTGTTCTCGTTGATCACGCCCGCGCGCGTCCCGTCCGCATGCATTAAATCCTGCCGCGGCGGCACAAGATTCGTCGAATACGTATCCACGTACGCCGTTGCCCCCGGCGCGAACTTCACCGCGTGCGTTCCCTCTTCCTTCGTGATCCGCTCAAATCCAGACCCATCGAGGCCCACGCAATACAAATGCCGCTCCAGCGGCGATTTCTCCGTCGCCGTGAAATAGACGATCCCCTTCGCCTCATCGACTCCCTGCACCGCCGTAACTTCCCACTCGCCCTTGGTCAGTTGCGTCAACTGCTTCCCATCCGTGTCATACAAATAAATATGCCGGTATCCCGTCTTCTCGCTCGTCCACAAAAACCGCTTCCCATCCTTCAAAAACCTCAAATC
>Ga0206939_10134_pt1 | contig 22420 bp, 21 predicted proteins | sample Alteio_BWOrgHeat_10_FD_152921 | JGI IMG/M metagenome (GOLD analysis project Ga0206939, IMG submission 152921) | Enriched cells from forest soil in Barre Woods Harvard Forest LTER site, Petersham, Massachusetts, United States -... | ecosystem: Environmental > Terrestrial > Soil > Temperate forest >... | reverse complement strand
GCCCTAAAAAAAACCGTGCAAAGTCAGTTGCGTATGGATTTAGTTTGAGGTTAGGAACGGCGACGCCTTCCTGAGCGTTCCGCTTTTTGCTAAAATTCGATCACAAAACGATGTCTAAGCCATTACCCTTTGCTTCGCGCGCGAGCCAAGCTGTCCCTAAAGAGCTGAAACAGTTGCTGGATCCGCTGCTCGAGAAAGCTTATGCGATGCAATGCCCGGTGTATCTGATTGGCGGTTGCGTCCGCGATCTTTTACTCGATCGTCCATCCCACGATTACGACGTGGTCCTCGAAGGCATCGCGCTTCCCATCGCGCGCGCGGCGGCCAAACTCTACAAAGCCAAGCTCGTCAGCCATCCTCAATTTTTGACCCACACGCTGCATCTAAAGAACGGCCAACATTTAGATATCGCGACCGCGCGTACCGAAACCTACGCCGAAGCAGCCGCGCTGCCGGTCGTCGAGCCAGCCAGCCTTCAGGAAGATCTTTATCGGCGGGATTTTTCCATTAACGCCATCGCGCTATCGCTGAATCGTTCCGATTTCGGCCACGTCTGGGACCCGTTCGGCGGCTTGGAAGATTTGGAAGGGAAAAAGATCCGTGTTCTGCATGCGCAAAGCTTTAAGGATGATCCAACGCGGCTATTTCGCGCGGCGCGGTTTGCCGGACGTTTCGGTTATGAACTCGAATGGCGTACTCGGGAATGGTTGACGGAAGCCGTCGCGCAGCAGATGCCGGCGCGGTTGTCCGGCGCGCGGCTTCGCGAAGAGCTGATTCCGCTTTTGATGGAAAAAGATCCACGCCCCGCGTTCCGGCTTTTGTCGCAATGGGGGGCTCTGGCGTTCTTAATTCCGAATTTGAAATGGGAAAAATCTCACGACACGCTCTTTGGCCAATTGATCAAGCAGCCGGCAAAAGAAAGCACGCTGATGCTGCGGCTCCTGGTGCTCTTGCACACGATTCCCTTTGCGAAGGCCGTCGGCAATTTGGGACATCTTATGTTCCCGCAGAAGACCATCGAGCAGATTGAAGTGGTCCTGTCGCTCCTCGCGCAAATGAAAGAAGGCCACCTGACGCTTTCGGAGATGCAGAAGACCGCGAAGCATCCTTTGTCGCCGGAGCTCAAAACGTTTATCGGCAAAGCCGTTAAAATGAAGTCGCTTGCGCCGAAGCCGGAAGTCCTGCAGGATTGGCAGCGTTTTCACGACAGCGCGCCTTGCTTGAGCGGACGCGATGTCAAAGACCTGGGATACAAACCCGGACCGGTGTTCACGAAGATTTTTGAAGCCCTCCGTCAGGCCCGGTGGGAAGGCAAACTGCGCACGCGCGAAGAAGAAATCCGTTTTATCCAACATACATTCCCGATGACCAATGGCCATTGAAACGGTCCTCTCCGGGATGCGCCCTTCGGGGAAGCTCCATCTCGGAAATTATTTCGGCGCGCTCGCTAATTGGGTCAACCTTCAAAAACAATATCGTTCCTTTTATATGGTGGCTGATTGGCATGCGCTCACGTCCGAATATGGCGACACGTCCGCCGTCGAATCCAATGTCTGGGACATGGTCTTGGATTGGCTGTCGTGCGGCCTGGATCCGGCGCAATGCGTCATTTTCCGTCAATCCTGGGTGGCGCCGCATGCCGAGCTTCATCTGCTGTTGTCCATGATGACGCCCTTGTCGTGGCTCGAGCGCGTGCCGACTTACAAAGAACAAATGCAGGAGATGAAGAATCGCGATCTCTCGACCTACGGCTTTTTGGGATATCCACTGCTTCAGTCGGCGGACATTATGCTGTACAAAGCCACCCGCGTTCCTGTCGGGGAAGATCAGCTCGCGCATTTGGAACTCACTCGCGAAGTCGCGCGACGGTTCAACCATCTGTATGGACAAGTATTTCCGGAGCCGCAGGCTATTTTGACGAAGACGCCGAAAGTGCCCGGCACCGATGGACGCAAAATGTCTAAGTCCTACAATAATGCCGTCCTGTTGTCTGATTCGGCGAAAGACGTCGAAGCCAAAGTGAAAACGATGTACACCGATCCGAAGAAAATTCGGCTCGATGACAAAGGCCATCCTGAAGGATGCGTGGTTTACGCCATGCATACGCTCTACACGCCAGAAGCCAAAGACATCGAAGGCCGCTGCAAAGCCGGAACGATCGGATGCGTTGCCTGCAAAAAAAGATTGACGGAGACGTTGAACGCCGGTCTTGAGCCAATCCGCGCCGAACGCGCAAAGTGGGCTGGAAAAATACAGGACGTCAAAAATATTATCGCAGAGGGGTCTAAAAAAGCGACTGCGGTGGCGAGCGCCACGATGGCTGACGCCCGCGGCGCTGTGAAGCTGGCGATTCCGCCACAGGAGACTCCACGATGAGCGACACCTCACCGCAGCAAATGGATGTTTCATTAGACACGTTCGAAGGTCCATTGGATCTTCTGCTGCATCTCATCAAGAAAAATGATTTGGAAATTTCCAATATTCCGATCGCCGAAATCACGCACGAGTATCTTGGATATTTGGATCTGATGAAAGATCTCAACTTGGAAATGGCGGGGGAATTTCTGGTCATGGCCAGCACCTTGATGCTGATCAAGGCGCAGATGCTGCTGCCGAGCCCGGATGTGGCCGATGAAGACGCCGGTCCCGATCCGCGCGCGGAGCTCGTCAATAAATTGCTCGAATACCAGCGCTTTAAAGAAGCCGCCGGCGTTCTCACGGCTTATAAAGAACGCGCGAAAGATGTTTATTACCGTCACGTACCGCCCCAATTTGATCACGATGATTTCATGCTGCGCGCGACCGTTGTCGATCTCTTGTCGGCGTTCAAGCGAGTTTTAGACCGCGCGCCGCGCGAAGTCGGCCAGATCTTGCGCGAAGAGATGACGATCGAGACAAAGATTCGCGACGTAATAGCGATTTTGAAGGAACAAAGCTCGATGGCGTTCGAAGGTCTGTTTGCCGGGGCCACGAGGCGCATTGATTTGATCCTCACGTTCTTGGCGCTGCTCGAGCTTATTCGCATGAAACAAATTGTCGCGATGCAGTCGGACACCTTCGGCAGCATCCGAATTTATCGCGCGGACGTCGCGCCGGAACCTGCGAGCGTTGAGGCTCCTGTAGAAGCGGCGCCTTCAGCCATATTAGTAGAAGAGCCTCCGACTGAGGTAAAATCGGTAAAGACGACCGAAGGGGAGGGAATACTCTAATGGAACGACGCGACGCCCGGAATATTATTGAAGCGATGCTTTTTATTACGGAACAGCCCGTTCCGCTCAAATCTTTCGTGGATTTGTTTGACAAGGAATTTCCGTTGGACGACGTGCGGCTGATGGCCGAAGAAATCGCGGATGAATACCGCGAGCGAGGAAGCGCGTTGGAATTGCGTGAAATCGCTGGCGGCTGGCAATTTGCTTCGCGGACGGAATTTGCACCCTGGATCCGAAAATTATTTAAAGACCGCTTAACGTACCGCTTGAGCGCGTCAGCGATGGAAACGCTCTCGATCATCGCTTACAAGCAGCCCATCACGCGCAGTGAAATCGAAGAGATCCGCGGCGTCGAAGTCTCCGCAGTGCTCGACACGCTCGTGGAGCGACGCTTGGCGAAAATCGCAGGACGCCGCGAAAGCGTCGGGCGACCTATCCTCTACGGAACAACGACCGAGTTTTTGAAAGCATTCGGCCTGAATTCGCTCGAAAATCTTCCGTCCATAGAATCGCTCGTGCCGCCCACAGCTCAGCAAGCGGAGCTCAACGCGTTGGCGCAAACGGAAATGCCGCTGGAAGAACAGCCCGTTGTCGAACCTGTCGCAGAAGAAGTCGCCGCAGAACAAAGGAGTGAAGTTTCATGACCGAGTTAAGACGCGATCCCGTCATTGGCCGCTGGGTTATTATTTCAACAGAGCGCGGCAAGCGCCCTTCCGATTTTGGCCAAGAAGTTGAAACAGGAGTGGGGAAGTTCTGTCCTTTCTGCCCTGGTAATGAAGACAAAACACCTCCGGAGCTGCTCGCTTATCATGATCCAGGCCGCGAGAAAAATGCGCCAGGCTGGTGGGTCCGCGTCGTTCCGAATAAATTTCCCGCGCTTCAAATTGAAGGATCGCTCAGTCGCCAGGGCGAAGGCATGTACGACAAGATGAACGGCGTAGGCGCGCATGAAGTGGTGATCGAGACCGCGGATCACTTGAAGGATTTTCCCGATCTGCCGGACAAGCATGCCGAAGACGTGGTCTGGGCGTTTCGCGACCGCATCATGGATTTAAAAAAAGACCCGCGCTTCGAATATATCCTCGTATTCAAGAACAAAGGCGCAGCGGCGGGCGCATCGCTCACCCATACGCATTCGCAGCTCATCGCGACGCCGGTCGTGCCAAAGCACGTGCGCGAATCGGTCAATGGCGCGAAAAATTATTACGAATATAAGGAACGCTGCGTCTTCTGCGACATGATCAAACAGGAAATGTCGACCGGGACGCGCATCGTCGCCGAGAATGATGATTTTGTCGCTTTTGTCCCTTTTGCCGCGCGCTTTCCGTTTGAAGTGTGGATCATTCCTAAAGTCCATGACTCGGATTTTGAAGACGTACAAAAACATGAAGTGGTGAATCTGACGCGGCTTCTTCAGAATGTCCTTCGGCGCATGAAAAATGTTCTAGATAATCCGCCATACAACTTCATCATTCTGAATTCGCCTTTGCGCGAATCAAAGCTTCCGCATTATCACTGGCATTTGGAAATCATGCCGAAGCTGACGAAGGTGGCCGGTTTTGAATGGGGATCGGGATTCTACATCAACCCGACGCCGCCGGAAGAAGCGGCCAAGTTTCTGCGCGAAGCCGAATAGGCGAGGGCAGAGAGCAGAGAGACGAGCAATGAGGCTCATTTACATGAAATTGTTTTGCAGCGCTCGTGACTCGTCCCTCATCTCTCATCACTACCAATGAAAATTCTGTTTGTCGCTTCCGAATGCGTTCCTTTCTGCAAAACCGGCGGACTTGCCGATGTCGTGGGCGCTCTTCCGAAAGAGTTGAGGCAGAAGCGCCACGATGTGCGCATCATCCTTCCCAAATACAAAACCATCCGCGGTCAAGAATTCGGCATTAAAGAAACGAATGAAAAAGTGCATGTGCCCATGGGCGGCGGGCGCGTGGAATCCGCCGACATTCGTACCGCCAAAACCGAAAAAGGCATTCCGGTTTATTTCATCAATCATGAAGGCTACTACGGACGACCCGGACTCTATCGCACTCCTCAAGGCGATTTTTCTGATAATGCCGAACGCTTTATTTTCTTCTGCCGCGCGGCTCTTGAAGCTTGTAAAGCGATGCAGTTCCGGCCGGACATCATTCATTGCCACGATTGGCAGACCGCGCTCATTCCAATGTATTTGAAAGTCCTGCTCAAGAGCGACGCGTTTTTTCAGCATACCGCATCCGTATTCACCATCCACAACATCGCCTATCAGGGAATTTTCCCAAAAGCGTTGCTCGAGACGACGGGCTTTTCCTGGAATGAATTCACGATGGACAAGTTTGAATATTACGATCAGATTTGTTTTATGAAAGCGGGCCTGGTTTACGCCGATGCGATCAATACCGTCAGCCCGACCTACGCGAAAGAAATCCAATCCGCTTATGAATTTGGAAGGGGAATGGAAGACACTCTGCGTACGCGCGCGTCTGATCTATCGGGAATCCTAAACGGGCTAGATATCGAGGATTGGGACCCTGCGAAAGATCCCTTCTTGGCCCGTTCATTCGATGCCGACCATCTCGCGTCGCGACGTGCTTGCAAGACTGCGCTTCAGATTCAGTTGAAATTTCCTCTCGAGCAGAATATCCCGATGCTTGGAATGGTCGCACGTATTGACCAGCAAAAAGGCGTTGATCTGTTGACCCAAATCATTCCGACGCTCTTAAACCGCCACAACGTCCAGATCGTCGTTCTCGGTCAAGGCGATGAAGCGCTTCTCGCTCAGCTCCATCACTTCGCCGCCCAATATCCTGGTAACATCCGCGTGCTGACGGATTTTAATGACCCGCTGGCGCACAACATTTACGGCAGCTCCAATATGTTCCTCATGCCTTCACGCTTTGAGCCTTGTGGGCTCAGCCAGATGATCAGCATGCGCTACGGCTCGATTCCTATCGTGGCGAACACAGGCGGTCTGCATGACACCGTCGTTCCCGCCACGCGTGACTCCGGTAATGGGTTTGTATTCCAGCCGGGCAACGCCGCCGCTTTTTTGGCGGCGATCGAAGAAGCCCTCGTCTTTTTTAAAGACGCGCCGGCTTGGGAAACTTTGCAACGCCGCGCCATGAGCGAAGATTTTTCTTGGGCCGCATCAACGCCTAAATATTTAGAGATGTACCGTAAGGCCCTCGGACGCAAAACGCCTCCCTCGTCTAAATCTCCCGCTCGCGAAACGACATGAAGCGATATTTTTGGGGAGCCGCCGCGTTTCTTATCCTGGCGGGAACCGCCGTGCGTCTGTCCAACCGCTGGCGGGAAGAAGCGTCGGATCATCGCGTCACGCTGATGAGCGACTGGTCGGAAGTCCGTGACGAAGCCGCGCGCCTCGGCCTGACCGATGATGATCTTCTTTCCCGTTTGAGAAATGCCGGAGCTAATGCGCTCCTCATCAGTCCGTCCACCGTTCAAGAGTATCTCGGGAGCAACCTTACTTTCTCCAGCCGTGTATTGGCGGAAGCCGTGCAAAAACAACTCGCCGATCGACAGGTAGCAGGCGTGACGCTGAAAGCGGAAGGGAAAAAATATCGCCTAATCATTCCCTCGAATAATTGGCTTCCTTTAAAAGATCTAGAGTTGGGCTTTAATCCTGAGCTTTTGGGCAAAGCCCGGCAAGCGGGTTTCAATATCGTGCTACGAGTGAATCAAGATCCGTGGATGACAAAGGAAAAACTTTTTTCGGATCTTCAGGAAATCGGCGCTGTCAACGAACAGTTAGGCGTGATGCTCAACACGGATGACATCCCTGGCGGAAATGACGCGCTTGGCGACTGGGTCTCTTTTCTGGAAAGCCAGCATTATGCTCAGCTCTTATTTGAATTTCATCCGACGAAAGCCGCGATGAAGGTGGCGTACAAGACGCCGCTGTCGACCTTCCGCGCTCATACGATTCCTTCTAATGAACTCCGCGATTTGACACCGGATCAAGAGCAATCGCGTTGGCGAAGGGCCGTTCAAGAACGTTCCTGCCGGTTTTTGCTTTTGCATATCGCGCCGGCCGATTCTCTCTCCGGGTATCTGGCCTCAATCGATATCTTGCATCAAGATCTTATTCGACAAGATTGGATCATCGCATGGCCCAAGCCCAGAACCACGTGGTCATCACCATCGCTATTCGCTCGCCGAATTGCGCCGCTTCTGGCTTTGCTGCTCGCAATCATCGTTCCTATTATTTCATTGAAGGAAGGAACCGAAAGCATGCCGATGGCGTCCTACTTAAAAATTCTTTTTTTCACGCTTATCGGAGCGAGCATCATGGCCGCTGTGGCGCACAATCCTCTCACTCGGCTGGAGATCGTTCCTTTTAAAGGTATTAAGCTCGCTTTCGCTTTATCTTGGCTCGGCTGTTTGTTGTGGCTTTACTCATGGAACGAAATCAAAGATCAACTTTATCAAAGCGTTCGCCGATTCGATGTTCTCATCGGTCTCATCGTTGCGATGGTCGTAGGATATCTTCTCGTGCGAACAGGAAACGCCGGCGCAGGTTGGAAAATAGGCTGGGAGCAAGGTCTACGGGATCATTTGGAAGATCTTTTAATTGCCCGCCCGCGCTTCAAAGAATTTGCAGTAGGCTATCCGCTTCTTTTTTTAGGACTGCATTTGCGCCGCGGAGGAAAGATGAATGCGGTTTGGCAAGACGGACGGTTATGGATTCTGCTTGGCATGATCGGTCCTATTTCCATGGTCAATACGTTTTGCCATCTTCATTCGCCGCTTTATTTGGCGTTCTTGCGCAGCCTCAATGGGATGATTCTTGGGACAGCGCTCGGGACACTCCTATTAGCAGTCGTGCGTCGCGGAGTCAAATACATTGACCTCTAAGTCGGTTGTGATCGCCGGCTATTACGGTTTTGGCAACGCGGGGGATGAATTAATATTGTTCGCGCTCGTCCGCCGGTTTCGTCAGAAAAATCCAAACCTATCCATTACTGTCCTGTCCCAAGAACCGGACGAGACCGCGCGTTGTTTTGGCGTCCGCGCCCTAAACCGCTGGCGACCTTGGACTTGGGTTCCGTCTTTCGTCAACGCCTCGCATTTTATTTTAGGCGGCGGCGGACTGCTGCAGGAATCCACGGGACCCTGGAACCACTTTTATTATTTATCTCTTTTGCTCGCCGCCAAATTATTTCGATGCCGCACGGAAGTGATCGCTCTCGGCGTCGATCCAATGGCGAACCCGCTCAATCGTGTTTGGACGCGCTGGGTTTTGAATGTCGCCGCAGACGATGTTTCTGTTCGCGATGACCCATCGCGTAAAGCATTAGTCAATGTCGGTGTGACGATTCCTATCAGTCTGCGGCCTGATCCTGTATTTGATCTCAATGTTGAACCGCCGCTTTTCGCGCCTTCGGGCATTGCTTTGGCTCTTTCGGAATCACGATGCTACCCGGATTGGAGTTCGAAGATAATTTCTTTGTGTGAACGCCTCAACAAAGAGCTTCATGTTCCTCTTGATCTGCTGGTGTTCTTTCCTGAAGAAGACGAGTCTCTTGCGCGGGACATCGCCGCGCATTGTCCCGCCATCCGCCAAGTCAGAATCAGCACAAATCCCATTGATCTTTTGGCTTGGATGCCGCAGTATCAATTGGTAGCGGCGACACGTTTCCATGCTTTAGTTCTTGCCGCTCGAAGTAACGTTTCATTTATTGGATGGGGAAGCCAGAATAAAGTGTCGAGTCTTTGCAAAGAGCGTGAAATGCCTTACATCAATACGGAAGAAAAATGGGACGAGAATGACGAATTCCGGCTGCTGACCTCCATGTATCAATCGAGAAATAAAAGTGTTATACTCGAAACGCGAACAGCTTGATTTTCCGCGATGATATGACTATTCGAAAACGTCTTTTGACGCCCTCCAAGGCGCACGTTCTCATGGTCTCCTTTTTATTGGGAGGCGTGGGCGCGTTGTTGATTGGTCTTCAGCAATCTTTGAAGACCGCCGAAGCCTCCATTCGCCCGTCGCTCAAGGTCGTGGTCTTCATTCAGAGCACGATTGCCGACGCAGACGCCGAAAAATGGGCCAACGCGCTTCCCGCGCAAGATCCTGAGTTGGAATCGATCACTTACATTTCCCGTCAAGACGCCTTGCAAAAAGCGCAGGCGAATCCCGCGCTTACAAAATCTTTACTTCTTTTACACGAAAATCCTTTTCCAGCTTCCGTCATTTTAAATTATCGCGATTCCGCTTGGATGGAACGCCCCGAACCGGCTCTTGCTATAAAATCACAAGCGCAAGTTCAGGAAATCCGCTGGGACCCGGAAACACGTTCCGTTTTTCGTTCGCTGCACCAATGGCGAGCTTGGCTCATGCGTCTCTCCGCGTTCGCGATGATCATGCTTGCGGTCTGGTGCTTCTTTGGCATTTACCGTTTTCTCTCGATGAAAGCTCCGTTTGCCGAGCTCTTCATTCAGCTCGGCATCGGCCTCATTGGCGGCAGTTTGGCGGTAGCCACTTGGGGTTTTGCACTGCGCGATGTCGGGTCAGATGCGGCCTTGTATAGTCCCGCTGGAATTTCTTTTTGGCCGCTGGCGACGGCTCTCATGGCGGCTCTAGCGACTTTTGGATGGAACGTGACCGATGAAAACTAGCATCGCGGTTGCTTTACTCTTGGGCAGCGCGTCGCTCGCGCATGCAGACTCCTATTCATCGCTGCTCAAGCGGTACGAAAAACAAATTCGTCAGCAAGAACGCCAGCTCGGCAGTCTGCGCAGCCGACTTCAAGAAAAAGAAAAAGATATCGCCCGCTGGCGCGGCAAGGCCGATGAAGCCAAGGCGGCCTGGACGGAAGCCAGCGCGACCCTGGAACAAACCCGAACCAAAGTAAAAATTCTGCATGACAAACGTCAGCAAGTGCGTCTGGAAGCCGATGCCGCGCAATGGAAAACCACGGAAAATGTGTTGCTCTCACGTTCCGCGATCACGGAAGCGCGAGCCCTCTCTACGGATCTTTATGGGAAATCATTAATGCAAAGCCCGTCGCGCCCGCAAGCCGTCGATGATGCCGCGCCGGAATTCGTTTTGGCACAGGTCTCCCAGCTCTCGGCCTCTTCCCGCGTTCAAGCCGACGTCGCGCAAAAAGAAGAAGCGGCGCTCAGGACCGAAGAGATGCACTGTCAAAATGACGAGCAGGCGCGAACGGAAGAAGCCGACCGCCTCCATCAGAAACAGGAATCGCAATGGTTGAAGTGGCAGCAAGCTCGCGAGCGTAAAACGGCTCTCGAGGACGAAATCAGCCAGATCGATCAATCCGCCAAAGCGCTTGAAGTCATGGTGCAGGAACTACGCGACCATCGTGACCAAGCCCGTGCGCTGCGCGAAAACCGCTCGGTAAACGATAAAGTTCTCGTCTCACTGAAAGGAACATTGCCCTGGCCGGCGCAAGGGAAAGTCATCCAGAATTTTGGCCGCCAATATTCTGATGGCTTGAACCAATTGGTGGTGTCTAACGGCATCAAGATCAATTCCGGCGCGAGCCACACGGTGCGCGCGATTCAGGAAGGCAAAGTTCTTTTTGCCAATGCGTTCAGGCAATACGGTCAACTCGTGATCGTCCAACACAAAAACGGCATCACGTCTGTCTACGCGGGTCTCGGCCAAACACAAGTGAAGGAAGGCCAGATGCTCCAGACGCTCGACCAAATCGGCACGACCGGAGACTCGGGGTCGTTTTATTTTGAACTCCGTCGTGACGAACAGCCCATTAACCCTCTCGTTTACTTGTCACCCGTTCCATCTGCAGAATTAAGCACAAGGAGGACGTTTAGATGAATCGTCGTCATATGACTTTAAGCCTGACCCTGCTCGCCGCACTGTTGGTGCTCTGCACACCGGTCCTGCGCTCCGCTGCGGACCAGACGTACGAAGACATGAAGATGCTGATCGAGGTCATGAATTTAATCCGGGACAATTATGTCCAGGAAATTGATACCAAGACACTCGTCTACGGCGCCGCCGCCGGCATGGTTAGAGTGCTTGATCCTTTCTCCCAGTTCCTCGAGCCCGATGCGCACAAGGAAATGAAGACGGAAACCGAAGGTGAATTCGGCGGTCTGGGGATTCGCATTGCGATCCGCGACAATATTTTGACGGTCATCACCCCGTTACCGGGGACGCCTGCCTATAAAGCCGGCATCTTGCCCAATGATCGTATCGTCAAGATTGGCGGCGATACGACGCTCGATATTAATATCGAACAGGCCGTGAAGAAATTACGCGGATCTCCTGGCTCGAAAATTGTTTTAACGATCGGCCGCGAAGGGGAAAAAGAGCTGAAGGATTTCACGCTCACGCGCGAACTGATTAAAGTCGAGAGCATCAAGTCCAAAATGCTCGACAGCGAAATAGGCTACGTGCGGCTGACGGAGTTCACGCAGCGTTCAGCCATCGACTTTGATGCCGCTCTGAAAGCGCTTCAAGCCAAAGGCATGAAGAACCTCGTGGTCGATCTGCGAAACAATCCCGGCGGTCTTTTGAATGTCGCGGTAGACGTCTGCCGCCTCTTCATCGGCAATAACAAATTGATCGTCTATACGGAAGGACGCCGTCAGCCGAAGCAAGAATTCCGCGCCGACGCCGAAGCTCCGTATGCGGGGATTCCAATGGTGATCCTGGTCAATCACGGATCGGCCTCCGGCAGCGAGATCTTTGCCGGCTGTATGCAGGATTATCACCGCGCCATTATTATGGGAGCCGAATCTTTCGGTAAAGGCAGCGTGCAATCGGTCATTCCTCTGGCCGATGGCAGCGGATTACGTCTCACCACCGCGAAATACTACACGCCGTCTGGTCGTACGTTCCATCGCGATGAAAAAACCGGCAAGGGCGGCATTACGCCTGACATCCTCATCGATGTCCCGCGCGAAGTAGAGATCAAGCTCCAGACGCAGGAAGAAGAAATCTTCGGCCGGCCCGCCTCTGACGCCAAAGTGGATACGAAAAAAGAAGCGTCTAAAGAAACCTCTAAAGACGTTAAAGATAAAGACAAGGATAAGGACAAAGACAAAGATAAAGAACCCGTCCGGGATGAAGCCTTAGATCGCGCTCAAGAGATCCTGAAGTCTCGCGACATCTTCCTTAAAATGAAGGAGTCCTAAACCCTGCTCTTACATAAACCGGAGGGTTGGAATAGGCGCGGGTATTTGATGCTCGCTTTGAGCGGCCTTTGTTTTTATGCTTACGCGGCAGACAGTGGAGTTCCTGTGGAATGGGTACGAATCAATGCCAAGGGATTTAGTTTTCTCGCGCCCACAGCAATGAAAGCAGAAGACGTGAAAGGTACAGATTCACATGTGGGGAGATATACAAGCAGTCAGATGCGGATTGAATTTGATTACGGCCGGTATTCCTCCAATCTCGATGGTTTTAAGGGTCGCCCCGATTACCAAGAGACGATAACGGAAATTGGCGGTAAAAAAGCCAAAGTAGCTGCATTTTCAAAAATAAAAAATGTTTCAACAGAGAATCTTCGACAAGACTGGGTTTATCTAGGAGGCACTGGCGCTTATTTTGGAAATGTCCGTAAAGGAAGTAAGCTCAGCGTAGTTGTGCATTGTAAGAACGATGAGGATTTAGACGCCGCAAAGAAAATCATTTATTCGATCGAATTTGATGACAAATAATGGACGCCGTCAGCGCGGCTCGGTTCTGGGTCGCCTTGTTTTTTTGGGCCTCATTGTATTTGGAGTCTGGTATTTTTACGTTAAGTGGTGGCCCAAAAATAATTTCGAACATTTTGACGGGCGTTTAAACAGCGCGATCACGCGCGAGCTGACCCATCAGGGTGTGACAGACAAGGATGTTCTTTCCCAAGTCCGAAAAGAGCATTCTCTGAGATTTCTCAGATGGGTTGAAACCAGCCGCACAATCCAGGTCTCAAGCTCCGATCGTGCGCAGGATGTCTCCAAAGGTCTTCAAGACGTCTCCGAACATCTTGGTTGTTCGATCGATCAGCAACAAACGCCCTCTGGGCAAGAAATTACAATCAAACGCTACTTTTGGGTTATGCAGCGAATTCTGCTTGTGATTTCGACCCCTCTCCAAACACCCCAGAAAATGCAGAAAGGGCCGCGCGTAGCTTTTGTCATCGACGATGTCGCTTACGAAACAGCTTCCATGGATCACTTCGCGACACTCGGCGTGCCGCTGACGTTCGCTATTCTTCCGCGCGAAAGGCATTCGAAAGAGCTCTCCGCAAAAGCAATCGGAATGAATTTTCCGGTGATGCTACATTTGCCGATGGAGCCGCTTGACGTTGTCCATAATGATCCAGGGCCTACTGGCATGTATCTCAAGATGTCGGACGCTGAGCTAAAAAAACAGTTTGATCGAAACGTGGCCAGCGTGCCGAACATCGTAGGCATCAATAACCATATGGGTTCTGCCTTTACAGAAAATGAGGCCAAAATGGCACTCGTCATGGAATGGGTAAAGAAGCGCGGCGTTTACTTTTTGGATTCGCGCACAACGGGTCATTCAGTGGTCTGCAAAGAAGCTAAGCGTTTTGGAGTTCCTTGCTTAGCGAATGAAACATTCCTGGATAATTCCGATGATGTGAAATCAATCGAGAAGCAATTGGATTTGGTGATGAAGCTGGCTGTAAAAGAAGGGCAAACGATCGCCATCGGACATTACCGCCGCAAATTCTTGGTCCAAGCGTTAGCGGACAAATTGCCAGAATTCAAATCTCGGGGTATTGAGGTTGTTACGCTGCCTACGCTCTATCGCCGATGATTATCCTCGGGATTGAAACCTCTTGCGATGAAACAGCGGCCGCGCTCGTGAAAGACGGATGCTCCGTGCTCCGCACGACGGTGGCTTCGCAACTGGCGGTGCATAAACCTTTCAAAGGAGTCGTTCCGGAGCTCGCCAGCCGCGCGCATGTCGAACGGATCAATGAAGTCATCGCCGAAACTCTTGGAAACGGCAAGCCTAAGCCGGATGCTGTCGCGGTGACGACCGGGCCGGGTCTCATTGGCTGTTTACTTGTGGGGACCGTCACCGCTCGAACGCTGGCCTGGGTGAAAAATATTCCAGTCATCGGCGTCAATCATTTGGAAGGTCATCTTTTTGCGGGACTCGTGGAACATCCGACACTCAAACCGCCATTTCTGGGGCTCATCGTTTCCGGCGGCCATACCGAGCTGGTTATTTTCAAAGGATACGGACGTTATGAAAAGCTCGGCCACACGCGCGACGATGCGGCGGGGGAAGCTTTCGACAAAGTGGCCAATCTCTTGTCTCTTCCCTTTCCCGGCGGGCCTTCGATCGATAAAGCGGCGCGGAAGGGAAATCCTCACGCGATCGCGTTCCCGCGAGCTTGGATTCCCGGCACGCTTGATTTTTCTTTCAGCGGCATCAAAACATCAGTGTCCAATTACTTACAGACCACGTCAAAGAACAACCGCGCGAAGGTGGTCGATATCGCCGCTTCGTTTCAGGAAGCGGTTGTGGATGTTCTGGTGAAGAAGACGCTTCATGCGGCGGAAGCGCAAGGTCTCAAATCCATTGTCATCGGCGGCGGGGTCGCGGCGAATAGCCGACTGAGACAAGCGTTTCAAGCCGCTGCCTCTCAAAAGAAAGTGCGCGTCTATTTGCCGAATCTTTCGTTCTGTACGGACAACGCGGCCATGATCGCGGCGGCGGGCTACTACAAGATCAAACATCGTCTGGGCGTCCAAGAGAAACTTGTCGTCAACGCGAATCTCGAGATCCAAAATTGGAAAACCGCTTCATTGTAGATACCTGCCAAAAACTGATTTAATACATTTCTTAAACACATGCCCACATCTTTAAAAGACCAACTCAAAGAAAAAGACCGCCAGATTGAGCTTCTGCACGCGATCAACAGCATCGTGAGCGAAATGCCTGATTTGGACGCGTTGCTTCAGAAATTCTGCGACCTCGTCGCAGAGCAGTTACATGCGGACGCCGTCCTCATATATTTGTTTGATGAAAATAAGGAACAGCTTGTCCTTCGAGGTTCTCTCAAGCCGCATCGCGAGCATATCGGCCAGGTGAAGTTAAAGCTGGGCGAAGGGATCACGGGCTGGGTGGCGGAAAAGCGCAAGTTGGTCGCGATTTCGAAAGCCGCCAGCGATGATCCACGTTTCAAACTTTTTCAGGGTTTGCCCGAAGACCGATTTGAGGCCTTTCTGTCCGTGCCCATTGTGCTTAAAAATGAGCTCGTGGGCGTCGTGAATGTTCAGCACAAAAAAGCCCACACGCATACGCCATCTCAAGTGCTTTTAGCCGAAACGATTGGTCATGAAATCGCTGGCGCCATCGGCCATGCGCGAGTATCGCATACCGTGAAAAAGAAAACGCAGCAGCTCGATACCTTGGCGCGCATGTCTCAGACGATCGCTCAGGGCGCGTATTTGCGGGAAATCCTTCAGCTCATCGTATCGATGACCGCCGAGATGATGGGGTCAAAAATTTGTTCTTTGATGCTTCTGGATGAGAAATCAAAGGAGCTTAGAATTGAGGCGACTCAAAGTTTAAGCGAAGAATATAAAGGAAAGCCCCATGTTCAGCTTCGAGCCAGCGTTTCCGGGCGCGCTGTTCTGGAGAAAAAACCGATTGTCGTGCCGGATGTGACAAAAGATCCGCAATATGGCTATCCCGATATCGCGCGCAAAGAAAATCTTCGTTCTCTTCTTGTCGTTCCGATGATGGCTAAAGATAAAGTCATTGGCGTACTTAATTGCTATACCGTGAAAGTGCATAGCTTTACCGCTGACGAAATTCAGTTGGTTCGAGCGGTTTCTAACCAAGCGGCAGTGGCGATCGAGCACACGCGCGCGATTGAAAAAGCGATCGCCGCCGAAGAAGCGCTTGAAACGCGCAAAGTGATCGAGCGCGCCAAAGGAATTCTCATGCGCCAGCAAGGCCTTTCTGAAGAAGCCTCATTCCGTCTTATCCAGCGTCAGGCCATGGACCGCCGGAAAACCATGAAGGAAGTGGCCGAAGCTCTTATTCTCTCCGAAGAACTCCAGCGCGGTAAGTGAACCTTCTCTCTGAGCTGATTCACCGTCTTTACCACTTTGATGAACTCATTCGTTGGGGTGGCTATGCCGTGCTCCTCACAATCATCTTTGCGGAAACCGGCGTTATGGCCGGCTTTTTTCTGCCTGGGGATTCGCTCCTGGTCACCGCCGGACTTTTCGCGGCCACCGGCGAATTGAATCTGATGCTGCTGCTGGTTTCTCTGTGTCTAGCCGCTATTCTGGGCGATTCGCTGAGTTATTACATCGGTCACAAACTGGGGCCACGCCTCTTTAATAAGGAAGACTCTTTTCTTTTTCATAAGGATCATCTTTTTAGGGCCAAACGGTTTTATGAAAAATACGGATCTAAAACGATCGTCATCGCCCGATTCGTTCCCATCATCCGCACGTTTGCTCCCGTCGTCGCCGGCGCGGGGGAAATGAACTATAAAAGTTTTATCTTCTACAACATTGCCGGCGGCATCGGGTGGGTCTGCTCGATGATTCTCGTCGGCTATTTCCTGGGACGGTCTATTCCCAATATCGAGCATCACGTACACAAAATTATCCTGGTCGTCATTTTCCTGTCGCTGATTCCGGCGGCTGTTGAAATCTGGAAAGAACGGAGAGTCCGTCCCACGCCGGCCGCATGAGGAATCGCTCCTGGCGACGGCCTTTATGTCTTTCCGGATTCATTCTCTTCCTGCAGGCGTTTCCGATCCCTTCGTCCGTGCGCGAGGCCGCCACCGTTCAGTGGGTTTCTGGTTTTACAATGCATTACCCGTTGTGGCACGTGGTGTGGACGCCATTCTGCGGGATCGCTGATGTCTTAACGGTCCTCAGCTACCATCAAGTAATCGTGTTCGGCGTTTGGGCCATCGTGCTGCTTTTGGCGATCGGCGGTTTTAGAAGATTTCTACCCTGCTTTTTCCTTCTTCTCCTTTTTCTTGCTTGGGGCGGTCTTGTTCCTCGGCCCATGGGGCGTCTTGTGGCCAAAGATTCGGACATTCTATTGATCGATTTCCATTCGCACACGCAGATCTCCCATGACGGACGACCTTCCTTTTCACCTGCCGCGAATATGGCCTGGCATCAAAATCAGGGGTATAACGCCGCCTTTATCACGGATCACAATCGTACGGAAGCGGCATCCTGGGCCAAGGAAGATTCAAAACATGACTGGAAAGAGACGGGCTACCGGTCGCTGGAAGGGGAAGAAATCAGCTTATCGCAAACTCATCTCGTCCTCTTGGGCAATCATGAGGTGGTCGATAACAAACCCTACGATTCTGATAAGTCCAAGATACCGCTATTCCTCGCCGACATGACGAAGAAGGGATTGCCAGTTGTGGCGTCTCTGCCCGAATATTGGTGGTATCACTGGGGGGACGATATCCAAAGCTTTGTCAGGTGGGGGATCAGCGGGTTTGAAATCATTAATAGCGCGCCCAAAGCGCTTGATTTTCCGCTTTCCAAACGGCTTGAGATTGTAGATTTATGCCGACGCCAAAATCTTTTCATGACAGGCATTTCAGATAATCACGGATACGGTTATGCGACGGCGGTTTGGAATGCCATGCGGATCCCAGGTTGGCAGTCGATGGACCCCGATGCCTTGGAGAATGCCGTTTTGAAGACGTTAAAAACAAAACGTTTTGAGGCTGTTCAGGTACTCGAGCGAACGCATTTTCTACCTGAAAATCCTTTTGAATTAGTTGTGACGCCTGTCTGTAGCCTATGGATATATGCACGAGGCCTACAACCTCTGCAGGCGCTTTCGTGGATTATCTGGATTTGGACCATTTACTTTTTGTATCCTTCCCGCAGATCAGGCACGCAAAGGAGCGGACCGAAGCCGTAATTCGGTCTTTTTTTATGTTCGAAAGAATAAAATCCATCTTATTTGGAAAACGCAAAGACGTGATGGATCCCCATGTCTTTCACCAGCTCTCACTGATCGCTTTTTTTGCATGGATCGGCCTTGGCGCTGATGGACTGTCCTCTTCCTGCTACGGCCCGGAAGAAGCGTTTTTAAGTCTTGGCGCGCATTCTCACCTCGCTTTGTGGCTGACATTGATGGTTATCGGCACCGTTTTTCTCCTCTCGGCCAGCTACTCCCAAATCATTGAAGCGTTTCCTTCCGGCGGCGGCGGCTACTTGGTGGCTACTAAGCTTCTTGGGCCCGTTCCCGGAGTCGTTTCAGGCTGCGCGCTTCTCGTCGACTACATCCTTACAATCGCGATTTCGATTGCCTCTGCCATGGATGCCATTTTCAGCTTTATGCCGCACGGCTGCATTGAGTGGAAATTTACCGCCGCCCTCGTCTGTCTTCTTATTCTGATCATTCTAAACCTCCGCGGCGTCAAAGAGTCGGTGATCGTGCTGACGCCAATCTTCCTTATATTCGTCTTCACGCATATCTTCTTCATCTTCTACGGCATTTTCACGCATGGCAGCGGACTGCCAGCTCTGGTCACCGACGCGGTCACCGATACGAGAACGGGCATTCACGATCTTGGATTTTTTGCCGTGGCGGTCGTTCTTTTCCGAGCTTTCGCGCTCGGCGGTGGTACGTTCACGGGAATTGAGGCCGTTAGTAACGGCGTCCAAATCCTCCGCGAGCCGCGCGTGGCGACCGCGAAAAAGACGATGTTTTATATGGCCGCTTCATTGTCGTTTACCGCCGGAGGCTTGCTTATTAATTATCTCCTGAACAACGTGCATAGCGTTCCCGGACACACGTTGAACGCGACCTTGATCGAACAATTTACATTCACTTGGAAAGGCGGGCATGCCCTTTTCCTCATCACGATGATCTCTGAAGGCGCGCTGTTGATCGTCGCCGCCCAGACCGGCTTCCTGGATGGTCCTCGCGTTATGGCCAATATGGCTCTCGACCGCTGGCTGCCCAGACGCTTTACTAACTTGAGCGAACGCCTCGTGATGAAAGACGGCATTCTCTTGATGGGCGTCATGGCCTTGGCGATGTTGTGGTACACGCATGCATCCGTCCGTATTCTCATCGTCATGTACAGCATCAATGTGTTTCTAACCTTTACCCTGTCTCAATTGGGCATGGTGCTCCACTGGCTCCAAAATAAAGGGCGCGGGTGGGTGCACGGCTTCATCGTCAACTCTACGGGCATGCTTTTGACGCTCGGCATCCTCATCATGACGGCCGTGATCAAATTCAGCGAAGGCGGTTGGGTGACCTTAGTTGTGACGGGCGCATTTATTTTTGTCTGCGTCTTAGTCCGTCGACATTATCATAAGACGCTGATCGCGTTGAGAGAATTGAATCAGGTCTTAGGCGATCTCGCTCTGCCGGAAACCGTGACGCCTCCGGTCAAACAGCTGCATGCGCCGACGGCGGTGCTGATGGTGGGAGGCTATAACGGGATCGGCATCCATTCCATTTTGGCGATCCAACGATTTTTTCCGGGTCATTTCAAAAATATCGTCTTTCTTTCCGCCGGCATTATCGACAGCGGTCGCTTCAAAGGACGAGCCGAGCTGGACGCGCTCATGCGCAGCGTCGAGCAGGATTTGGCCAAGTATGTGAAGCTGGCGAACAAGCTGGGATTATACGCGGACTGCAAAGCCGGACTTGGGACGGATGTCATTCAAGAGTTGGACCTCCTCTGCCAACAGGCGGCTCTCGAGTGGGATAAAAAAGTGTATTTCATGGGCCAGTTGGCTTTTGAAGGCGAAACCTTCTGGACGCGGCTGCTGCACAACCAAACCTCCTTTGCCCTTCAGCGCAAATTGTTATTTAATGGTCTTGAGGCCGTCATTCTCCCGATCCGTCTGAGTCTCGACAAAAAGTAGAGGGCCGCCTCAACCCTATGAAATGGCTTAAAAAGCTTACAGATCCCGCTCCGCCAAAGAAATCGGCCACCAAATCCAAGGTACCGACCGTCTCCAGCTATTTGTCTGAAAAGAAGATCGTCTTTTTTCCGGCTGGACCATCCAAACGCCAAGTCTTGGGAAGCTTGATCAGCACGCTCGATTTAAAAGATCCGTCTTCTGCGCTGAAGCTGATTTTATCCCGTGAAGAAATGGGATCCACGATTATCGCGCCGGGGCTTGCTCTGCCGCACGCGCGAATGGAAGGTTTGGTTAAAATTGAAGCCTCCATCGGCATCTGTCCGAGCGGCGTCACCGATCCCCATGACGGAGGCGCTCCCATCCGTATTTACGTTCTGTTCTTAGGCCCGGCGGATAATATGAAAGAACATCTGTCTTTCTTGTCCAGTGTCTCTGCGCTCTTCCAAAAAGAAGGTTTTATCGATGAGCTCACGAAGCTCGCCAGCCCGAAAGGCGTCCTGCACGCCATCCGACAGGCGGAGAAATAAATGGATTCGCGAAAGTTTATCGGTTATGCGATCATCGCTATTTTCTTTATCGCCACCGTCTGGCTGAAAATCTGGCTCCGGAAAAGCCGGATGAAAGATAAATAATAAATAGCGGCTTGTAATTTAGCGGAGTTGGGGGTATCTTTTAGTAAAGGGGAAAGGTCAGGTGACTTTTCTATGCAATATACCATCCGCGACAGGTACGAAAAATACACCATCTTCTCGATGGAAGCCGACTCTTTTAAACTTGCCGTTGAAACAGCCTTGAAACGCCACATCAACCTCCGTCAAGCCGATCTTTCTCGAGTGGATTTGTCTGGCATGAACTTGTCCAGCGCATCTCTCGCGCAGGCGGACCTCTCGGAATCCAACTTGTCGCGAACGAATCTTTATGCCGCGGACCTGAAAAGATCCAATCTGACGCATGCCGACTTGTCAGGATCCAACTTATACGCCGCCGATCTAACAGGCGCCAATCTGTCGAACGTCAACTTCACGAAGTCGGACTTGTCCGGCTCCGATCTGATCGGCGCCAACATTACGGGAGCCGACTTCACCGGCGCCGAAATGCTGGGAGCGCGTCTCCCAACGATCACAAAGCTTGCGGCGTAAAAAGCGATAGAGCCATTTCCCCGTCCTTCATCTTTCGTCCTGGCATTTGCGTCACAAAAATCCGAGAATACCTCCCTTGTGACAACCGCCGCTAATAAACGATGGCATCGAATTTCGCATGGGCTGCTTGCGGTGGGAATAATCATTTTAGCGTCGAAGGAGGCCATTGTGGGGACTTACGGTTCATACACCAACGTGCGCGAAGGGTATACTTTGGCGAAAGACATTGCCATAGGAAGCTTGAACAGCTTCAACCCGAAATTTGACAAAAGTAAAGCCGAAGCCAACGCGCTGGTGGAAAAGCAGCAATCGGCTGAACGAAACGTGGAACCTTTCCTGAAAGATCTCGATGCCCTGTACGCCCGCGTATTCAGTACTCATCACCCGTTCGAAGATCGTCTGAGCGCGATCGACAACGCGCGAGCGACGGCGAGCGATGAGGACTTTCGATGTCGCGTTCCCGCTCCGATACCGGAGTCCTACCAACTCTACATTCACATGAAACCCGGAGAGCCCGCGCTCCGGCAATTTCGCGGGCTTATCGGGTGGGCTCTGGCGCAGGTTTATTTAGGCGGATATCGCTGCGATGCCACAGCGGGGTGGCTCATACAGAAACTTCCGTCGCTTGAGCCTGGGGAGCTGGCCGCTTTTATTCTTCAGGCGCAATCTCATCGGGATGTTCTTGAGAAGATTGCCCAGGATCTGTCGCAAAATCCGTCGGCGCGTTTTCGGGCCGCGCTGCTCCTGTCGGCCTACAAAAATCAAGTTCCTTCCGATCATGAATGGGCTCTGGCCAAAGGCATAGAAGGATGGGAATGGATATTGCTGCTAGCGCCGGAAAGCGAGTTGGCCAACGTGAAAGCGCGGCTGGAAAAAAATGTTCCATTATCCTCGTACGGTAAAGAAGAACTGCGCCGCATGATGGGGCTGTAAATACAGAGGTTTTATTAACGACCTATTAACGCGCCATTAATGGATTATTAATTGTTTGACAATAATTGATCCATTTGATATCATCTTTTCAGCCCAACGACGGGCTATTAAAGTGGCGCCGATGCCTTGGTTCTCTTGAACCAGGGCTTTTTTTATTTATACCGGAGCCGTCGCGTTGGGTAACCCAAAGGGGGGTATTCAATGTTTTTTTCTTACTATCAATTAAGGAGGCAGTTATGAAAAGGTTTATGACAGCGTTAAAAGATCCGGAAAGACGCAAGTACT
>Ga0206939_10133_pt1 | contig 22436 bp, 18 predicted proteins | sample Alteio_BWOrgHeat_10_FD_152921 | JGI IMG/M metagenome (GOLD analysis project Ga0206939, IMG submission 152921) | Enriched cells from forest soil in Barre Woods Harvard Forest LTER site, Petersham, Massachusetts, United States -... | ecosystem: Environmental > Terrestrial > Soil > Temperate forest >... | reverse complement strand
GTCAAGGCATATTTACTAGTAAGCTATTCGAATGCGGTGGAAAAGAGTTCGAACGCAGTTCGAACGCGGCTATGTTCGCGCCGGACCGGAGGCTCCGGCCGCGCCGTGAGACACTCGGATGTAGGAAAGTCGTCGGGCTTACTATAGAACTTCAATTAGATTCCGGGCGGGCTCTGCCTCTAATGGGCGGCAACCGGCGACCATGCTTACGGCGCCAGGATGTGCTAATGTTTCTACTGTTTCAGATGTCCGAGGAGGCATTTACTATGAAAACATTGGTTCTGGGCCTTGCACTATCCGTGCTGGTTACCCTACCCCTTCTGGCTGCGCTCAAAGTGGGCGACAAAGCGCCCGATTTCTCGGCTCGCGCTTCACTGGCAGGCAAGGAATTTACTTTTTCCCTGCCAGACGCGCTGAAGAAAGGGCCGGTGGTAGTCTATTTTTATCCATCTGCCTACACCAAAGGGTGTGATCTCGAAGCGCATACATTTGCGACGATGAAGGACCAATTCGATGCCGCCGGCGCGACCATCATTGGTGTATCGGCCGACAGCATCGCGCGACTCGATCAGTTCTCTGCGGACCCGGATTATTGTGCGGGAAAGTTTCCGGTATCCTCCGATGCGAATGGCGAGATCGCGGCGTCCTACAATCTGACGAAGACGGCGGTAAAGGCTGGCCAGGCGGATGTGCGCGGTGTCGTAATTGACCATGACTTTATCGAACGCACAACTTTCGTCATCGGCAAGGACCATAAGATCGTCGCGACACTATCGTCAAAGGACGACGGTCTTGCACCCGACGAGCATGTGAAGAAATCCTTGGCGATCGTCCAACAACTCACCTCCAAATAGCGCGACTGGATTCCAGATAACGTTACGGCGGGGATTTGTGTCGCCCCTGACGCCCACCCCAGCATGCGCGGCTTCCTGTATCGCGCGAGCTCATCCCGCTCGCGCTGGGAGGCGCACGCTGGGGACCCCGGCTGACGGGGCTTTTGGCTGCGAGCTAATGCCAACGTTTCCCAGCGCTCCCGCGCTGGGCTACGTTGTGTGGCCCCTGCGGGGCTTCAGATTGTCGATTTCTTGACTCTCTCTGCTGTGGATTCCTAGAAAAGCAGATCCCTCGCTCCTCTACCCCAGTGCACGCGAACCCGGAGTGCCCTGGGGATCCCGGATGCGCTCGGGATGACAGATTCTGTGTGGATAGCCGCGGCTTCGGGCGCTAGGAGTCTATTTAGGATCTGGTTTGGGATCGGGAGCCTCATTGCCCTGGTCGCCGTTTGGCCCGCTGATGGCGACCTGCTCGCCATTCTCGAGTGAATCGGGCGGATTGATGACGATGGCGTCCTGCGGCGTAGCGCCGTCAAGGACTTCGATGCTACTGCCAAAGTCACGCCCGACGATCAGCTTCTTCAGGACAATGCGGCTGCCGGAATCGACCACGGCGGCCATCGTGCCTTCCGGGCGAAAAAGCAATGCATTGATGGGTAACGAAAGCCGCTTGCCCGTCAACTGGACGTCGAAATGGACTTCGGCGTATTCGCCCTGCAGAAGTGTGCCAGAGGGATTCGGCACATCCACTTCGGTAAGCAGCGTGCGGCTACTCGGATCGACAGCGTTCGCGGTACGAACTACCCGGCCGCAGAACTGACGGCCAGGGAATTCCGTGAGCTGGAGGCAGGCCTTGAGTCCAACGCTAATGGAGGGGACGTAGGTCTGCGGCACGGAGACGTAGACGCGCAGCGGATCAGTTTGCGCCAGGTCGAACATCTCTTTGGAATTGCCTCCGTTTCCGGCGTTGATCAGCGTTCCGATATCGCAATTGCGCTGCGTAATGACGCCGGAAAAAGGGGCGTATACGCGCTTGAACGATTCCATGTCTTCGAGCCGCTTAACATTAGCCTCAGCGGATTGCACCATAGCCTGCTTCGCTGAATAATCGCCGGTGTAGTTATCGACCTCCTGCTTGGATACGGCGTCGCTTTTGAGCAAGCCCTCATAACGCTGAGCGGTGATGCCGGCGAGCTTCAAATTGGCTTGGGAAGTACCCAGGTCGGCGCGGGCCTGAGCGAGCTGTGCATCCACTTCCGGAGTATCGATTTCGGCCAGGAGATCGCCCTGCTTGACGTGGCTTCCGATGTCCCTGTACCACTTTTTCAAATAGCCGTTGGTGCGCGCGTAGATGGGCGATTCCACATAAGACTGGACATTGCCGGGCAAGATCAACTGCGACTCGGCCTCGACGGGCGTGGCGTGGATTACCGCAACATGCGGGACACTCATCTTTTCAGTCTGCTGCGCCAGGACGCCTCGTTCGCTGCGCCTCTCCAGGACGTTGTATAGTCCGATCAGCAGGAATACGACAAAGAGCGCGGTAAACCAGCCGAGCAACCTAGTTCGGCTGCCGCCGGGTCGGCTACTATTCGTGTCGTGTTTCGTTTCTTTCACAGTTTCAATCATCCCTGCGATTCTCCTCGAAATAGGCGCACTTAGGAAAGATTAGCGGCGTCGGTCGCGCTAAGCGTCGTGCCTGGCTTGTAGTGACGATGGATCACAGAGAAGACGCAGGGCACAAAGAACAAAGTTGCAAGCGTAGCAATGATCAGACCACCGATTACGGCGCGGCCGAGCGGAGCATTCTGCTCGCCGCCTTCGCCAGCGCCCAGAGACAATGGCACCATGCCAACGATCATGGCCAGCGCGGTCATCAGCACGGGACGCATACGGACATAGCCGGCTTCCAGAGCGGCCTCGGTGGAGGAGAGGCCGTCGCGCAAGCGCTCGCGCGCAAACGACACCATCAGAATGCTGTTGGCCGTGGCCACGCCCATGCACATGACAGTGCCGGTGAGCGAGGGAACGCTGATCGTGGTATGCGTGACCAGAAGCATCCAGAGAATACCGGCGAGGGCGCCGGGAAGCGCGGTGATGATGATGAAGGGGTCCAGCCAAGACTGAAAATTCACCACAATCAAGAGATATACAAGGATAACGGCAGCGGCCACGCCCACACCCAGTCCGACAAAGGAGGAGTTCATGGTGGCCACTTGGCCGCGACGTTCGAGCTGCGTGCCGCGGGGCAGTTTATTGTCGTAGTCCTTCAGGATCTTCTGCACGTCGGTATCGACGCCACCCAGATCGCGTCCCTCCACAGAAGCATAGATGTCGATCATGGGCTGATTGTTATAATGAGTGATCAAAGCGGGCTCAATATTGACGTTCAGCTGAGCTAAATTGCCGAGCAATTGAGGCGATTTGGCGGCCACGGAAGAGATGGGGATGTTGTCCAAGGCCTGCATGGAATCAATCTTGTACTGCGGCACCTGCACCGCCACGTTGTACTCGTAGCCATTCTGCGGATTCACCCAAAACGAAGGGTTAATTTGGAAACTTGAGCTTAGCGTGAGCAACAAGCTATTGGCGACGTCCTGCTGGCTGAGGCCTACGCTGAGCGCGCGCGAGCGGTCTACATTCAAGAAGAGGGTGGGATAAGAAAACAACTGCTGGACATGGACGTCCACGGCTCCGGGGATGTGCTGAATGCGATTGGTGATTTGCTGGGCGATTCGATAATTATTCTGCTGGTCAGGGCCGATGAGCTGGATGTCCACAGGCGCGGGAACACCGAAATTCAGGATTTGACTGACGATGTCCGCCGGCTGGAAGAAGAACTGAGTCCCGGGGAATTCCGCGGCCAAACGGCCGCGCAATTCGTCCACGTAATACTTTGTGGGCATGCGGTGGTCCCGCTTCAATCCAATCAGGATTTCGGCATCGGACTCGCCGATAACGCCGGAGTTGCTGTAGGTAGTGTTAATCGTGCTGTTGAAAAGGCCGATGTTATCCAGCACGGTGCCGAGATCTTCGGAAGGAATCACGCGACGGATCAAGTTATCGACGCCATCCGCTTCCCGCGCCGTTTCCTCGACGCGCTGGCCGGCGCGAGCGCGCATGTGCAGGCGGATCAGGCCAGCATCAACCGAAGGGAAAAAGTCCCGTCCGAGCACCAGCGCCAGCGGCGAAGAAGCGAGGCAAAAGAACAGGAACAATCCCATGAACATCCAGGCGTGCTCGAGACAAAAGCCGAGAGCATTGCGGTAGCGTTCGCGCATGCGCTCGAAACCCAGGGCGAACGAGCGCTGGCTTCGGGAGAAGATGTCATTGCCGGTCGCGTGTTCTTCGCCATGGTGACCCTTGAGGAGATACATGGCCATGGTGGGCACAAGGGTTCGGGACAGAAAATAGGAAGCCAGCATCGCAAACACGACCGCTTCCGCGAGCGGTACGAATAAGAATTTGGCCACTCCGGTCAGGAAGAACATGGGCACGAAAACGATACAGATGGAAAGCGTGGAAACGAGGGCGGGCACCGCGATCTGCTGAGCGCCGTCGAGAATCGCGCGCACGGTTTCCTTGCCTTGCGCCAGGTTGCGGTCGATATTTTCAATCGTAACCGTCGCATCATCGACCAGGATGCCTACGGCAAGCGCCAGGCCTCCGAGGGTCATGATATTGATGGTCTCGTGTAGCGCGCTCAGCATGCAGATAGAGACCAAGATGGAGAGGGGAATGGAAACCGCGATAATGAGCGTGCTGCGCCAGTTGCCCAGGAAGAGCAGGATCATTACCCCAGTGAGGCACGCGGCGATAATGCCTTCGCGAACGACCCCTTGAATCGCGGCGCGGACAAATATGGATTGATCGAATAGCGGAGTCATCACCAATTGCCGTGGCAAAAGCGCGGCAATCTGCGGCAGCTTGGCATAAATCTGGGAGACAATGTCCAAGGAGGAGGCGGTTCCCGTTTTATAAACCGTAACCAAAACTCCCCGCTGTCCATCCATGCGCACAATATTGATCTGGGGAGAGAAGCCATCGCTGACGCGCGCGACGTCGCGCACATAGATGGTCGAACCATTGACGACCTTGAGAGGCAGATCGTTCAGGGCGGCAATGGTGTTGGTTGAGCCGTTCAACTCGACGTTATATTCGGTGGGCCCGAGTTTGACGCTCCCGGCGGGCAAAGCCAGATTTTGCGAGCTGACGGTGTTGACGACGTCGACGGGCGTGAGGCCTTTGGCCTGCAGCGCGGGAATGTCCACGTTTACCGAGACCTGGCGCTGCTTTCCGCCATAGGGCCAGGGAATCGACGTGCCGGGCACCGTGGCCATCTGGTTGCGCACCAGATTCGCCGCGTAGTCAAATAACTCCTGCTCAGAAAGGCCTTCGCCCTTCATGCCTAACTGCACGATGGGAACTGCCGAGGCCGAGTACGTGATGATCAGAGGGGCAGCGATGCCCGGAGGCAAGCCACGGATGATCGTTTGCGAGGTTGCCGTTACCTGCGTGAGCGCCATGGGCACGTTCGCGCCCGGCTGGAAAAAGATTTTGACTACCGACCTGCCGGCCACGGTCTGGGATTCAATATGCTCGATGCTGTCTACCGCGGTGGTCAGGAATCTTTCATAGTTGGAGACAATGCGGTCTTCCATCTGCTCCGGCGATAGCCCCGTGTAATTCCAGCCAACACTGATGACGGGGATATTGATATCGGGGAAGATGTCGACGGGCGTGTGTTGCAGCACAAATGGGGTGATCAGGATGACGACCAGCGCGAAGACGATAAACGTATAAGGCCGGTTTAGCGCTACCCTCACTATCCACATGACTTAGGACTTATTCTCCAAGATGGTTTCAGCGGATGCCCCGCTCGCCAGACGGCTTGCACTTCAGCGCAACAAGCATGTTAGCTTGAGCTTGGTCCCCGTGCAAACTGAGCCTGACCGACGGAGAGGCGCACTTCGCCAGTTCATTCAGGGGTATCGCGCCAGTGCGTGTATAATACCCGCCCAAATAGGGCTAGCAGCGCGAGGCCTACGCCGCCCTAGCGGCTGCCGTGAGCCTATCTTTTAGACATTCGCAATTCCTCGACGGAGGTTTTATGGCCGGATACGCAGGTACAGCGCATTCGTTGGAAAATGTGAAGAGTCACGTGCGATTTGGGGACGCCAGCTGGGCTTACGCGATCTTACGCCTCTCCTTTGGGGCGAATATCATGCTTCACGGCTTAAGCCGCCTGCTGGCGGGACACGCGGCATTCCTGGCCTACCTAAACCACTATTTTGAGAAAACTCCTGGCGTCCCTACCAGCCTGCTGCCCGCCTTTGCCACGGTGCTGCCGCTGGCGGAGACCGGACTCGGCGTGCTGCTGATATTGGGGCTTTGGACGCGCTTCACGTTAATTGCCGGCGGGTTGGTGATAACCGTATTGGTGATTGGCACAAATCTCGCGCAGGACTGGAATGTTGCCGGACTGCAATTGATCTACGCTTTCCTGTACTACTATTTGTTGGTCCACCGCGATCAGAACGCGGTGTCCATTGATGGGATTTTAAGCCGTTAAGTGCGCGCGGTTCCCGGCTGCGTGTCGGAAGAGCGCGAGATCACAAGACAACAGGACAAGAGGACAAAACCTAAAGTGAAATACGTCTACTTCTTTGGCGCGGGCAAGGCAGAAGGCACCGGCGAGATGAAAGAGATCCTCGGCGGCAAAGGCGCGGGGCTCGCGGAGATGACCCGCATCGGTCTTCCTGTTCCGGCCGGCTTCACGATCAGCACGGAATGTTGCGATTACTACCTGAAGCACCACCATAAGCATCCGGCGCACCTCCGCCCGGAGGTGGAGAAAAACCTCTCCCGACTAGAGAGCGTGACCGGCAAGAAGTTTGGCGACCCGGACGATCCGCTGCTGGTCAGCGTGCGTTCGGGCTCGGCGCGATCCATGCCTGGAATGATGGAAACAATTCTGAATCTAGGCATGAACGACAAAACGGTGGTGGGCCTGGCGCGGCGGACCAATAATGCGCGCTTCGCCTGGGATGCTTATCGGCGGTTCGTGCAGATGTATGCGTCGGTGGTGACTGGCCTGCCCAAAGAAGCACTCGAAGGGCGGCTGCGCGCCTTAAAAGAACGGCTCAAGACGAAAGATGATACGCAAGTTGCGGCGGAGAGCTGGCAGAAGCTGGTCGCGGAGTACAAGGACTACTTCAAGGAGAAGCAGGGCCATGCCTTTCCAGAAGATCCCGTGGAGCAACTCTGGGGAGCTATCGGAGCGGTTTTTGAATCCTGGATGGCGGAAAAGGCGGTGACCTACCGGCGAGTGGAACATATTACCGGTCTGCTGGGAACCGCTGTGAGCGTGGTGCAAATGGTCTTCGGGAATACCGGCGATAACTCCGGAACGGGGGTCTGCTTTACGCGAGATCCCTCGACGGGCGACAAGAGTTTTTACGGTGATTTCCTGATCAATGCGCAAGGTGAAGACGTGGTGGCCGGGATTCGCACGCCGGTAGCGTTGGAGGAACTTGGGAAACGGATGCCGAAGGTCTACAAGCAACTTGAAAGCGCGCGCCACGTGCTCGAGAAGCATTACCGCGATATGCAGGATATGGAGTTCACGGTCGAAAACGGGAAGCTCTACATGCTGCAAACCCGAACCGGGAAGCGCGCGCCGGGCGCCGTCTTCCGCATTGCCGTGGATATGGTGCAGGAGGGCCTGATCAAGCGCGAGGAAGCCATCGAGCGCGTCCAGGCACAGGATATCGAACGGTTGTTTTATCCCGTGATCGCTACTTCGGTGCCGCGGGAGGAATTAAGGCAGAGAAAGATCTGCGCCGGGATTAACGCCGTTCCCGGCGCCGCCGTGGGACGAGCCGTTTTCCTGGCGCAAGAGGCCGAAGAATGGGCCAATAAGGGCGAGAGAGTCGTGCTGGTTCGGCGGGAGACAAGCCCTGAAGACGTGGGAGGCATGGCTGTTGCCCAAGGCGTGCTCACTGCTACCGGGGGCAAGACGAGCCATGCGGCGGTGGTGGCGCGAGGCTGGGGGAAGTGCTGCATCGTGGGTTGCGACAAATTGTTCATCGATTATGCCGCCAAGCAGATGTCGTCGAATGGCCGCGTGGTTCGCCAGGGCGATTGGATCACCCTGGACGGCAACGACGGGACGGTGTACGCGGGTCAAGTGCAGCTTGCCACGCCCGAGATGCCCAAGCATTTCCACACCATCATGAAGTGGGCCGACGAAATTCGCCGGATGGGTGTTCGCGCCAATGCGGATACAGCCCAGGATGCCCGTAAAGCTCGGGAGATGGGGGCGGCGGGAATTGGACTTTGCCGCACCGAACATATGTTCTTCAAGGATTTCGAAAACCCGGAACGCAGCGCCGAGCGGCAGCTTGCGATTCAAGAGATGATCATTGCCGATAGCCGGGAGGCGCGGCAAAAAGCGCTGGACCGGCTGCGGCCATTTCAGCGCGGCGATTTCATCGGGATCTTCCGCGCCATGGATGGCTTTCCGGTGACCATCCGCTTGATCGACCCGCCGCTGCACGAGTTCGTGCCTCACGATGCCGATAAACAGAAGGAGTTGGCGGAGAAAGTGGGACTCTCTCCGCAGGTGGTGGCGCGGCGGGTAGAGCAGCTCAGCGAGTCGAACCCCATGCTGGGCCATCGCGGGTGCCGCCTGCTAATTACTTATCCGGAGATTTTGGATATGCAGGTGGGCGCGATCATCGAAGCTGCTCTGGAATGCAGGAAGCAGGGCGTCAAGGTCATTCCGGAGATCATGCACGCGCTCACGCTGGATAAAAAGGAACTCAAGATTCTGGTGGATGAGACGCGCCGCATCGCCGATAGCCTGATCAAAAAGGCCGGCATCAAGCTCGAATACCTGGTGGGCACGATGATTGAGCTGCCGCGCGCCGCATTGCTGGCAGATGAACTCGCCGAAGAAGCCGAATTTTTTAGCTTCGGGACGAACGACTTAACCCAAACGGTGATGGGACTTTCGCGCGACGATGCGGGCCGGTTCCTGCCGGAATACATGGACGAACAGAAGGCGGCCATTTTCTCGACGGATCCGTTTCAGACTCTCGATCTCGCGGGTGTGGGCTTGTTAGTCGATTGGGCCATAAAGAGGGGCAGAACGACGCGCCCCAAGCTCAAGATCGGCATTTGCGGCGAGCACGGCGGCGATACCGAGAGCGTCAAGTTCTGCTACCGCGTGGGGATGAACTACGTTAGCGCTTCGCCATTTCGCGTGCCGATTGCGCGACTCGCCGCGGCGCAGGCGTATATCGAAGATAAGCGCAGCAAGCGCGCGAGCCGATAAATCGCCGGCTCTGCCAGGCCAAAACAAAGCCGCTTATTTTCTGCCGCTCGCAGGCTCGCTTGTTTGGGGCGCTTGTTCAGGCTCGTTTGTTAGGAGATCGCCTGGGCCCAGGCCACCACGGACTGCGCCAACTCGCGCATCACTTCCGCATCATTCGTGCCGGAGCTTTTTAGCACGTGAAACGAGTGATCGGCTGTTCCGATTTCGCGCAAGGTTGCTCGCGTTCCCAGGTTCGCGCAGCGGGAAACCGAAGAACACCAAGCCCCGTACGTTCTCGAATTCAGGGGGATGCTCTGCTGCAGCCGAGGAGGTCATGCGTCCTCCCATCGACTTGCCTCCGGCCAGAATCGGTAAATCAGGCGCGAACTCGCCGGCGGCGCGCACCGCAGCTCCAACGACGGAAGTGAGCACGGCCGGTGGGTCAGGGACGCGGCGCCCCTGCTCCATATAGGGGAATTGATAACGAAACGTGGCCACGTCCACAGCCGCCAATTCCGTAGCAAGCTTTTCCAGAAACGGGTGGTTCATCCCCGCGCCAGCACCGTGCGCCAGCACCAATAGCCAGCGCGCGCTCGCGGGCCGCAAGCAGACCGCCGATACCTCGCCTGCGTTTCGTACCGCAAAGCGCAGATGGCTGCTGTTTGAGATGGCTCCCAATCGAGATTTCCTCAGACACGCCCGATTTTCACAGCATTTTTTCGCTTAATGGCTGCAAGTGATTGCATATTGGCGCTCTCCCATGATACTAAGTGCCATCTTTTCAGAAACACATCAAATGCGCATTCACGTGCATGCAATGATGCACCAGCCCTCATCCCCTGTGCGTGTAAGCGCTCCTCTTCGGAGCTGCAGCCATGTGTTTGCGCGGCTCATTAACGCTTTTTGGAGGCGAAACGCGGCGGACTAGCTTTATTCTGAACGGCCATACCACCTCGAACTCTTCACTCTCCCTGCCCGTTTCAGAATCCGGTGTTTGTGAACGGAGGGGCAACCTGGCATGACGCTTCTCGATCTTTTGCGGGCTCATTGGAACATCTGGGGACTCGATGCCCCGAAATTCGCGTGGATCGCAGCAGTTGGGCTACTTTTGGTTCCGCTCTGCGTGCTCCTCTATCTTTTTTTGGAGATACGCAAACAATCCACGATCCTGTCAGATGCGGCAGATAGGATTACCCGTCTTCGCTTGCGAAAACCTGCCGACCCCAAGAGCGGATTGACAGCCGGTGCCTACGCTGCGCTGGCGGACATTTTGGGCAAGTCTTCCACGCTGTCGCACGCGTGGAACGGCTATGCTTCGACGATAGTCGTTCGCTCAGCCGAAGCCGGTGAGGACCAAATCTGGGCATCGGAAAGCGCGGATGGCATTTTCACGGAGTCCGCGATCGGCGAGGGACGCCTAAATCGAGCTTTCTATAATTCTCTCCCGAGTGTGGTAACCAGCACCGGGCTCCTTTTTACATTTCTGGCGATCCTCGTTGCCCTGGTAGATGTGCGAATCGATACGCAAACGAACCAGATTCAGGGTTTGCCACTTCTGATCGAAGGGCTTTCCGGAAAATTCGTTTCGTCCATAGCAGCCCTGCTTTCGGCAACGATATTCCTTCTGGTAGAGAAGACGCTGGCGCACCGTCTCTCAAAAGTCCGGCTGCAATTGGTGTCGAGCATTGACGCGCTGGTGCCTCGGTTGTCGTCCACGCGCATCATGGCCGACATCCATTGCGATATCGGCGCCATGGCGGAATTGGCGAGCCTGGCGACAAAATCAAGCGCCGAGCAATTTGAACTGGCCAAGACCCAAGTGAAAGCTTCAACGCTTATCCTGCGGCAATTCATGACGCAGATGAATGAGACAGCCGGATCTTCCGTAACCCATATGGCCGTGACGCTGACCGGCGTGGTGCGCGACCTCTCGGAAAAAGTAAACGATCTGGGCGCGCAAATGGCCGCTACGATGCAGAGAAGCGCGGAGCAGACCAACAGCATTAGTTCGACAGTCGCGGAAAAGGTTGAAACGTGGTCTTCGCGCAGCGCGGCGCAGTTGGAACAGGTAATCGAGCAACTTCACAGTCACGCGCATGATGCGAAGGAAGTGGAATATCAATTCGCGACTTTGAACGCGGCTTTAAGCGAAATCACCAGCGACGTAAACGTCATGTCTGAACGCCTGCAGGAACTGACCGAGTCGCTCGAAAGACTGAGAGGCAGCGCCGATGTCAAACGAGCATGAAAATACCGGCCTCGCGAACTCTCTGACCGATTTGATGACCTCGCTGGCGGTGATCTTTGTACTTTTGCTCGTGGCCATGCTCAACAATGCCTTGCAGCAGACAAAGGGAACGAAGAGCCAGGTGTTATCCAGGTTCGAGGAAACCCTGAAAGATTTTCAGAAGGAGGGGGTTCAGGTAAAGAGCGATCCCAAAGACCCTCTCGGATTATTGGTGGTCGTACCCGAGGGACTGCTGAAATTCGAGCAGGGGAAAGCGGATATTCCCTCGAGCGGAAAAGAGTTTGTGCAAGAGTTCATCCCCAAGTTCGTGGCTACCGCTTGTTCTGCCGAGATTCGACCGGGAATCAGTTCGATCGTCGTGGAGGGGCACGCCAGTTCGGAGGGCGATGAACGGCTCAATCTGAGGTTGAGCCAGGCGCGTTCCATCTCCGTGGTGCAGGATAGCCTGGATGTGCTGGATAGCTCTGCAAACGGGAACTCCTCGGAGACCCACCGGTGTTTTGTGGATTTCGTTTCCGCAACCGGAAGGGGCAGCGCGGAACCGGTCGAGGTAGTAGGCAAGGAGGACAGGTCATTGAGCCGGCGCGTAGTTTTCAAAATCAGGGTGAAGTCTCTCGAACAAAGGGGACTCGAAACCAAGCTGGGTTTATCCGCCGGTAGCTCCGTCAACCCTTGAACAGCGGACTCGCGACCCGACCAGCGGTTTCTGGCCAAGCTACCTAAGGGAATTATCATCGAGCCAAGGGTGTGGTACATTCTTTGCGGCAACATTGCCGCGATTCATATTTCACGGAGCATCGTGACGCAATCATGATTATTTTTCGCAAAGAACGCTTGGAAACCGAGTTGGCCGCTCTCCGAAATGAGTGGCGCGGACAGATGGAACGTTCCTTGAAGGCTGTCGCAGACGAGGCCATCGGGCGTCTGACGCGCGATTCCGAACGGATGGAGAAGGAAGTGGCTTCGCGTGTCGCCGGAATGGGCCAAGCTCTGACCGAAGCGACCACCCAGACGGAGAGCAAGCTCAGCGCTTTGCGTGACGCGCTGAATCAGCAAGACGAACGGGGTCAACGCACGCTCGCGCAATTGCGGGAAGCCGAACAACGTATTAACAGTGAGGCGGCGAGGCTCGCAGAGGCCACCGGCGAGGTCGACGTCAAGCTAGGCGGGCTGCGTCAGTACCTCGACGAGCAAAACGAACGCTTGCAACAATCGTTGCGACAGTTACAGGTCTCGGAGGAACGTCTGACCCAGCAATTGTCTAAGCTCGACCTGTTGTCGCAAGCAGCAGGCCAAAATCTCGAAGCGCGCGCCACCGCCGTATTGGAAACGGCGAGCCAGGAGATGACGCGTCGCGCTGAAGATGTAATGGCTGCATGGACCGAACAGGTGCAGACGATCCAGGCGGCAACCGGCCAGGAGATCGACAGGTTTTCGAACCAACTGAAAGCGGAGCTCAGCAACCGCCTGGACGGCACCAGCGAGACCCTCAAAAATATCGAAAGCGCTACTTTGGCAGCCCAGGAATCGTTGCATCGCACCCAGGAGAGCCTGGGTAACGTTACAGATCAAGCCGTTGGCGCCGCAGCGGGACGAATGCAGGGCTTGATCCAGGAATTGATCGGCAATTCGGAGCGGCAGATGGAGGAATCCGGGCGCGCGGCCACGGCAAAATGGATCGCCGAGCTCGAAGAGAAGGCGACCGACACGACTTACACGAGCTTTGGATCGCTCTTCAAGGCTTCGGAATGGTGCGAAAAGAAAGCGCAGATGCGCATGAAGGATATGCTGGAAAAAGGCCTGAGTGCGGCCTCCGATAACGTCAGAGACAAAGCCGAGACCGCGCTGCGGGAATTTTCCGCGAAAGCGGAGGACGCTACCGGCCAAATCTCGACGCTTTTCGAAACACAAAGCGCGCAAGTGCGTACAGCGTGGGAAGCCGAGGGGGAACGGATCACGTCGCGGCTTCGAGCGGCATTAACCGAGGATACGCAAGCCACGCTGAGCAAAGCCAACCAGGATCTGCTCGCTCAGGTGAGCTCAGTACTCGAGGCCGTGCGAGCGGAAGCAGAAGCTCAGGAAAACAAAGTGAAAGAGGCCATCGCGCAATTGGGCGATCAAGCTATTCAAGCTCACGAGGTACGCCTCGAAGAGATCACCGATTTGTCGCTGCAGAACACCATCAGCAAATTAAGTCAGGAATCCGCCGAACACCTGGAAACGCTGGTCCACTCGGCGGAACAGCGCCTGCGCCACACGTGTAATCAAGTCTTTACTGAAGCGGGCGAGGCACTTCGCCTGAGATTGCTGGAGCTTAGTCTGCCTCGACCAGCGGCCAAAGCCGCAACCGATTCCGCGTAGAAGCACTACTCAAACTTTTTCATCAGAATCGTGACACAATAAAAACGCCCCCGCCAATCGTTACCGCGTCTTCCAAAAAAGCGATGACGAAATCTGGAACCTTAAGGGCTTTTACCAGGCGCGTCCGAACCTGGTAACCCGCAAATGCGCCAGCGATGCCGCCGGCTGCGCCCAGGACCGCGCCGAAAGCGACGGACTGTGCTCCCGATAGCGCGACGGCCGCGCCGGATAGGCCGCCGAATATGATGCGGGCAATTAGACCCGGAGGTTTTGTGCGGCTCGGGGTTGAAGGAAGCTGATCGGCAACCAGTTCGACGACGGCCAGCAGAGTGAAGATAACGACCGCGGCGGTGGATGACAGAAAGGAGAGGGGCGTGTTGTGGAGGTTGATCCAGTTTTGGTGAGCCGCCCAAGCCACGACGGCGGGCGCGGTCAGGGAACGCAAGCCAGCGACGATGCCAATGAGAAATGCCAGAAGCAACACTTGAGAGGCATTCATGGGGATCTCCTTCGTACGTCCGCTGTTTACTCGAAGTCGCGTGTTTCTCGATTACTCCTTAACGGATGACAACACGTCAAATAAGAACGGTGACCGGGTTCAAACGGCCCGCGTCTTGATCTCGATTTCCGACGTGAGGGTTCGATGGACGGGGCACTTATTTGCGATCTCGAGCAGCTTCGATCGCTGTTCGGTTGTCAGCGGCCCGGCAAAATGGATGTCGCGCTCGATGCGATCAAGCATTCCCTCTTTGGTTTCGCACTCGGCGCAATCGGAAGCGTAGACTTTCGAGTGTCGGAGATTGACAGTAACATCCTTGAGCGGCCAACCTTTGCGCCGAGCGTACATGCCAACGGTCATCGAAGTGCAGGACCCCAAGGCGGCAAGCAGAAGATCGTAAGGTGACGGTCCCGTATCCGTGCCACCCGCAGACCTCGGCTCATCGGCAGCCATCCGGTGGGGGCCCGCGAGAATTTCCTGTGCAAATCCAGCGGCACTGCCCCGGACAACCACGCCTCCTACGTCATGCTTTGTAGCAGTGCTGTCCCGTTCGTGATGCGCGTCGTTCATTTAAGCTCCCGCTTGCGATTAGTGCCGATCACCGGCGTCGTCAGCTGAGGGCCCATAAATGCTTGGTACTTTGCCGCCCATCGGACGAATGTAAGTGCTCAATTGGCCGCGATGGTGAATGACGTCGAATAAGGCAATCCACAGCAGTCCTCCTACCGTGTCCTTGAGGAGAATCTCTTGTGTGCCCTCAATCAGCCAGGCTTGGTGATTCCAGCCGCCATCGTCCATCGTGCGCAGTTGCCCGGCGAGCGTGTCATGATCACGCTCATACGTTGAAATCATTTGCTCCAACGTGCCAAAAGCGATGGGTTGCTCCCAACGCAAACCGCTGTACATGCTCTTTCGGCTTTTGCAAAGTGCAACGCAACTCTGTTGGGCGGAAACCAGCAGGGCAACCAGCTCTCCCGCCGAACGTGACCGCGGGTGGGGCCGGTAATCGAGATGGTTAGCCGGCAGTGCCTTGAAGAGCCTTACGAAGGCCGGATATTCTTGTTCCCACCTCTGGATGAAGAATTCGCGATTGCTGAGCTCTCTGCCAAGCGATTGTGTGGCCATGTGGAACTCCTGTCGGTTCTGTCATTTCATATCATAATTTTGATTATAACTTTTAGACATGGGCGCAGAGGGTAAGCGAAGAGCGCGACCCTGCGTCCGAAACCTTGAGCGCGCCGCCCTATATTGCGCGCTCCTTGGCACCAAGCCGCGCCAAAATATGTTTCGCATGTTCGATTTCGCCTTGATTGATCGTGTGCGGCAGACCTGGATAACGTCGCAACGTCACGACTCCGCCGAGAGCAGACAGCACCGACGCTGACTCCTCGACTCTTTCCCATGGAACGTGGGGATCACGATCACCCGCACCGAGGAAACAGGGAGTGCCTGAAAGCTCGCCAGGATACACAAACTTAGTTCCGGGCGGACCGATAAGCCCGCCGGTAAACGCAACAAGACCGCCGTATCGAGTCGTATTTCTCGCAACGAATTCCGTTGCGAGACACGCGCCTTGAGAGAATCCAACGATGGCGATCTTATGCTGCGGTATTCCGGCCGTGATGGCCCGCTGAATGATCTCTGCCAGCAGCCTTAGAGCCGAGTTCAGCCAGGGCTGATTCTGCTCAACGGGCGCCAGGAACGAATATGGGTACCACGTGTGCTCGGCAGCTTCCGGAGCAAGATATACCAATTCGGGCAATTCAAATTCATCCGCAAGTCCCAGGATATCCGTCGCGGACGCGCCCCGGCCGTGAAGGAGCACGACCGCAGCCGTCGCGGAATCAAGCGCTGCTCCCTTTTGGAGAACAGGCTGGTTGCGATGCGGGTCATCCGGGTTGCGATTCATCACAGTTACTTTACCGGCTTGTGCAGTTGAAGCGGCGGAAGAACCCGTTCGATGCTCTTCCTGCTCGGCTCCAGCCACGAAGGCAGCTTGAGCGCCTCACCCAGTTTTTCCGCCGGCTCGTCGGTGGCAAAACCAGGAGGATCGGTGGCCAGTTCGAACAACACGCCGCCCGGCTCGCGGAAATAGATGGAATGGAAGTAGCAGCGATCAATCACCGGCGTGACGTTGAGATGTTTGCCCGCGAGCCGTTTGCGCCAGGACTGTTGGGAGCTGTCATCGACCACTCGCCAAGCGACGTGATGGACTATTCCCACAGCGACATTTCCGTACGAGGCTTCTGAAGCGCACAATATATCGACACGCGCGCCTGCTCCTCCTTGGCCGACGTCAAAGCGGAACCGGTTTCCTTGCTCGCCAACTTTTCTGAATCCCATCGTTTCGAGCGCTTCAACCGTGCTCTCGTAGCCTTGCTCGCAGAGGGTAACAGAATAAAAGCCGCGGATGGCATGCGCGGCTGGGACGGAAGCCTCTTTCCACGCCCGGCTCGCGCCAGCAGGCTGGGGATGCGCCACCAACTCCAACTTCAGACCATCTGGATCGGCAAAAGTCAAAACTTCTTCGGCGAATCGCTTCCCGGATCGCTCGACTGGCATCCCAGCAGAGAGCAATCTCTTTTCCCAGTAGTTCAAAGATTGCTCAGGGACACTGAATGAAGTCACCTCTACTTGTCCCACTCCCGGACTGCCACGGGCGGCCATGGGCCACGGGAAGAAAGTAAGAATGCTGCCGGGACTCCCGATCTCGTCACCAAAGTAGAGGTGATAAGTACCGGGATCATCGAAGTTCACCGTGCGTTTAACCAGCCTCAGCCCCAGCACTTGGGTGTAAAAATCCAAATTGCGCTGCGGGTCCGAGGCGATCGCGGTCACGTGATGAATCCCTGAGATCGGCTGCTCCAACGGTTCTCCTTTTGGCCTGTATTTCTCGTTCAGAAGCTCGCGAAGTGCGCTGCGAAGATCATGATGGACAAAAGCTGCATATCCGTCAATTCGTCTGCTGGCTCACATCACTGCCGCTCGACGCCAAGGGTCTGTTGCGCCAGTCGGTCTAGCCACGACACAGCAGCGTTACATCAAGGACGCACCAGAAGAAACGCTGAGGAGGCGCACGTTATCGAAGCAGTTCGCCTGAAAGGGTTCAGTGAGAGTCTAGCTTAGTCAGATGACCCAGATGACCTTTGATAGTAAGATAGTGGCGTGACGAGCGTGCAAGAGACGAACTCCAAGTTCAGTTAAGTCGTTAATCCTCAACAGCGGTGAGCGTAGCTCAGTCGGTAGAGCATCGGTCTGTGGAACCGAGGGTCGCGGGTTCAAATCCCGTCGCTCACCCCAATTCCCTCAGCGCAAGCAGTTGATAAGACGCGGATTCTGCTGGATGACTTCTGCTAAACGTAAGATATTTTGGGATTCGCAAACTGGCGATGGATTGCGGGCCGCCGCGCAGGGATTTCGGAATTCAATCCGCCTTACAGCATTGAATAATCCCGTCGCAAACTGCAGCCATAACCAACAAGAGGCCGCCCCAAAGGAGCGACGCCTTGACTCATGGCTTAATGGGTCATCGCGTAAAGGACATAATTTAAAAAGATACGCATGCCCTCGGCCGAGTACTTGGAGGGGTACCGAGGATTGTCATAGTGCTAGACGGAGTCGCCTAGATCCATGTTGTGACAGATCGCCACCATCACGCGCCCCTTGTCGTCATAAATCGCTCGCCACTTTGGATCATAGCCGTCTTTTTCGTAGGTGCGGTGGGAGTAGACGAATTGAAAACCCGGGACCTGGAAACGTTGGTCCAAATCCCAAAAAGCGTGAAAGATCTGATCGTTATCCGGGATATCCACAATCGCTCGGTCCGGGAAAACCCGCTTCATGCTGCGCTCGAAGATCAGCCACTCCTGAGTTCCGTGAAAGTCGTCCACCAATAGGAATCCGCCGCGAAGCAAGTAATCTCGCAGCTTTCGGGCCTGAGGGTCTGTCAAATCCCACCACCCAACCTCTACTGCATAAAGCCAGGGCCAATTGAACACATCATCACCGTCATCCAGATTAACTGGCTGCTCGAAAGAGCGCGCCTGGATGCGCGTCAGACGCTTTACCGCCGCGGCCATATGCCGGTCACCTTGTGGGTAGTCCATCGTCCAGCTGGTGCCCCCTTCGGCCCAGTTTCCCTCCCAGCGAAAGGCCGGACCGATTCTGGCGGGGCGGTACATCAAGCGGGAGAAGACCCATTCGCTGCGTTCGTTTAGGTTGGCAGGCAAAGGATAGGAGGGATATTCGACGCCCCAATATTGGCGAAACGGGCGTTGTGCCGCGAAAAGGGTTCCCAGCAGGGAAACTCCCAGAAGACATAAGACAAAAAGGCGAACACGCATTTCCCGCATATTCAATTTGCCTCAGCCGGAATTTCCCCGTCCGAGAACGCCTTCCGCGCGGGGTAAAGAGCTAGCTGTTTGTTTGTTGTGCCAGGCGAGTCTGCGCAAACTCATCACGCCTGATCGTAGAACTTGAGAGCCATAGCACCGTGGGTGGCAGCACCACCGGCGCGTAACGCAGCGGCAATAAGTGAGCTTTCGGCGATTTCTTCGCGCGAGGCTCCTGCTGCTTTCGCGCCCTTTGCATGGACCTCGATACAGTAAGGGCATTGCGTGGTGCAGGCCACGGCTAACGCGATTAGTTCGCGATATTTCCTCGGAATGGCTCCGCCCTCGCGACCCACAATCTTGTCCAGGCCAAGCCATGCATTGAAATCAGTGGGAGCGAGTTTGCCCATCTCCTTGAGGAACCGCAAATCACTGGCATCGTGGTAGTGGTCGCTCATTTTCTTCCCCCATACCGATAGCATACCCCGGAAGCATCTTTAGAGGCTCCGGCAACTGCTGAATTGCATCAGCAAAACTAGCCGGCGTATCCATGTGCGCGCCTTTCCGTTGCCTATGCGGTTAATAGTGTCTAAGGTATTCAACCCGGTTCACTTCCGCGCTCATGTCCGCATTGATTCTAAGATGGTGGGTATGAGACTGCAGTTCAAGCTGCTACTGTGCTTTGTCCTGATCTCCATGGCCCTGCCAATCGTGGGCTATGTGAGCGTCGTTAACGACCCCAAGATTAACCGCGTGGTGCAGCTTCTCGAAGAATCCCATCAGGAAACGCTCTTTGAAAATCGCTTGCTGATCGAGCTTTACAGGATCGATGGTTCGCTCCAGGAGATTCAAAAAGAGTCATTCCGAATGCGCGGCAATATTGAGAGACAGAATGACGCGAGAAAACAGCAGGCGATTGACGAACTGTACTCCAGCGTGGCCGCCTTCAAGCGGCAGTACTCCCTTTTCAAGCAGATCCAAGCGAGCCAATGGGAAACGCTGTCGAGGTTTGAAAACCTGAAGGCACCAGATGAAAGCGAAAGGCAGGAGCAGGCCTTTCTCGCAAGAGTCGAACAGAGACTGCCGACGCTTGAGAAGAACATCGAGACCTACCTGCGGCAGGTTGGCAACTCCGCGGATGCTGGCTCTGACCTGCTCCAACGCACGCTTTCCGCCGATCTGCGGGAAGAACTTCTACCGAGCCTGCTGACCGCGAGTGACGCGACAGAAAAAAGAATGCAGGACGAGGCAGGGAGTATCGAGCTTGGTTTGACGCAAGCGTACAAGAGGACAATTATTGCGGTTGTTGCTTCTCTGCTGCTCAGTATCGTCCTAGCCGTCGGCATTTCTCGATCGGTTGCTGACCCGATTCACAGACTTGGGGTCGCTGCTAAACAAATCGGCCAGGGGGATTTCAGCACGCATGTGGAGGTCCGGGACCACGGCGAAGTGAGCGAATTAGCGAAGGCTTTTAACCAGATGGGAGCGAATCTTCAAGAGCATGTTGCGCAGCGCCTGCAGGCGAAGGAAGCGCTCGAGCAGGTCAATCAAAAGCTCAGCATTTCGCTAGGACAGCTTCAAGTCCGTTCTTCGGAATCTTCATTGGCCAGCGAAATGGCGAACATGCTCCAATCGTGCGTCAATTTGGACGAAGCAGGACAGGTGCTGGTTCGTTCGCTGCAACGGGCGCTCCCTCATACGTCGGGAGCCCTGTTCCTATTCAGCGCGTCCAGGAATCTTGTGGAAGCCATTGCGGCCTGGGGCGATTCACCGCCAAAAGAAAGTGTTTTTCCGCCTGGCGACTGTTGGGCTCTGCGCAGAGGAAGCCCGTACACCGTCCTCGATTCCAAAATTGGAATGCCCTGCGTGCATCTTAATCAGGATGCGCAGGAACGGTATATGTGCATCCCTCTTTCCGCCCAAGGAGATACGCTTGGCGTTTTCCACGTGCGGACCGATCGAGCAGACGCCGACCTTTGGGAAAGCAGCCCGGATCACGTTCAGGGTTCTGTGCAGCGACTCAGCGTCACGCTCGCGGAGCAGGCGGCGTTGGCTCTCGCCAACCTGAAGTTGCGCGATACGTTGAAGCATCAGTCAATTCGTGATCCTCTTACGGGACTCTTTAACCGCCGTTACATGGAAGACTCCTTGGAACGAGAGTTGCGGCGTTCGTCGCGGACAGGTCGCCCGCTTTCGGTGTTCATGCTTGACCTTGATCATTTCAAGCGGTTCAACGATACGTTCGGACACGAGGCCGGAGATGTGATGCTTCGCGAGGTCGCTTACTATATGCAGAAACGGATGCGGGGAGAAGACATTATCTGCCGATATGGTGGCGAGGAGTTCGTGGTGATCTTGTGTGAAGCTCCACTGGAAATGGCTCAAAAGCGCGCCGGACAGATATTGGAAGGAGCCAGGCAGATCCTCGTGCTACAGCGGGGACAGTCCTTGGGAGGAATTACCCTCTCGATAGGCATCGCCTCTTTTCCAGAACATGGTTCCACCGTCGATGTGCTGCTGCGCGGTGCCGATCAGGCCCTATACCGCGCGAAAGAGCAAGGGCGCGACCGCTATGTGACCGCAGACGTTCCGATGGTTCATCAGCAGCAGACATGAGGCGCTGCCCAGAAAGCACAAGCTATCCACGCATTCTGACGAAGCGTACTAATTAGGCGTTGGACTCGGAACTCTCTATCGCGTCGCTCCAGGGCCGTTCGAAAACTTGGGAAAAGGTTTTGGGAGCGCACGTCTGACTTGTCGGTGCTCTCACTACGCATCGAGGATGGTCGCGCTAGTGGACGGCGAGCGGAAGAAGGAACTGGTGCCATCGGTCACGATCGGCGGCGCTCATATTGTCGATTTCCAATCCGACGCAATCCTTTCCCACCGAACGTACGACGCGTGCAGTTGCAAGGACCGGCGGCGTCGCGGGTGCAAGCTCAATCGTCAGGCTGACTGAAGACCCGACAGGCAATGGTGTGCTTAGCTGTGCCAACATCCCTTTCACGCTGATATCCAGCGTCCTCCCCTGCGAACGGTTTGAGCCCGATATGACCGATAGTTTGCAGGTCACCTTAAAACGGTGATGTTGTCGTCTTTCATGTTCGATCGAAGGCTGAACAATGTTGACGAGGCGCAGCAATCTGGTACGGTCGACAGGCTTGAAAACCAGAAAACTGGCGCCCGCCTCGAAGGCTCGTGCCGACAAGCCACGCTCCCGCTCTCCTGTAATGATGACGATCGGAGTGGTGAGATTTAAGCCCGAGGCCCGCATCTGCCGCGTCAATTCGATACCATCCGGCGGCGGCATGCGCATATCGAGGAAAACCGCATTGAACTTCTCTGTCTTGAGGCGGGCGGCGGCTTGAGTGCTGTCCGTCAGGGCATGCGTGTCGAGATCGGCGGAGCTGAGGACTTCGCGAATGAACTCGCACAGGCTGGGATCATCTTCCACGACGAGAACCTTATTGGGCACTCTCGCTCCCGTTCCGCATCTGGGCCTCTTACTCTTCCGCTAGGGAAGCGTTTTGCGAAACTGCTGAGCTAGGCAGCGATAGGTGCAGTTGCTTTTGAAGAGCGGTGAAGTCAATGGGCTTAGAAAGACAAGCATTACAACCGCCTTGAAGAATGCGTTGCCGTTCGTCTGCCATGGCATGCGCGGTCACGGCAATCACTGGAATTTCTCGAAAGGCTGGCTCCTGGCGAATCCAAGTAGCCAATGCCAGTCCGTCGTCAGCGCCAACCTGGATATCCAGCAGCACCGCATGGGGCTGATGGGCGCGGACCAAGTCGTACGCGGTTTTCAGCTCCGCCGCAGAAAAGACTTCGTAGCCTTCTGTGTCGAGCC
>Ga0206939_10132_pt1 | contig 22450 bp, 19 predicted proteins | sample Alteio_BWOrgHeat_10_FD_152921 | JGI IMG/M metagenome (GOLD analysis project Ga0206939, IMG submission 152921) | Enriched cells from forest soil in Barre Woods Harvard Forest LTER site, Petersham, Massachusetts, United States -... | ecosystem: Environmental > Terrestrial > Soil > Temperate forest >... | reverse complement strand
GTGCTGAACGCGACGTTGCTGGAAGTGGATCGCAGCGAGAATAAGATTACATACAACCAGCAGCGCTCGCATGAGTTGGCGGGGCGCGGCGGACAGATTGCGGCGGAGATTACGGCGGCGGCGGCGCAAATTACGGAGTGGGAGACGCGCAATTCGGCGCAGATCGAATCGGTGAATTCGCTGCGGGCGGAGTCGGCGACGCTGACGGGCAATGTGAATGGGCTGACGGTGCGCGCGCAGACGCGAGCGACGCAGATTCATGAGTCGGAAGTGCGGATCGACGCGCTCCGGCAGTGCGCTTCGGAGGCAAGCGAGAGCTTGCTGCGGCTGCATGGCGAGCAGCAGAAGGCGGAAGAGGCGCTGGTGCATCAGGGCGTGGCGCTACAGAAACTGGAGACGACGGAGGCTTCGCTGCTGGAGTCTTCATTGCACGTGCGCGACAACGCGGACAAGGCGGCGTTTGATTGGGAAGCGGCGAATGCGCAGTTGGCTGCGCTGCTGCAACAGGTTGCCGGTTTGCAAACGCGGATTGCGGGATTGCGCGAGGAGCGGGATTCGGCGGCGAAGCAGGCTGAGGCGCTGCGCGATTCGCTTTCGGGTGCGCGGGCGAAGCATGCGACGTTGACGCAGGTTTTGAACGATCGCTCGTACACGGCGGATGCGGTGCAGAAATTGTTTGCGGCGAATGAGCGCGGCGGCGGGCACGATTTTCATGCGGTGGGCGTGCTGGCGGATTACGCGGAAGTGGAACAGCAGCATGAAGCGGCGATCGAGCAGTATTTGCGGGATGAGCTCGAGTACGTCGTGGTGCAGACGTACGATCACGCGCGGGCGGGAGTCTCGCTGTTGCGCGATGAAGTTGGCGGGCGGGCGACGTTCTTCGTGGATTCGCTACGGAGCTTGAACCTGCGGCTGGATGAGTACGAGCCGATTGCGAATTTCAGGGCGGAAGATGGGGTTGTGTCGCGGCTCGACAAGCTCGTTGAGTTTCGCGATCCGTTGGGGCCGGCGGCGAAGCAGTTTTTGCCGCGGTTGAAGGCTGCGTATTTGACCGACGGACCGATCGCCGCGGAGAAATTGGCGCGGGATAATCCGCAGTATGCGTTCGTGACGCCGGACGGGACTTGCTTCCAGGGACGAATGGTGACGGGCGGGCGAGCGGACGAGGCGGGGCCGCTGGTGATGAAGCGCGAGTTGCGCGCGCTCGATGCAGAAGTGGCGCAGCTCGAGTTTGAAACGGAGCGGATTCGGGCGACGCAGGATGCGCTGGCTTCGGATTTGCGCGAAGCGGAGCAAACGCTGGAAGAGGTTTCGACGAAGCAACACGCGGCGGAGCGGGACGTTTTGTCTGCGAAGCATCGGCATGAGCAGACGCAGGCGGAGCTAGCGCGGCTTGGGCTGGAGTTGACTTCGTGCCAGAGCGAGCTTGGGCGCATTCGGCAGAATGTGGAAGGTGCGCGTTCGCGAGCGGAGCAGGCGAAGACGCAGCTGGCTGTCGCGAATACGACGCGGGCGGAAGCGGAAGCGGAGAGCGCGCGGCTGGCTGAGGGGTTGGTGCAGCTTCGCGGGTCGGTGCAGACCGAGCAGGATGAACTTGGCGTTGCGCGCGCTGAGTTGGCGGCGTTGAACGAGCGACTGTCGGCGGCAGAGGCGCTGGCCTCGCGGCTGGCGCAGGAGCGCGAAGGGATCGACCGGCGGACGCAGGCGTTGCAGCAGCAGCAGGCGTCGATCAGCGAAGAGGCGGCCGGGCTTGTTACGCAGAACGAGCAGCTTGCGGTGCAGTTGGAAGCGCTGCGAGCGGAGAAGACGCGGCTGGAAGAGTCGCAGGTTACGCTCGAAGCGGAATGGGATTCGGGGCGCAAGCGCGTGGCAGTGATGGATGACGCGCTGCGGTTTGGGCGGCAGTCTCTGCAAGAGATACGCGAGCAACGGGGTCACGCGGAAATCGAGCGGGCGCGGAACGATTCGGATCGGCAGCATTTGCGGGAGACGTGCGTGTCGGAAGTGAACATGCAACCGGAAGACCTGATCGCGACCGAGACGGCGTTTATCAGCGGCGAAGAGCTGGCGATTGCGGAAACGAATTATCGCGAGATGAAGTCGCGCATTGAGGCGATGGGCGCGGTGAACATGATGGCGCTCGAAGAGTTCAACGAGACGGAGCAGCGCTTTGCGTTTCTGACGCGGGAGCGCGACGACTTGTTGCAATCCATTGCGGACACGCAGCAGGCGATCGTGGAACTCGACCTGGTGACGCGCGAGAAATTCGAGATGGCGTTCAACGCGATCAACGGTAACTTCTCGACGGCGTTTCACACGATTTTCGGGGGCGGGCACGCGGAGATGCGGCTGACCGAAGTGGACAGCTCGGGCGATGCCGGCATCGACGTCGTGGCGTCACCGCCGGGGAAGCGGCTGCAAAATATTTTGCTGCTGTCGGGCGGCGAAAAGGCGATGACGGCGCTGGCGCTGCTGATTGCGATTTTTAAATACCAGCCGAGTCCGTTCTGTATCCTGGACGAAGTCGATGCGCCGCTGGACGAAGCGAACGTCGGCCGCTTCACGAAGCTGGTCGGCGAGATGAGTTCGCAGACGCAATTCATCATCGTGACGCACAATCGCAAGACGATGGAGACGGGCAGCGTGCTTTACGGCGTGACGATGCAGGAGCCGGGCGTTTCGAAGCTGGTCAGCGTGCGATGGGAAGGCGACGAAGTGCCGAAGAAGCGGATGGCTGCTGCGGCGTCTGCGGCGTAGACACCGACAAAAATTCAACACGACGGGGCGAGCTTCGGCTCGCCTCTTTTGTTTTTGTAGTGATGCGCTAACGCAGGGCAGAGGGTCGGACAGGCGGCCTGCTGAACGTACCAAGCGAAGAAACAGCAGATTCATCGCGCGAACAGAGCGCGATGGCGCGGAGTAGCTCGCTTTGCTCGGAATGACAGTGCTATGAGTACGGTGCGAGGTACGTGCGAGGTCTAACCGAATCGCGTAAGAATTTCAATTATAAATTCGCGGTACGAAAAATTTTCACGCGCGCATCGCTTTTCCGATTTTTTCCACACGCTCGTTGCATTGACAGGGCAGCACGCTACGCTAGAATGCATCACACTTCTTCAGGGGAATCGACTTGCCTTTTGGTGCGGCGATGCGAGTAGTGAGAGAGACAAATTTTGGCGGCATTGAACCCGCCGCCCGCGGCAAAGTGCGCGACATCTACGATCTCGGCGACAAGCTGTTGATTGTTGCTTCGGACCGACTGTCCGCTTTCGACGTCGTGCTGCCCACGGGAATTCCCGACAAAGGGCGGGTACTGACGCAGCTTTCACTCTATTGGTTCGAACTGCTGCGCGACGTGATTCCGAATCACGTGCTGAGCGCGACCGACTTCCCCGCTCCGTTCGATGCGCACAAAGACGAACTCGCCGGGCGCTCGATGGTCGTGCGCAAGACGCAACCTCTTCCGATCGAATGCGTTGTGCGTGGTTACGTGTCCGGCTCAGGCTGGAAGGATTACCGCGCCACCGGAAAAATTTGCGGGATCGATCTACCGAAGGGACTGGTTGAGTCCGATCGATTGCCTGAACCGATCTTCACGCCCGCGACAAAAGCGGAGACCGGCCACGACGAAAATATTTCGTTCAACCAGGCCGCAGCTTTGGTCGGCCGCGAGCTTGCTGAAAAGGTGCGCGCTGTCAGCATCGACATCTACAACCGAGCCGCGAAATACGCGGAGCCGCGCGGCATCATCCTCGCCGATACGAAATTCGAGTTCGGATTGCTGAAAAATTCGGCCGGCGCGGACGAACTGATCTGGATCGACGAAGCGCTCACGCCGGATTCTTCGCGATTCTGGCCCGCGGCGCACTACGAACCGGGCGGACCGCAACCCTCCTTCGACAAGCAATTCGTGCGCGATTATCTAGAGCGTATTCAGTGGTCCAAGACGCCGCCGGGACCGGAGCTGCCGCCCGAAATCGTCGCACTCACCAGCGCAAAATATCGCGAGGCGTATCGCGTGCTGACCGGACGCGACCTCGATTGATCCGCTTCGGACGAAAGATGATGGCGAGTAGGTCGGCCCCGGGAGCAGTGGCGGTTTTCTGGAGCGTGGAGACGTGAAGGATCAATTGGAAGGGTTAGTCAGCCAGATGGTGGAGCGCGGGATACTTTTCGATGAGGCTGTCGGCGAATTCGAGAAGCGGTTTATCAAGCGCGTGCTGGAGCGGGTTGACGGGAATCAGTCGCGGGCAGCGCATTTGCTGGGGATTCATCGGAATACGCTCAGCCGGAAGCTGTCGGAATATAAATTGGATCATCGGCGGAATGGGCGATAGCGATCGCCTTGGACTTCAGGGGCTGAAACCCTCTTTCTCTCACCCAGTGTGTCGGAGCTGAGGGTCCGACCTAACGCAAATGCAGTCCGGCGTGAAATCGAGTGACAACAATAGATTGGATCTTGCGGACATGGGGCGCAGCATGCTGCGCCCCTACATGTTTTGCGAACGATTTTTGCGGTTGCGAATAAAGAAAACGGCGTCCCGGTTTTGCCGGGACGCCGTTCTGGATTCAGTAGTTTATCGGAACCGAGCCAGCTATTACTGCTGCTTCTTGGTCGCGGGGCGCTTCTTCTTGCCTTTGTCCTTTTCCTTCGGGATGTCTTCCTCGTTCACCTTGGCTTTATCCCAATGCAGCATGAACGCAGGATCGGGATCGTAGGAGGTCAGAGTGGCGGTGAAGCGCACCGGGTTGTCCTTCTCGAGCTTTGCGGCGTCGGGCTGTCCGACGACCTTCACGTCCATGTCGGGGGTCGTCTTCGCATCGAACTCGGCGTCGCTGGTCACGAAGGCCACCTTGAGTTGCACGGCGTCGGTACCCGGCGTGATTTCGATCAGCTTGCCCGGGACATCGGGGAACTCGAGTCCGCACGACGCGAGCCAAGTGACCTTGGCTTTGTCGCCGCCAGCCTTGAGGTCGGTGATGACCGAGGCGATGGTCATGTCTTTGCGCGCCGCATCGAGATCCTGCGAGCTTGGCAGGGTGTAGGTCGACGGGCGATCCGCCGAGCTACCCGCGAGCTGCAAGAGTTCGTTGAGTTCGGCGTCGATGAGGTTGTCGCACGAGGCTTGCTGATAGTTGACGATCAGCTTGCGCAGGTAGGTCTTCACTTGCGTCGCTTGCTGGGGGTTCGCACCCTTTGAGGAAACGGCCTTGGCGAAATACCAGAAGGCGTCCATGTGCTGCGGCGGCTGCATCTGTTCGTACACCTGACCGATACGGTAGGCAGTCACGGCGTCGTCGGGAGTGAGAGCCAACACGGCCTTGTAGGACTCGATCGCTGCGGGCGAATCCTTCAGCGTCACTGCCGCAGTGGCGGCGGTGTAGTTGAACAGAATCGCCGGCGCTTTCTTCTGCTTCTCGAAGTCGTCCTGCGACATCTGATCGGGCTTCTTGAGCGCGTTCAGCGTCTGCAAACCGTCGAGCGCTGCCTGCCGCGCCTTCTTGGCTTCATCCGGATTTGTCGGCGGCGGCTGGATGTTGGTGTAGGCAAAAGCGCGCGCATAGAACGCCTGATACTTCACGGGCGGTTCAATTTTGTCGCCGAGCGCCAGAGTTTTGTCGGCGTACTCGATGACCTTTTGCCAATTCTTCAACTGGCTGTAGGCGTTGTAGTAGAGCGGATAAACGTAAATCAACAGGGCCGAATTCGGGTACTTCGCGACAAAGTCGTCGAGCGCCTTGACCTGCGCCGTCGGGTCTTTGGTCGCCTGGGCCGCGGTATAGGCGTTGTATTCCGCCATCGTGTACTGCGGCTTTGCAGCGTCTTGCCCTCCAGCCGCGGCAGCCGCCTGGGGCTTCGCGGTGGTTATATTCCCGAGCATCAGGCAGAGCGCCGTCACCACTGCGAGGCCCGCCAGTCTCCGTGAACCTTTCATTCCGTTTCTCCCTCGCTCAAAATCCTAGCCTTATGATGGATTGCTACTACTCCCGGAACGCTAGCCGGGACTCGCCGTGTTTGTTGAAACTTCGGGATTATAGGTAAAGCAGGTGGTCACCGCAAGCCGTTTGGCTACAGGCAAGTATGTATCTAGGGGTATTTGTCCATCGACCCGTTAGCTTTTTCTGCCGCCACTGCCCAGACCGCTCGCATCCACTCTGGGAAGCCAGTACATTAGACGGCCCGACCGTCGTTATGGTGCCCGGTTACGCCAGAGTGTCGCATAAAATTTTACCGCCGACGAGGAAGATTTCCGATGACTCCGATTCGCAAAGTAGATTTCGAACAGTTAGAAAAACCCGTTCTCGCGGGGCAAGTTGCGCTGGTGACCGGAGGCAGCCGCGGGATCGGCCGGGCCATAGCGCTGCGGCTGGCGTCGATGGGCTGCGCAGTGGCGATCTGCGGGCGAGACAAAAAGGCGCTGGATGGAGTTGCGGAGGAGTTGCGAGGGCTGATTACGGGTGTGTTCGCAGAGGTTGCGGACGTGACCTCAGCGGCGGATGTTGAAAAGCTTGTTGCGAGCGCCGAGTCGACGCTTGGGCCGATCTCGATATTGGTCAATAACGCTGGGATCGGCGAGTTCGGGCCGGCGCATGAGAAATCAGAAGCCGATTGGGATCGCGTTCTGAATACCAATCTCAAAAGCGTGTTCCTTGTTTCGAAGGCGGTCGTGCCGTCGATGATTCGTCATGGTCGCGGCGACATCATTAACATCAGCTCACTTGCCGGGAAAAATGCGTTCGCCGGCGGAGGGCTTTACTGTGCGTCAAAGTGGGGTGTGCGCGGCTTGACGGCTTGTATGGCGGAAGATTTGCGCGGGCATAGCATTCGCGTGGCGGCGATTTTTCCGGGCAGCGTGGCGACGGAATTTTCAGGGCGTGGACCGAAAGATGCCACGAAAGCGCTGACGGCCGATGATGTGGCGCACGCCGTTGCGATGGTGGTGACGCAAGGCCCGCAAAGCTTTCTGAGCGAAGTGGACCTGAGGCCGTTGCGCAAGTCTTAGCAAGTCCTAACCAAATTGGCAGAAGAGTGGGGCGGCCGGCGGCGCTGGGGCGTGACAAAACGTTTACAATTTCCGTCTTGACATTAGTCGTTATAACGAATATCGTATTCCCATGAGCAATGCCCCACGCCCCGGAAAACACTCTGCTGCCCTGGAGGCGCACGCTTTCGTCTCGTTGCAAAAGGCCGCGGACGCACTGGCGCAACAGGTGGAGCAGCTTCTGAAAGCCAACGATTTAACGGCGGCGCAATACAACACGTTGCGCATCCTGCGCGGCGCGGAGCCCGAGGGCCTGGCGTGCAGCAGCATCGCCGACCGCATGATTTCGCATGACCCAGACATGACGCGCCTTCTCGATCGCATGGAGAAGCGCACCCTAATCACGCGCGAGCGCCAGAAAGACGATCGCCGCGTCGTGAAGACCCGCATCACTTCGCAAGGGCTGGAGCTGCTGAGAACGCTCGATCAGCCCGTTCACGATCTCCACAAGCGCCAGTTCGCGCATGTTCCGGGCGCTCGACTCAAGTTGTTGATCGAGTTGCTCGATGAAGTCCTGGAGAAAGATCCGACCGCGCGAGCGAAGTCCTGTTCGTGAACCGGAGAGTTTGAACGCAGTCGAATTTCCAGTCGCAAAGTCAGAACAAAATCAAAGGAGAGACAAACATGGGCCAATCTCTAACTCGCTTCGCACTCGCCACCGGCCTCGCCGCGCTGTTGACGCTGCCGGCTTCGGCGGCAACCACGACGTGGCAGATCGATCCGGCGCACACCGCGGCACAGTTCTCGGTGAAGCATCTGGCGATCTCGACGGTTCGCGGCGGCTTCAGCAACGTGAAGGGCACGGTCATTCTCGACGATGCCGATATCAGCAAGTCGAGCGTGGACGTGACGATTGACGTCTCGACGGTGGACACGCGGACGCCCGATCGCGACAAGGACCTGAAGAGCGATAAGTTTTTCGACGTGGAGCACTATCCGACGATGACTTTCAAATCGACGAAGGTGGAACAGGCCGGAGCGGGTAAGTTGAAAGTGACCGGCGATCTGACGATTCGCGGGACGACCAAGTCGGTTGTGCTCGATGTCGATGGGCCGACCGCGCCGGTGAAAGATCCCTGGGGCAATCAGCGCTCGGCTGTGAACGCGACGACGAAGATCAATCGGCAGGACTACGGCGTGAAGTGGAACGCGACGATGGATAACGGCGGCGTGGTGGTCGGAGACGAAGTCTCGATCACGATCGACGCGGAAATGGTGCAGAAGAAGTAGCCGCGTTCGAGAAAATTACCGTCCAACCGGATCGTTGAGGGCGCGCCAAACGCGCCCTCAATTTCTTTCGTGACCTGGATCGTAAAAATCACCGCGGGAGCGACGCGCTAACGCATCAAGCTTTTGCTTCATCGAATGGCAGGTATATATCGCGCAAATGATATCCACACTGGAGAGGTCGCAATCACTATGAAGAATCCCGCTCCTGCCGAAACGCCGCTCCACGATCTCATCATTCACCGCTGGAGCCCTCGCGCCTTCGGCGGCAAAGCCGTCTCGCCCGCCATCCTTAAGGGTTTATTCGAAGCCGCACGCTGGGCGCCTTCGAGCAGCAATAGCCAGCCTTGGGCCTACATCGTCGCGACAAGAGACGACAAAGAGAACTTCGACAAGGTTCTGAGTACGATGGTCGAGTTCAATCAGGGCTGGGCCAAGAATGCCGCCGTCCTTGCGATATCAGTCGCGCAAATCAAGAACAAAGAGGGCAAGCCCAACACCTACGCTTTTCACGATGTCGGCAGCGCGAGCGCACAGCTTAGCTTCCAGGCGGTCGCCGACGGTCTTTATGTCCATCAGATGGCGGGCTTTGACGCCAACAAGGCGCGCGAAGTCTTCCACATCCCCGAAGACTGGCAAGCCGTTGCAGCGATTGCGATCGGCTACCCGGGCGACCCCAATTCCCTGCCCGACAAGCTCAAAGAGCGTGAACTCGCACCCCGAAGCCGCAAGAAACTGGCCGATTTCGTCATGACCGGCGACTGGGGCCATCCTTCTTCCTTCGTACAGAAGTAGCGCGGTACAATGGGCTGCAACGGATTCCGAAACTTCTAGCCGCTATTCGCATCTGTTGTACAGAACCGGCACGTTAAAGGGACCTCCGTCCACAACCCATGCATGGCACTCTGGAATTTCTTCTTCATCACGGCTACGTCGTTCTGCTGGCATGGGTGTTTCTGGAGCAGATCGGCTTCCCGTTTCCATCTATTCCAATTCTGTTAGCGGCGGGAGCTCTCGCCGGTACGCACCACATGAACTTGCTGGCCGCACTGGCGACGGCCGTATTCGCGAGCGCCGTCGCCGACACGATCTGGTTCCAGCTGGGCCGGGTCAAGGGCATCAAGATCCTGCAACTGCTCTGCAAGATTTCGCTTGAGCCCGATTCGTGCGTGCGCCGCACGGAAGGCATTTTCGCAAAAGAGGGTTCGCGCTCGCTGCTGCTGGCGAAGTTCCTGCCGGGTCTGGGCACGGTCGCGCCGCCGCTGGCCGGCATTTTTCACATGCGACTCTCGCGATTCTTGCTTTTCGATTGCGCGGGAGCGGCACTCTGGGCAGGCTCGTTTCTGGGGCTGGGCTTCGTCTTCAGCAATCAGATTGAGATGATCGCCGATCACGTCGCGGTGCTGGGCGGCTGGCTGCTCGTCCTGATCGTTGCCGGATTCGCGGCGTACATCGCGAAGAAATACATCGCGCGGCAAAGATTCATCCGCGAGTTGCGCGTCTCGCGCATTACCGTCGAAGAGTTGAAAGTAATGATGGATCAGCACGAAGACATGGTGATCGTCGACCTGCGCCACTCGCTCGACTTCGAAGCCGATCCCGAAACGATTCCCGGCGCGTTTCGCATCGACGCACAGGAGCTGCGCGAGAAAAACGACAAGCTGCCGAGAGATCGACAGATCGTTCTTTATTGCACTTGCCCCAACGAGGCGACCAGCGCACAGCTTGCGATTTTGCTGCGCAAGCAGGGCATACAGCATATTCGGCCGCTGCAGGGAGGGCTCGACGCGTGGCGCGAAGCGGGGTATCCGGTTCACAACGCGACGCTGACGCAGATTTCCGGAATTCAGCCGGCGGCGCCTGCTGCCCCGGCTACCTGAGCGGCACAGTCAAGCAAACGCTGGCTCATCTCACTCGCCTCTCGAATTTTTGCCAATTTCTCTATATCCTCGCTGTGTTCCCGCGTATCTGAGTAACGAAACGCTACGACTTCGGGCATCCCGGCCGTCGATCACTTCGTTTCGCACAATTCGACGCGCACCGTTTGGCGCAAGGGGAAACCATGTCCGAAGATCGAACACTCTCGTTGTCGACCGTCACAGCCGTAATCAACGCACCATTCGAAAAAGTGAATATTGCCGACTGGCTTTTCAATTTGCCGGACGCCGAGTATCAACGGTGCTCGCATGCTCACATCGCCGCGGGCACGACGACCACCGACGATGGAATCCCAATGTCGCTCAATGTGGAAACGATTGGCGATGCGTTGATGATTCAGCACTATATCGGCGAGATTCGCGAGCGGAGCCGCTGCGTGATGGTATCGATCTCGGACGCGATCACCGCGGCTGGGCGAAACAAGGTGAAAGTTGTGTGGGAGTTGAGCGTCGCGAAGATCGACGACAAAACGTGCCAGTATACAAATCACATTCACGCGAGCGCGACGGATGAGTTTCTCGAATTTCTGGAGAAACACAACGTTCCGTTCGAACAGGCGAAAGCGGCGCGTCAGCAGGCGTCGGATGAGCACAATCGCGAGGAGACACCGAACTTCGCAAAGAGCTTGGAACGCCTCGCGCTAACTGGCGAACGCGTCCCCAGCGCGAAGGAAAACACCAAAACCGCGGCGGCAACTGCGTAGGTTTCAACGAAGAAAAAAGGGCGCTACTTCTCAGCAGCGCCCTGAAACATCCTCTACAACGAACTTTGCGCCTTACAGGCGCGGCAGAACAATCCCGCTCTGCGCCTGATACTTCCCCTTCTTATCTTTGTAGCTGACCTCGCAATCCTCATCCGACTCGAAGAACAGCACCTGGCATAGCCCCTCGTTCGCGTAAATCCGCGCAGGCAGCGGCGTTGTGTTACTGATTTCCAGCGTGACAAATCCTTCCCACTCCGGTTCGAAGGGCGTCACGTTCACGATGATCCCGCACCGCGCATACGTCGATTTGCCCAAGCAGATCGTCAGAACATTCCGCGGGATGCGGAAATATTCGATCGACCGCGCCAGCGCGAACGAATTCGGTGGCACCAGACACGCATCGCCCTTGAACGACACCAGCGACTTCGGATCGAAATGCTTCGGATCGACGATCGTCGAATTTACGTTCGTAAAAATCTGAAATTCGTCCGCCACTCGGATGTCGTAGCCGTACGACGAAACTCCATAGCTGATCACGCCTTCGCGAACCTGGCGGTCCGTGAACGGTTCGATCATCTTATGTTCCAGCGCCATCCGCCGGATCCACTTGTCGGGCTTAACGGACATCCATCCTCCTAGAATTTTTCTTTCGTGCCTGGCGGCGCCCCAAACGCAGCGTGCATTTCGCGCAAAACACTGCAAACGAACAGCAATTCCACCAACCTGCTTGGGAAAATTTCAAGTCAGTGTAGATTACCCGTCACGTCTTGACAACTCGCGCTGCCGCCTCTAGCATCGGCCAAGACTAGCGGGAGGATTGTGTGATCAAGTTGGACATCGTGAATGCCGTCGTCAACGCAACGACGCCAAACATCAGCCGCACCAAGGCGGAACAGGCGGTCGAGACGGTATTCGAATCGCTGAAAAACGCGCTCGGCCGCGGCCAGCGCATCGAGCTTCGCCGCTTCGGCGTTTTCAGCGTGAAGCCACGCAAGACCGGCATCGGGCGCAATCCGCGCACCGGCGAAGAGGTCAACATCCCGCCAGGCAAAGCCGTCCGCTTCAAGCCCGGAAAAGAATTGCAGGGCTTGGAAGCACCTGCCGACAAACCCGCCGCGTAAACTTGCGCGTGGTTGCGGCTGGCTCCCCTAAAAAGCACATTTTCTGTAAGCGTTCGTACGCGCGCGGCACCGCTGCGCCCCGGTTAGTACCGACAACCAGATCCGTTTAAAGAGCGGTGGCTTCCTTCGGCGTCCGCAGGAAGCCGAAGGATCTCAGCGTTAACCTTCGCCACAAATCGCGTCGCTCATCTCCGCGCGCCTCTTTGCACAACGCCCCAAACTTATGCTGTACTGACATTGAGCGGATATCGCTCCGCTTCCCCAGTGAATGACTCCGTCCCAGACTCCAACATCTCGATCGACCTACCGCAACCCGACTGGCAACCGATTCCGCAGTACATTCCGCCGCCGCGTTATCCCACAGTACCCGCGCACCCACCGCTGAAAACGCTGCTCCTCGCAGTTTTGCTTTTCCTCGTGACGCTGTGCACGTGCCTCGTAGCCGGCGCGCACTTCGCCGCAGCCTATGCTGAAAATGAAGCGGTCAATTTCGACGAATTCCTAAACGCGCTCACGCTTCTCTACAAACATCCCTTCGCGCTTATCAGCGGGCTGCCCTTCGCGCTAACGTTGCTCTCCATTTTGCTGGTACACGAGCTCGGCCATTACTTCGCCTGCCGCCATCACCACATTCATTCCACTTATCCCTACTTCATGCCGTTTCCGTCTCTCATTGGCACATTCGGGGCCTTCATCATGATTCGTTCGCCGATCCGCACGCGGCGCGCGCTCTTCGACGTCGGCGCATCCGGGCCGCTCGTCGGCTTCATCGTCGCCGTGCCTGCGCTCGTCTTCGGCATTCTTCACGCGAAAGTGGTGCCCGGCCTCGCCGATCCGAATCACGTCAGCGCCATCCTCGGCGCGCCACTGATCTTGCGTGGGCTCGCCGCGCTCTTCTATCCGCACACGCCCGTCGCCAACATCCTTCTCCATCCCGTAGGCCGCGCCGCCTGGGTCGGCCTCTTCGCGACCTCGCTCAATCTCCTCCCGGCTGCGCAGCTCGACGGCGGCCACATCCTCCGCTCGCTGAGCCCGCGCCTTCATCGCTATTTTTCGATCGTGGTGCCCTTCGTCTTGATCGCGTTGGCCTACTTTCATTTCTGGGCTGGCTGGTACGTCTGGGGCGCGCTGCTCTTCATCATTCGCTTCTTCCGCTTCGTCCCTATCTTCGACCCCGAGCCGCTCAACCCTGCCCGCCGCTTCGGTGCCGTCATCTCCCTGCTCGTTTTCATTCTCTGCTTCATGCCCTCGCCGTTCATCGAATAACTTCGCGCGAAACCTTAGCGATTCGCTTGCTTCCTCCGCACCCTATCTCTCCACTACAATGACCGCGCCGTGTCACAACTCTCTCGCACACTCCGCCCCCGCGACCTGCTCCTCCTCTTCATCGGCTCCGTCATCGGCTCTGGCATCTTCCTCACGCCGGGACTGATTCTGCGGCAACTCAACGGCTCCGTCGGCGCCGCGTTCCTTGTCTGGATCGTCGGCGGCGTGCTCTCTCTCCTCGGCGCACTCACCTACGCCGAACTCTCCGCCGCCAATCCCGAGGCGGGCGGCCTTTACTGCTTCATTCGCGATGGATTCGGCCGAATTCCCGCGTTTCTCTACGGCTGGTCGCTCTTCCTTGTCATCGCCAGCGGCACTATCGCTGCGCTTGCGCACGCCTTCACGCGCTATCTCGCTGAAGTCGTCCCGTTTCCAGCCGCCGCCACAAAATTCATCGCCGTCGCCATGATCGCCGTCGTCACCGCCGTCAACGTCTGGGGTACGCGCAAAAGTTCCGACCTACAAAACTGGACCACGCTGATCAAAGGCGGAGCCGTAGCTGTCCTCAGCGTCGTCCTTCTCGCGCTCGGCCATCACGGGCACGAAATCCCCGCGGCACTTCCCGCCACGCAACACGGCACAACGCTGTTCTCCGCGTTCGGTCTCGCCATGATCGCCGTCCTTTGGGCCTACGAAGGCTGGCAGTTCGGCACCTACAGCGCCGGCGAAGTCATCGACCCGCAAAAATCGTTCCCGCGCGCATTTCTTCTCGGATCGCTGATCCTCGTCGCGCTGTATCTCGTCGCCAACGTCGCGTATCTCATCGCACTTGGCCCCGCAGCCGCCACCGCAAGCGACGCCATCGCCGCCACCGCCGCATCCAGCGTGCTCGGCCCTTGGGCCGGTAAGTTTATCGCGCTCACCATCCTCATCTCCGTCTTCAGCTCCACGAATAGCGTAATCCTCACCGCGCCGCGCGTTTTTTACGCCATGGCCAACGACAATCTCTTCTTCAAGAAGTTAGCCGAAGTGCACCCGCGCTTCGGCACTCCCGCGGCGGCGATCATCTCGCTCGGAGTCTGGTCCGCCATCCTCGCGTGCGCTGGAAAATTCGCCGAACTTATCGGCGGCGTCATCTTCATCGGCTGGATTTTCTACGGCCTCGGCGCCGCCGCGATTTTTCCTCTGCGGCGCAAATCGCCCAACGCGAAGCTCCCCTATCGCGTGCCCGGCTACCCGTTCACACCTTTCCTCTTCGTCTTGGCCGCCGCCGCCATCGTCGCCAACGCCATCATCCTCGCGTTCTACGACCCCGCTTCATTCCAGCACATCGTCGTCGCGATCATCCTCTTCCTGCTCGGCCTCCCCGCCTACGCCTTCTGGCGCCGCCACTCCGCCCAATAAACCAAATTCGCCTAGGCCATATATGGGCGCAGCACTGCTGCGTCCTCGAACGCCCAGGGGTCCCCGTCATTGCCGGCTCTCCTTATTTGTCCAGAAACTTTCGCTCTCGGAGTGGTGTCCAACGTTTCAGCGCTGCGTTGCTTAGCTTCTTCTTCCGCAGGGAGGGCTCTTGCTGGAAGCCACCTCGCTCTCAAAATCCTACGGCTCCGTCACCGCCGTCCACGATGTAAGTCTTCGTCTCGAACCCGGTCAGGTACTTGGCTACCTCGGCCCCAACGGCTCCGGCAAGAGCACGACCGTGAAAATGCTCACCGGCCTGCTCGAACCAACGCGCGGCCGCATCCTCTACGACGGCGAAGACATCCACAAAAATCTCGTGGCATACCGCCGACACTTGGGCTACGTGCCTGAGGAAGCGAATCTCTATCCGTACCTCACCGGCGAGGAATATCTCGACATGGTCGGCACGCTGCGCGGAATGGGCGACACTCGCCGCAAATCGCGCATCGCCGCGCTACTGGAACTTTTCTCGCTCGCCCCTCATCGCCACGTGAACATCGGCACTTACTCCAAGGGGATGCGCCAGCGCATCCTGCTCATCGCCGCCATCATGGACAATCCCGACGTCCTGATCCTTGACGAGCCCTTTTCCGGGCTCGACGTAACCTCCGCGCTCATCTTCAAGACTCTGATCCAGTCCCTGCGCGACAGAAACAAAGCTGTTTTCTTCTGCTCTCACGTCCTCGAAGTCGTCGAAAAAGTCTGCTCGCAACTGATCATTCTCCGAAAAGGCCGCGTCATCGCCCATGGCGCCACAAATGACGTTCTCGGGCAGATCGGCCAATCCACGCTCGAAGGCACATTCCTCCAACTCGTCGAAGATCGCGACGTCGCGAAAATCGCCCGTGACATCGTCGACGCCGTCGTGGCATAACGCACGTCGATGCCCCGCGACTTTCAACTCGACGAAACGCCACCGCAAGACTCCGCGTTTCGTGCAAGTCTCTCAAGAAAGCTGAACGCGCTGGCTCGCACCGCCTTCGGCACTCTCTTCCTTCTCTTCCTCGGCCGCATGTTTCACGGCAGCAGCGACGCCGACGACGGTCAACTCGACCTCGGCCCGGGCGTCATCGCGATCCTTCTCGCTATGCCGGGACTGCTCGTCTCTCTTCTGATGTTCGAAAAATACGGCTCGCTGATGCACTTCCTGAACGGCGACCTCAACACCTTCGACGCCTTCGCCGAAACCGTCTCCGATGAGTATTTCTTCGTCGTCCTCTCCGTCGTCGTCACCGGGATCGCCGCGCTCTGGCGATGGGACGCCATCTTTCTCGATCGCCGCGACTACACCAATCTCGTCCCGCTTCCGATTTCTCTCAGAACAATCTTCTCCGCGAACTTCTGCGCAATTCTCGCCTTCGCCACATTTCTGACCATCGTCGTCAATGCCGCCTCTTCCATCTTCTTCCCCATCGCCGTGATGGGATCACAATCCTCCATCGCTGCCCTCATCCGCTTCGGAGCCGGTCACGCCATCGAAATTTTTCTCGCCAGCATTTTCAGTTTCTTCTCCGTCTTCGCCACCGCCGGCCTGTTGATGTCCATTCTTCCATCTCGACTTTTTCGCCGGATTTCGCTGCTCGTTCGTTTTCTCCTCGGCCTCGTCCTGCTCTTTTTGCTCGCAACGGTCCTCACCGTCCCCGTGCTCCTCGAAAAATCCAAAATCACCGCGATCAAAAACCTCGTTCAGTTGCCGCCCGTTTCATTTCTCGGCATCGCTCGCACCGTCTGGGGCCGCGGCAACGAACCGTTCGTCTCCCAAATGACCTCTGCCGCCATCGTGGCACTCGTTGCGGCCGTCATCGTCGCGGCCATCACCTACGCCGTCAGTTTCCGCCGCTCCTTCATTCGCATCCCTGAAACGGCCGACGTCGCCCCGCCCCCGCAAGTCCGCATCTCGCTTCCTCTTCTTGAACCGCTCGCAAATTTCTTCCTCTGCACTCCATCGCAACGCGCCAGCTTCCGCTTTGCCATCGCCACGCTTCTCCGCAGCGAAGCCCATCTCCAAATTTTTCTCGCCTTCGCCGCACTCGGCCTCGTCGCAGCCGCCGAGTCGCTCAACACTCCGCAAGGTCTCGACTCCCTCCTGCACCAACCGCACGCGCCCACCGAATTTCTCGCCGTCCCCTTCATCCTCGTCTTCTGCTTCCTCGCTGGCATCCGCTTCGCCTTCGAAATGCCCGCCGATCTCCGCGCCAGCTGGATCTTCAAACTCTGGATCGACCGCGACTCCCAAGACGCGCGCCCCATCGCCCGCCGTGTTCTCTTTGCGCTCACACTCTCCTGGCTAGCCCCGGCGACCTTCGTCGCGACGCTCCATTTCTTCGGCTGGCAAAACGCCGCAATCCACACCGCCATCTTCATAGCCGCCACAATCCTGCTCGTCGAAATCCTCGTCGCAAACTTCCGCAAAATTCCCTTCACCTGCCCGTACCCGCAATTCCAGAGCACGTCGGGCCTGATCCTGGTCGCCTATCTGTTCGGATTTCTCGTTTTCACCAGTTATCTCCCCGAACTCGAATATTGGTCGCTGTCCGACCCACTCCGCGCGCTGATTTTCATCCCGCTGCTGTGTGCCGGATTCGCGGCCGTCCATCTTCGCCGCCGCCAACTCCTAGACATGGATAAAACTATTATTTTCAATGAATTCTGAGCTCCGTAGCACCCGGCACCGCAACAAATCTTGCCATTGCGGGTTTACACAAATGGCACAGAACCAGACGTAACGACGCTCAATATGAGAACGTCGTAGAGCCGAGGAGAGATCTCACTATGAAAATCGTGTCGGCCATAAGAAAGACAGCTTCCAGCTGCATTGCCACAATTCTCGCTGTATCGCTTCTGATCCCGGTCGCCTACGGCCAAGATCCGCAACAGGCGCCGCCACCGCCCGACCAACAGGGCCCGCCACCGCAAGGGCAGTATGACAACACTCCACCGCCTTCCTTCGCGCCCCAGCAACTGGACGGCATCGTTTCGCGCATCGCTCTTTACCCTGACCCACTGCTCGCGCAGATTCTGACCGCCTCAACTTTCGGCAACGATATCCCCGACGCCGCGCGTTGGTCCGACGAACACCACTATCTGAACGGCCAGCAACTTTCCGACGCCATAAATCAGGACCAGCTTCCCTGGGATCCCAGCGTTCTCGCGCTGCTTCCCTTTCCGTCCGTGCTCGACATGATGGCCAGCGATATGAACTGGACCAACGATCTCGGCAACGCCGTTCTCGCGCAGCGCCCCGACGTGATGGACGCCGTGCAGCGTGAACGCCATCGCGCGTATCAATACGGCTACCTGCGCACCAATCCGCAGATCGTCGTCAGCAACGGCCCATACATCGACATCGAGCCGGTCAACCCGGCGTTCATCGTGGTGCCGACCTACAATCCGGTCGTCGTCTTCGCGCCTCCGCGTCCCGGCTTCTTCGTCGGCGGCGCCATCGGCTTCGGCTTCGGCGTAACGATCGGCACGTTTTTCCGCCCGTGGGGATGGGGCAGCAGCCACTTCGTCTGGGGCAGCCACGTCGTGATCGTCAACAATCGCCCGTGGGGTCGCACCTGGGCCAACCGCCGCGTCTACGTTCACCCGTATGACGTCCACCGCTACGGCGCTCCGGGTGCCAACGCTCGCTTCGTCGAACATCACGAAGCCATCCCGCGCAGCCAGCACGAACGCGAAGAAGTCCGCGCCGGCCACGCCCACGTCGAAGAACACGACCACCGCCACTAAAATCGTCGCGCCACGTTAAGCACGTCGCTCACGACCAAAATCACAAACGGGCACGGATTAACTTCGTGCCCGTTCTTTTTTCAGCTCGCTCTTCTCCGCACTCCTCTCTCCCCGTCAACTGAATCGCAAACACCTGCTCCTCTGCGCGTCTGCGTTATCTTTTCTCTTCCTTCCCAGCCGTGGAGTCCGCACCCACTCGTCCTGCTAAACTACCCACGCAAATGTCAGCGCCCGCCTACTGCAACGTCGCCCTCCCCGTCCCGCTCCGCTCTCTCTTCACCTACTCGATCCCCGACCATCTCCGCGAATCAATCCGCCCCGGCACTCGCGTCCAGGTACCCTTCCGCAAGAAATCCCTCATCGGTGTAGTCATCGACCTCCCCACCACCGCGCCGCAAGACACAAAAATCCGCGACATCACCAAGTCCATCGACCATACTCCCGCCCTCACTCCCAAACTCATCGAACTTGGCCAGTGGATCGCCAACTACTACCTCGCCCCGGTTGGCGAAGTTTTCCGCGCGATGCTCCCGCCTCCCACCGAAATCCGCACGCAACGCCTAATCGCGATCACGAGCGCGGGACGCGACGCCGCAGCTAGCTTGAGCGGCGGCGAACTCACTCACGGCCTCTCACGCAACGAGTCCGACTTCCTCGCCAATCTCTCCGCCAAAAAAGAGCCCGTCCCCTACTCCGCCGCGGCAAAATTCAAGATCGACCCCACCGTCATCGACCGGCTCCGCAAACAAAACCTGATCGAAATCCGCGAATCCCTCCTCGGCCGCAAACCAAAAACACAGAGAGTTGTCGCCTGGAAATCTCAAAGATCCGACAACGCGCAAGCCGAGCCACCAGCCCCTCTCGACGAAAAAGCTGCCCGTGTCCGCGACCAACTCATCGAACGCGGCCCTCTCCCACTCCCACATGTGTTAAAGCTCGCCGGCGTCTCCCGCGCCATCATCGACCGCATGCTCCGCTCCAACCTCCTCGAATCCTGGGAAGAACGCATCGACCCCACCGACGACCCATTCGACTCCGGCTACGAAGCCCCCGCCCACGAACTCAACGCCGATCAGGAATCCGCCTTTACCGCCATCAAAACTCGTTTCGAACTCGGCGAATTTGGCGTGCTGCTCCTCCATGGCGTTACCGGCAGCGGAAAAACCGAGGTCTACATGCGCGCCGTGCAGGAAACGCTCGCGCGTGGCAAAACAGCCATCGTTCTCGTTCCCGAAATTGCGCTCACGCTGTGGGTGGGTCGTCAGTGCCGGGCATGGTTTGGCGCGCGCTTCGAAGGAGTCGCCGTTCTTCACTCCGCGCTCAGCGACGTTGAGCGGGCCCGCGAATGGTGGCGCGTCCGCAACGGCGAAGCGCGCGTCGTCGTCGGCACGCGTTCCGCCGTCTTCGCGCCGCTCGAAAATCTCGGCCTGATCATCGTCGATGAAGAACAGGAATCCAGCTACAAGCAGGAAGAAACGCCGCGCTACCACGGTCGGGACGTCGCCATCATGCGCGCCAAATTCGAAAACGCGATCGCGCTTCTTGGCTCAGCCACGCCTTCGCTCGAAACCTTCAGCAACGCACGCAGCGGAAAATACGAACTCCTCACGCTACCCTCGCGCGTCGCCAACCGCTCCATGGCCAGCGTCGAAATCATCGACATGCGCGAAGACTTTCAGCGCACGCATCAAGCGGGTCCAATCAGTACAGCGTTGCACGACGGCATCACAGAATGTTTGAAACAAGGCACGCAGGCGCTCGTCCTGATCAATCGCCGTGGATACTCCTGGTCCGTCATGTGCCGCAGTTGCGGCGCTTCCGTCCAATGCGCCAACTGCAGCATCTCGATGACCTACCACAAGGCGCGCAACCGCCTCGAGTGCCACTACTGCGGCTCAATCCAATCCGTACCGAAAGTTTGTCCGAAGTGTCAGTCGAAGTACGTCTACTTCTTCGGCGAAGGCTCCGAGCATCTCGAAGAACGCCTGCGCAAGGAATTTCCCGGCGCGCGCATCGCCCGTCTCGATCGAGACACCGCGCGCACCAAGCGCCAATATCAGGAGACGCTCGGCGCCTTCGCCGGCGGCGCCATTGACATCCTCGTCGGCACGCAAATGCTCGCCAAAGGGCACGACTTCCAGCGCGTCACGGTCGTCGGCGTCATCAGCGCCGATTCATCGCTTCATTTGCCCGATTTTCGGGCCGCCGAACGCACCTTCCAACTCCTCACTCAAGTCGCCGGACGCGCCGGTCGCGGCGGTCTCCCCGGCCGCGTTCTGATCCAGACCTACTACCCCGAGCACTACGCCATCCAGGACGCCGTCCGCCAGGACTATCAATCCTTCTTTGAACGCGAAATGCATTTCCGCCGCATGATGCAATACCCGCCGTTCACTTCGCTCGCCAACGTAATCATCCGCGATTCGAATCTCGAAAAAGCCATCCGCTACTCCCGACTCCTGTCCGAATACTTCGCCCCCAACGACGGCAAGACGCTGCGGGTGCTCGGCCCCGCCACCGCCCCTCTGGCCCGCCTCAAAACCGAACACCGATTCCAGTTCCTCCTAAAATCCCCGCGTCGCTCCGTCCTGACCAAGCTCCTATCCGGCGCCCTTCCCTACGCCGACTCTAAAGAAGTCCCCCAAACCGCGATCCTCGTAGATATGGACCCTCTAAACCTCCTCTGACCCCTTGCACCCGGAAGTCGATACCCGGTACTTGCCCGAAGCGTCCCATTTTGGAACTCAAGGCAGGCTAATCAGCGCAATCCCAGCAAAAATTCCCGCAATGCCAACCCACTGAATCTTTCGCAGGTGCTCCCGTAACACCACGGCCGCCAGCAGCACCGTCACCGCCCCATACAGCGATGACAACACGCTCACGACCGACACCTGCTCCAGCTGCATCCCGAGGTTGTTCATGATGAACGCCCCCGTATCTAGCACGCCCATACCAAGAATCCACACGGCGACCTTGCCGTCCCAAGGCAACGCAATCGGTTTCCGCCGAACCAACAGAAACAGCACAGTAACCGCCGAGGAAGTCAGCCGAATCATCCAAACCGTCGCCGCGAATCCGACGCGCGGCACCGCGCGATTCCCCAGCAGCCAAAACAAAACGCCAAACCCCAGCGCCGAGAGCAGAGCAATCCCGACGCCCGGCACTCTCGAAGTCGCCGCACCGGGGGCGTCCTCCACAGTGTCAGTCGCGCTGGCTTCTCCGCGCGCCACAGCAACAACGCCAATCAAGATCAGAACGATGCCAGCGAGCCGTAGCACCGTCAGCCGCTCACCCGTAAAAAACGAAATCGCCATCGTCGCGCCGGAAAATTACTGACGTCGATGATCGAGGCGATGGGATTGCAGCGCCAGGACGTTTACATCTGCAACGTCGTGAAATGCCGCCCGCCCGAAAATCGTTTGCCGGAGCCGGACGAAATCAAGACGTGCTCGCCGTTTCTGCTGCGCCAGCTGGATGTGGTCGATCCGCAAGTGATCGTGGCCCTCGGCGCGTGCGCGGCGCAGACGCTGCTGCAAACTACGCGTGGAATTTCACATTTCCGCGGACAGTGGCAGGAATTCGGCGGGCGAAAATTGATGGCGACGTATCACCCTGCATATTTGCTGCGGAATCCACCGGCGAAAGCCGATGTCTGGAAGGATTTGCAGATGGTGATGGCGGAGCTTGGCCTGAAACGCGGTGCGAAATCGACTTCGGCCGGCAAGCCCGCGTAGTTTGTCTCCATCGTCCGTCGAATAAATCATGGGAATCCTTCTCGGACTGCTGACGGCCCTTTCGTGGGGCTCTTCGGATTTCCTCGCCCGCTTTTCATCACGAAAAATCGGCTCGATTCGCACGACGCTGTGGATGCAATTCACAGGTTTGGTGATGCTGACGGCAACGCTGCGCTGGGTCGGCGGCTGGGGGCATTTATTCGATGGATCCGGCTGGCAACC
>Ga0206939_10131_pt1 | contig 22457 bp, 26 predicted proteins | sample Alteio_BWOrgHeat_10_FD_152921 | JGI IMG/M metagenome (GOLD analysis project Ga0206939, IMG submission 152921) | Enriched cells from forest soil in Barre Woods Harvard Forest LTER site, Petersham, Massachusetts, United States -... | ecosystem: Environmental > Terrestrial > Soil > Temperate forest >... | reverse complement strand
ACCGGCGTGGCGGGCGTGAATGATAAAGACCCTGTTGTTTCCATTAAAAGCTACGGCAATCCCTTTGGTCAGGTCAGGGTCAATATGTTCATGGAAGATTCAATCGGAGGGCCGATAGCCGGTTCTTCGAACCTGTGGCAGCTGCGCCAGTTCCTGGTGCGAAACGCCGGCACAGTCTCGCTGTCTTTTATGATGGATCCTGTTAAGAATAGCCCTATGCCCTCAGTATACCTTCCTCCGGCAGGGCCATTTCAATCTGTTGCCGCAAACTTCCAGAACCAGTTTACCCAAAACTATATGCCGCAGCTGACGACCCTTGATAACCAGCCGGGCGTCACGGATAACCAGTTGTTTTTTGGCCTGGGAATCAATGTAAAGACAGGACAGGACGGCTTTGAAAGCACGGAGAGTCCCGCAGGTTCCCTTCCGCCCGAGGAAGATCCCAATGTCCTTATTGGCAACAACCCCGCATTTTTGGAAGACGTAACCAATAGAATCCCCGCTCTTAATCTGCCGTGGACTGTAACACCGCAGGAAATTCTGACGCGGGCTGGAACCCAGTCATGTGGCGGTTGCCACGAGTTTGCCGTAGGACAGGCAATTGCGCCCACATCACAGCTGAAGGTAAAAGCCATTACCTGGCCGAACTCTCTCGGTTTTGTGCAAATAGATGAGAACAGCATCCTGTCCTCATTATTGACCCAGCGCTTCCTGCCTTCCAGATTTGCCAACCTGCAGAACTTTATCTCCGCAGGGACAGGCAGCGCTTCCGCTCTGTCGGCAGGGCAGCTATCAAACCTGAGCGAGTCAGGCTTGAGCACAGCCGGCGTGTCTCAGGATGCGATAGCTAATTCACGCAGCCAGAGCCCGTTCAGCGGCACCTCCATCACGTCGATCCAGACCCTGCGTCAGGAAGACAATGACACGATGGGCGCGTTCATTCCGCTCCGTCCAACGGATTGAGCAGGCATGCCGAGCCGGTGTAGCCCTAAGCTTCCACCGGCTTCAGCGCCGCTTTGCGCGTCTCGTGGTGAATGAGATACAGCCCGGCCAGAATAATCAGCACTGCGCCGACCATGACCTCTGTATTGGGAACTTCGTTGAAGACGTAATATCCGAGCAAGGCGCCCCAGATGATCTGCGTATAGTGATAAGGCGCGACGGCGGCGGCGGATGGCGCCTCCTGAAAAGCGTAGCTGATGCACAAGAGGCCGATGGCCCCGATAAAGCCCATGCCCATCAATAAAGTCCATTCACCCGACGTCAGCGGCACATAGTGGTTAGCCAGAAACACCAGTCCGATCAGTATATTCATCACATATCCGCAGAGGTACATGAAAGCCCGGCTCTCTCCGGAACCAATATGACGGACAACCAGCAACTGCCAGGAATAAGCAAAGGAACTGACCAATATAAGGAGCGACCAGATATCAAGAAGGTTCCCGCCCGGATGGAAGATAAATAAAACCACGCAAAAGCCGAACAGGATGACACCGAGGCGGCGCTTGTCCAGCTTGTCTTTGAAAATGATAGTCATGCGTCTGGAAGGGGTGGGAGCAAGCTGTTGAGATCTTTCATAGACTATTCTGTATTCGCCACAGTAGGCAAAGTTAGCCGGTGCCAGATCCAGACGGTTGAAGATGCCGACAGGCTGAAAGAAATCAGTGCTGGCTGGGTCAAGCATGTCTGCGGGTACAAGCTGTGACTCGCCGGGCCTTGGCGTTAACTCAACTGTTACGCCACTTGCCTGGTTGGTGGCTGTTTTAGAGGCAAACGAGGTTATCATCGTTTTCAGGAACAGCTGGCGGTTGCTGGCGTTATCCACAAGATTAGCGGAGGTGAGAATAGCCCCGAGAGTATGCTTAAGTGAAAAGTCAGCGCCCGAACCTGTCAGGATAGCCGGGTTGTTAATAACAACGGTTTGCTGCTGGGCGGGCGTCAGTACAGTTGGCGTCGTCGGAATGACGCCTGTTAATTGAAGGGGGGCCGCTAAAGCTGATGAAAAATATGAGAGGAGAACAACGGCTGTTGCCGCGCAAGTCAGGCGTGTCATGTATTTCATATCGCTACCTTTAATTTAATGATTATCTTTAAAAAATGATCGTTCTTAAGTTGCAATTTAACGGAACTTATAAGGCGGGTCAACCCTTGTAGGGGTGAATGTTTTGTGGAGTTAAGCCTTCTCCGCATCCAGCTTGCGCAGCGTTTCGATGCCGGCCTTCATATAGTCCCAGCCGGAGAGGACTGTCATGACCGTCGCGAGCAGGAAGGCAACTTTGCCGATGGCGTAGGAATGCGGCACGAGGGCAGGGCCGTAGTCACCGGCCATGATGAAGCCGCTGGCGAACATCTGCACGGCGGTCTTCCACTTGCCCATCCACGAAATCGGCACATCGACATTATACTGGCCAAGGAATTCCCGCAGGCCTGCAACCAGAATTTCACGGGTGAAGATGATCAGCGCAAAGACGATCCAGATGCCCGTCAGCCTGCCGAAGGCGACCAGCAGCAGCAGCACGCCGCCGATCATGATTTTATCCGATGTGTGGTCGATGAACTTGCCGAAGACGGTGCTTTGCCCGGTCCTTCTGGCGATCACGCCGTCCAGATAATCCGACACGCAGGCCCAGAAAAAGAAGAAAACGTTGATCCACGTCGCCACCGGCCCGCCGACAAAGAAAAACAGGGTGAGCACAGGCACCACCGCAATGCGATAGAACGAGAGCAGGTTGGGAATGTTGTAGAGAAACTTGGGCATATTTTTATAGGTATGAATTTTGTTTAATTTCCATCGTGAAAAAAATTGTAAATCTTTTCCGCAACGGTCCTGCTGATATTATCCACTTTTTGTAAATCAGCAACCCCCGCCTCGGCAACTGCTTTCGCGGAGCCGAAGTGGAGGAGCAGCGCTTTCTTGCGCTTTTCGCCGATTCCGGCAATTTCGTCGAGTGGATTTGACGTTATCGCCCGCGATCTCCTTGCTCTATGGGAAGTAATGGCGAACCGGTGCGCCTCGTCGCGGAGACGCTGGAGGAAGTACAGCACCGGATTATTAGGCTCCAGACTGAACGGCGGTTTGCCGGGGATGAAGAAACGCTCGCGTCCTGCGTTGCGGTCCGGCCCTTTGGCAATCGCGACGACGGGGATGTTGGAGACGCCGAGATCGGACATCGCCTGCACGGCGGCATTAAGCTGTCCCTGACCGCCGTCGATCAGCAGCAGGTCCGGGCGGACGGCCGTATCGTCGTTCGCCAGCGATTGAAACCGGCGGGTGAGCATGGCGCGCATCATGGCGAAATCGTCGCCGGGTTTTACGTCTTTATCCATGTTGAACTTACGATAGGCGTTTTTTTGGAATCCTTCAGGGCCTGCGACGATCATCGCGCCCAGCGCATGCGTGCCGGAGATATGACTGTTATCGTAAACCTCAATGCGCTCCGGTGGTGATTCCAGTCCGAAATGTTCGGCGAGCCCTTCGAGCAGTTCGCCCTGGCTTGCATCGGTCGCGCGTTTTCTTTCAAAAGATTCCTTCGCGTTTTTAAGCGCCATCTGCACCAGTTCTTTTTTGTTTCCGCGCGTCGGCAGGATGATGCGGGTTTTCAGCGCTTCTTCGATGATCGCCTTTTCATTAACGGCGACGTTGACGAGAACTTCTTTCGGCACCGGCTTGCTGGTGTAAAACTGCGTGATGAAAGCGGCCAGAATATCTTCAGGCTTTTCGTCTTTCTCATGGCGCGGGAAGTAGGAGCGGTTGCCGTAGTTCTGCCCCGCGCGGAAGAAGAAGACCTCGACGCAGCTCATGCCGTTATGCTGGTAAAGGGCGTGTATATCCGCGTTATCAAGCCCTTTGACGAGATGCGCCTGAATGGTCGTGAGCGCGCGGATGCGGTCGCGGAGACCGGCGGCGGCCTCGAAATCCATGCGCTCGCTGGCGGCGAGCATTTCGGCGGCGAAGTAATCCTGTATCTCGCGGCTTTTGCCGGAGAGGAACTGCCGCGCCATGTCCACCTGCTTCGCGTAAGCCTCCTGCGTCACTTTCAAAACGCACGGCGCGGTGCAGCGCTTGATCTGGTATTGCAGGCAGGGCCGCGTGCGCTGGGCGAAGACGGAGTCCGGACAGTTGCGCAGCATAAATGCCTTGTGCAGCACCGCGATCGCCTCGTTCACGGCGGCGCCGGAAGCAAACGGCCCGAAATATTCGCCCTTGCGCACTTTTGCGCCGCGATGTTTCAGCACCTGCGGAAAAGCATGGTCGCCGGTGATGAGAATATAGGGGAACGATTTGTCATCGCGCAGCAGGATATTGTAGCGCGGCTTCAGCTTTTTGATCAGGTTCGCTTCGAGCAGCAGAGCCTCCGTCTCCGTATGCGTGGTGGCGAACTCCATATGCACCGTCTGCATGATCATGCGCTGGATGCGGATCGGATGCTTCTCCGGCTGGGTATAGGCGGTGACGCGTTTTTTCAGGCTCTTGGCTTTGCCCACATACAGCACGTCGCCGGACGCATTCAGCATCCGGTAAACGCCGGGCTGCCCCGGCAGGGTTTTGACAAAGGACTCAATGATTTGAGCCCCTGATAACGGCGATTTGTCGGTCATTCTCTAGTTTTATAAGAAACGCCTTGAATTGATAAGAAAAAAATGGTTTTTTATGAATTCTAAAGGCGATTTTAGTACATTGCTTAAGGGCCCTGTGGCGGAATTGGTAGACGCACACGACTTAAAATCGTGAGTTCGCAAGGACGTGCCGGTTCGATTCCGGCCAGGGCCACCAGCCTTCGCCTAAGACTGTTTATATGTCGAAGACTGCCACGTCGAAGCCCCCTTGGGCGAAGACGGGCCGGTTGCTTTTAGAACCGGCTACGACTTGGCAAGCCAGAGACTGGATAAGCCGTGTCTGCTTGCACCACCAGCCTTCGCCTAAGACTGTTTATATGTCGAAGACTGCCACGTCGAAGCCCTCTGGGCGAAGACGGGCCGGTTGTTTTTAGAAACGGCTAAGGGGGTACCATGAGTTGGGAGCAGAAATGTCATCGTAAAAACCCCCTGCACTACAGGGGGGGTCTATTTTTCTTTTAACGGATATGCAGGGGGATGACAATATTGATCCCGCTTGGCGGCTCCACAACAACAGGAGGCGCGTAAACAACATAGGGATCTTCCTGCTCATAGCGCCGCTCGGGTACATACCGTCCATGATTGACATGATGCTTATGCCATTTCTGCGCACCCTTCTCATGCCCGCGCCAATCGTTGTCGGCTTGTGCTGTTCCGGTGATTGAAACAACCATGCCGGCGATCAAGGCGAGGCCGAGTAATGTTTTTCTCCGGGGAACACAAAAGCCTGTCAAATTTTTCATGTCAGTTTCCTTTATTTAGTATTGCTAGAGTTGACGGCATGGAGCGTGGAACGTCCCTCGAATTTTCCAAACATGCCATCAGCGCGCGCTTGCTGTTCAGTAGACAGGTTTTTATAAAAGGATTCAAAGACAGGAACCAGTTTCTTCAGGCCGTCAGCATGAGCGTCAGCGATCGTCTCGTATGATTCCAGATCCTCGATAGCATTGGCAGGTTCATTTTCATGACGGTCCTGGACAAGCTTGTGAATATCAGATTCGTTTTCCCGCATAACTTTAGCGACATCTTTCCATTGAGGTTCCTGCGCGGGTGTAAGCTTGAGTTTATCGTGCATGGTCTTGATACGCTGCTCGACACGGTCTCTGTCGTTGTGATGCTTCGTTATGCTGCCTGATGGCGAAGAGCCATCCGCATGGGCGGGAGAAGCCAGTGAAAGTCCGCCGATAAAAACGGCGATGGCGATTTTAGAAACGCGTGTATCTGTGTACTTTATCATGATGAGTCCTCATTATTTTAATTGACGGGTACATGCTGTTTGAAGCGGTTTACGTTGCATGTCTTACAGTAAGGCAAACGCATGGAAAGGGTTCCGGGTCCGGGCAAAACCAAGTTATTGCTGATTGAGAGCCTTCTTTACATCCTGCTTTTCATCTTTCACGGCATCCTGCAGCTTGTCGCCCGGCGTGCGGTCTTCCAGCTGGCGGGCGGCTTTGTCGGGGCCCTTGGGGAGTTCGTCGATGGCGTCGCCTATTTTCTGGCCGACGGTTCGCTGATCCGGCGTGTTCAGAACGTAGTAGCCAACAACGGCAATGATAAGCACGATAATGGCGGCGGGTATCAATTTCGTGGGTTGTGAGTTGTTCATTTGTAAATCCTTTCTAAATAAGGCCAAGAAGACGCAGAATAATGAGAAGCACCAGTATCCCGCCCAGGCTGCCGCTCGGGTAATAACCCCAGCTCTTGCTGTGCGGCCAGGCTGGCAAGGCGCCGATCAGAAACAGTACAATAATGATAAGCAGGATATTTGAGAGCGGCATGAGATAAACCTCCGGTGTAATGAGTGGATTGCGTCTATCTCCAACGCTTATAACCCGAAGAAGGTCCCCAAAATATGGCAGCATACAAAAAGCCAGCCCGGTGTTTCCACGGGGCTGGCTTTTGTTTACTTAGGCTGTTCTTTTAGTGGTTAGGAGTAACCGGCACTGCGTTGCCGCTTTGATCATGTTCGTTCAGATCATTATCGCCCCAGTACTTCGTGCCGCGGAGCATAACCTGCGCCATCAGGCCAGTATCCGTGAACTGATAGACGCGGACGCCCGGCAGGATATCCTCTTCGCCGCCCACAGCGCCGCCCTTGGCGCCTTGCTTGGCAGCAAGATCGGCATGGCCGGACAAGTCGAGACCTGTATTTGTGAAGTCACGGAAAGCCTTTGCATCACTGAATACAAATACCGTGCGGAAGTCCTTCACGCCAAGCCCGAGGCCGACCCCGGCAGAACCCATCTGCATGTAAGTATCGGAAGCGGTTGTATTGTTGTGGGCAAGGCCGTGACCGTAAGCGCCCGAGAAGAACCCGACAGCAACGTCTGCTGTTGAGAACACGGCATAGCCGACGCCATCCTTGATCCTCTTTTCTGCACCCGGGTGGAACTTGTAAAGCTTGGCAAGAACGCCGGTTTGCATTTTCTGGATCTCGGCACGCTGTTCATCCCGCGTTGCGGCATGGGCCTGAACGGCAAAAGAAAGCGTAAGAGCAAGCAGCAGAATAGAAGTAAAATATTTCATCAGATATCTCCTTGTTAAAAGTTTAAGTTTTTTAGACTGGCGGTGCCTTGCCTTGGAAGGCATGCATTACAGCGGCTATAAGAAAGAGTATAATAAACACGCCAAAAGTCATGCGCGCCAGCTCTATGGAGACGACAGCAAGGCCGCCGAAACCAAAAACTGCCGCAACCAAAGCGATTATCAGGAAGGTTATTGCATATTGAAGCATCGTTTTTCTCCTTTCAGGTTTGTTAAGTTTACTTATTGATTGAACTCGATCAGAACGCGGCGGTTTGCCGGCATCCTGACGTTATCACCGGTCGGTACAGCCTGATGCGTTTCGCCGAAGCCTTCCTGTGTGATGATTGCAGGGTTAACGCCGTCGGTAACAAGAGCGTCAGCTACGGACTTGGCGCGTCTTTCCGACAGAGCCTGGTTATAGGCAGCAGTGCCTGTCGTGCTTGTGTAGCCGGAAACAACCACGGAGGAAGGCTTGTCCTTCTGTATCTCCTGTGCTGCTTCGCCCACGATAGACTGTTCATTGACCGGAATATTCGATTTGTCATGGCCAAAGTGGATGGCATAGGAAGAAGCGGAAGCTGACTGGGTAACGACTGCTTTTGCAGGTTCTGTCTGCGTTACGGTTTCTGTCGTGGCAACTGCGGCTGTCGTGCCTACGCGGTAAAGGTTACACCCTTTCTCCACATAGCCAGCTGGCGGTGCCTGATAATGCTGGCACTGTTTACGATGCAGGTTGTACTCAAGGTACACGTGCCACTCATTATAATGGGCCTGAATTTCCGCCGGGGATACATCGTAATAAACGAGTGAGCCCATTTCCTGCTGGGCTTGCGCCGGAGCGCTGGAAAGTGTCATGGCGCCCATGCAGAGGGCGAGGCAGGTGGTGGAAAGTAAAAGCTTGTTTTTCATTTTTTGATCCTTGTTGGTTGAGTTTGTTGCCTCATGTCCAACCGCCGTCCGCTATTAAAGGTCCCCGGAAGATGTAGGTCTTTCAGACAGACTTTTCCTGTCCGAGAAATTCAATGATTTTTGTTTTGAAATCAAGCTCGACCAGCGGCTTCGGCAGATAGGTATCCATGCCGGCTTCAATACACTTCTCTTTATCCCCGACAAGCGCATGTGCAGTCATGCCGATGATGGGTGTGTGTGTGCGGTCTTTTTCCTTCTCCATGACGCGGATCTGGGCTGTGGCCGTAAAGCCATCCATTTCAGGCATCTGTACATCCATAAGGATCAGGTCGTAACGCTTCTCTTTCCACATGTTGAGGGCTTCCAGGCCTGTGCGGGCTACATCGTAGTTACACTTCAAGCTGTCGAGTAGATAGCTCAGGATGACGATGTTGCCCTCGTAGTCTTCCACAAGCAGGATATTCTTATGATTCAGTGATTGCTCGCGGATTTTTTCAGTCAGAGCCTTATCGAGCTTTTTGTCGCTCTGGTAATCTTCTCTTACGTTCTGCGTTCTCATCGGAACCATAAGTGTGAAGGTAGAGCCTTCTCCCAGTACACTCTCCACAGCGATATCTCCACCCATGAGCCGGGCAAGGCGCAATGAGATCGGCAGGCCGAGGCCTGAACCGCCGTATTTACGCGAAACGGACGAATCTGCTTGTCTGAAGCGCTCAAAAACAAGATCAAAATTCTGTGGCGCGATGCCAATGCCGGTGTCCTTGACGCTGACACACAAGAAGGGCTCGTTGCGTTGCATGATCTCGGTCGCCGTCACAATAACGCTACCCCGTTCAGTGAACTTGACAGCATTGCCGATAAGATTAAGCAATATCTGCCGGAAGCGTGCACGGTCGCCCAGAAACTTATGATTTTTGACGGTGCTATAATCGAACTTGAATTTAAAGTTTTTTTCTCCAACCTTCAGCGAAACAATGCTGATAACCTGTTCGAAAACATCCTGCAGGCCAAATATTTTCTGGTCAAGCTCGCGCTCGATCTCTCCACTCTCGATCTTCGAGAAGTCAAGAATATCGCTCACCAGGTCTTTAAGAGAGGATGTGCTGGAACTGAGGACTTTAATCAGCTTCTTTTGTTTGTCATCAAGATTAGTCTGCATACCGTCAAAAATCTCGGCTATGCCGCTAATGGCGGTCAGCGGCGTGCGAATCTCATGGCTCATATGGGCCAAAAAATCGGTCTTCGTCCGGTTGGCATTTTCTGCATATTCACGGGCTTTTTCGAGCTTTTCTTCATAGGCTTTGACAAGGGTAATATCGGTATGCGCCCCGACGATACGGGTCGGGCGGCCTGTCTCGTCGTAAAGCGCACGGCCGCGCGCATTGATCCAGATCCATTGGCCGTCCTTATGCTTCATGCGGAAAATGATATGATATTCGGGTACTTCGCCGCTCAGATACTTTTTAATATAAGCCAGTACACGTTCCTGATCATCCGGATGCAAAAGGTCTTTGAAGGACTGGACCGTGTCGGAGAAAGCACCGGGTAGATATCCCAGAATTGCCCAATACTGGCGGGAATAGAAAGCCTTGTCTCCCACAAAGTTCCACTCAAAGATGCCGTCACTGGCGACTTCGCTGGCCATGCGGAAGATTTCCTGCGATACGCTGACCTTGTTCTTTTTTATTCCGCGAGGTGACTGGGCATAAAAGACATAGCCGTTCAATACAGAAGACAGTGCCGTAAAGAGAATGCCTGTGTAAAGAAGGATATTCTGACTGGCTCCGTGTTGCACAAGAGCCATCATCACCGCGCTACCAGTGAGAAACAGCAGGGTTAAGAGTAAATAAGGCCAGTATTGCCTGATGGAAGACAAGGAAACCACACTTCTGAAAGATGTCTTGAAACGAAGGTTTTGCCCAGCCCATTGGCTTGGGGGCAATAGAGGATGCTCCATGTCCAGCATTATGCTGTCGGCATAAAACGATATGCCACCTTCATACCGCATGTTGTGATCAAAAGCACGATAAATAAGAATAACATGGTTTTACTCCCTCTATTCAGCTTGCACACTAGCGTGCAAACATAACAGCAGGCTAAAAAGGTCCCTTTATGCAGCTATTCTGCCCTGTACAATTGAAGCATGCATGTAAGCCGGGATTTGATAGGGAACTACAGGCGGGTTCAGTATGGCCTGCAGATGATTGCGGGCACGGTTCATGCGCGAGCGCACGGTGCCGGCCGGTATCCGCAACTCTGCCGAGACTTCTTCATAGCTCATTCCCTGGGCGGAGATCATTGTCAGGATTTCGCGGTGTTCGGCACTGAGCTGCTTCATGCTCTCGTTGACGGTGATGAGATCGACGCAGGCTTCCTGTGTCGATCTTACGGACATCTGGTCGATATAGTGTTGTGGATCATACTGGGTCTCAAACTTCCTTTTCTGGCGATGGCCGGAAGCAAAGAGATTAAACATGATTTTTGATGTCCAGCTAAACAGGTTTGTTTCATTCTGGAAACTTTCTTTCTTTTCAAGCGCGCGCAGCATGGTGGCCTGCAGCAGATCTTCTGCGTTATGCGTGTTTTTTGTCAGGCGCTGTGCGAACTTGCGCAGCTTGTCCATTTCGTTGATGAGGGCTTCTTGTTCGAACATGATCAAACTCCTTGTGTTGTTGTCATGACTTAACTTTAGCCCCTCCATGTCGCCGGGTTATGCCGGGGAAGTATCAGGATAGAAATGATTTGTATCATTCATGTAACAAAGGGTCTATGTATGACCTATGAGTAAAACCACAGTTCTGGCGGTTGACGATGATGTGAACCTGCAGGAGGTCATGCGCCACTATCTGGAGCAGGCGGGATATCAGTATCTGGCCGCGCATAACGGCAAAGAACTCGCGCAAAGCCTTGATAGCGCCCAGCCTGATATCATTCTCCTTGACGTGATTCTACCGGAAGATGACGGTCTGGCGCTGTTATCGCTGATCCGCAGCAAGAGCAAAGCGGCCATTATCATGATCAGCGGCAGGGATGCGGCTGTGGACAGAATTGTCGGGCTTGAGATGGGTGCGGATGATTATCTGACCAAGCCCTTCGAATTGCGCGAACTTTCGGCCCGGATCAAGGCTGTGCTGCGTCGGGGTACCCAGGAAGGAAGCGCTGCAAACGATGCAGGGGACAGGCCGCTTGCGAAGGCTAACCGTATTTTCTTCAACGGCTGGATTCTCGACCGGCTGCAATATCAGGTCTTTAGCGAGAACGGTAAAACGGCTGAACTGACCAGCGGAGAGTTCAAGCTCCTGGAAGCCTTGGTAATGGCCCCCAACCGGGTTTTCAGCCGCGAGCATCTGTTCGAATTAACACGCCCCGGTGACTTCGATACCTTTGACCGGGCGATTGATATCCAGATCGGGCGTATCAGGAAGAAGATCAATGACGATCCCCGCAGCCCCGTCCTGCTCAAGACCATCCGCGGCGTGGGCTACCTGTTTGCAGGAGAATGCAAAGCAGCAGACTAAAGAGGGACCTTAATAGTGTCGGGTGCGTTGGCTACATGCAACGTACCCCATTATTCAAGGAGAACCCCCATGATCAACAAAACAAAATACCTGCTTGCCTCCACCGCTCTTGTCGCCTGCATGATACACATCGCGCCCTCTTTCGCCGATACGACGGTACAGGAAACCGTAACGCAGTCACCTGATGGCACGACTGAAAAGAAGACAGTCACCGAAACCGCGCCTGGTTCGACATCCGTCAGCACGACTGTGACGACAGACCAGCAGGGAACAGACGGCACGGAAACGCACTACAAAACCGAACAACACAACATGATAACGGATACGCGCGTTGTCAACCTCATGGACTACAGCAATGCCGGCGTTCTGTCGCCGGATGAAGTCGGCAAGATGCTTTTCAAGATCTTCGATGCTGATGGCAACGGTGTGATTGACAACAATGAATATGAACGCCATGTCATCGTTAAGTTTTCCCCCATGGAGAAAAACACGGTCGTTACTTACAGGCTTAACCATGACGGAGAAACAAAGGAAACGACCACGACCACCTATGAAACCTTTATGCGTGGTACGCGGTTGATGGATTTCAACAGCAGCGGCAAAGGCATCTCTCCGCATGAATTCACCGGCATGGATTTTCTTGCCGTGGATGTTAACCGTGACCACGCTATTGATTTGAAAGAATGGCAGGGAACATACAATGCCACTATCGACAAAGCCAATAGAGACAAAGCCGATCTTAACAAATAACTGCTTCACTTAACCAAAGGAAAAAACATGAAAACCGCAACTTCGGCCTTTACCAGATCGCTCGCCATATGCGCCTGTGTTCTGTCTCTCTCCGCATGCTCTAACATGACACATACGCAGCAGCGCACTCTTTCCGGGGCCGCTATTGGCGCCGGTGTGGGTACCGTTGGTACGGTCATGACGGGCGGTTGTATCACGTGCGGTGCGGCTATCGGTGCCGCCGTTGGTGCTGGCGCCGGCTATGTTACACGCTAGAAACTGAATTCTTAACCAACAACAAAGGAAAAGTACCATGACAAAAATAATTACTGCTGTATTTGATACGCGCGCTGAGTCTGAAAAAGCCATTCACCTGCTTGAACAGGCTGGATTTAATAAAGATCATGTCGCTATGCTTGTCAGCGAAGCAACAAGAGATACCTATCTTGTCGCCAGCGAAGGCCATGACATCAGAACGGGTGTTGAAGCGGGCGTTGCTATCGGCGGCCTTTCCGGTGCACTCTATATGGGGCTGGCCACTGCGGGGTTGCTATTGATCCCCGGCCTGAACCTCGTTGTCACCGGTGCTTTAATCGGCGGTCTTGTCGGCCTTGGCTCGGGTGCTATCACGGGCGGCCTGATCGGCGCACTGGTCGGCTTCGGCGTTCCTGAACAGGAAGCCAGACTTTACGAAGAAGCCGTCCGCAAGGGTGCCGTTCTTATCGCCGTCGAAGCCGAAGATGCTTCCGCAGCGGATAAAGCCGCGGCGATCCTGAAAAACACCGATGCGCAAAGCATTAAAACACGCGCAGCCTAAAGATACTTTAACCCCTGAAGGAGAAATATAATGCCTACATATGATGAAACAAAAGACGCAGACCGCAAGGCTGTAAAAGATAACAAGGAAGTCTTTCTTGAAGCACAGAATATCAAGGAAAATGTTGTGGGTCTTGCCCGGAGCATTAAAGACAACTCTACAGACAAAGCCCATGTCGCCGCCGATTACGTTCGTGATCGCATGGAGGACTGGAAACATTCCGGCACGGATGCTCTGGGGAGAATAGAATCCCGCATTCAGGCAAAACCGGCGCAGAGCGTTGCTATTGCTTTCACGGCCGGACTGCTCGCCAGTCTTCTTCTTGGCCGCAGGTCGTCCTAACATGCAGGGTATCGCCGCCATCATCGAAGAGCTGGTTATGGCGGCGGTGCTCAGCCAAAAAACATCACTTCCCCGGAAAAGTAAAATGGATTGGGCCTTTATGGCTCTTTCCGTTTTACTGGGATGTGCGGGCATTTTTTTATCTATACTGGCGCTTGAGCGCTTCTTTGAAGCCAGATATCCGCTGGATATAGCGGCTTTGTTTTCAGCCGCCATCATTTTAACAATCGCCGCGCTGATAGCTGTGACAGCATACCATTGTCGGCACAGGAAGCCGCCCGCCTCCGGTACAGACCGGCAGGAGCTTGAAAGCAGCCTTCACGCGCTGCTTGAGAGCGTCTGCGTCGAACTGGAAAGCCCTGTGCGGGAAAACCCAAAGGCAGCCGTACTTCTTGCCGCTATTGCCGGCTTTGTTACAGCGCAACGCAAGATATAAGATAATCCGGCAAATATTTTTAATGCTATTCAAATGCAGGCATAAAAAAAGGGACCCGTTTCCGGGTCCCTTTTTCCTGTCATCAACTCAACTGGCAGTTACTTCGTGCCACATGAGCCTTTGGTTGTGCTGCATTCAGCGGCATCTTTATCAGCCGGCTTGACTGACGCATCAGTCGGAGCGTTAGCGGCTACAGGCTGCTTCGGCGATTCGTTCTTTTGAATGCCTGGAGTAATAGCGGCCTTGTTTTGTTCTTGCGGGTTCATAGTGATCTCCTTGGTTAGTGGTTTAAGTAGGCACACAGGCCAACGTATCGCCGGAGGAATAGGTCCATTGCGTTGTTATGGACCCGGAGTGTTACAAGCCGGAAACAATCTCTTTCACAAGTATTACGTTCCCGCAGTAGAGCCGTTACCTGGCGGGCCTAACCTAAAGATGCGAAACAACAACCTCGAAGGAGAGAATCAATGCTTGAACCAAGACAACTAAACAATATCACCCACCCCTTTATCGATTCGATTTATCTCAAGAAAGAATTCGGCGCGGATATCAGCGCAGGAAGCCTGGACATCCTTGTGATCGAAGCTAAGCGCATCAGCACAACGGCATCGAAGGAAGAACGCGATGGCCTATTGCTTTCTTTTCTTGCCGATCTTGACCTGATCAAGGATGCCGTTGAAAGCAAAGCGGGAAAATTTAACCGCGTTGATATCAAATACTGCTAATAGATAACTTTAAAAGGAATCGTTGTCATGAATGCTACAATTATAAATGCCCTGTCTGCCATCGCTATATTAGCCGCTCCATCATGCCTCGCTGCTGCGAGCAGCAAAACAAACACGCGTGAGCAAGCGGACCTTTCAGCGGGCCCCGCTGTTTGGGGCGCAGCCTTTCCCCGACTCGCGCTGCAGTGATTTAAGATGAATCATCCTGAAAAAAAAGACACCCGTATGCTGGAAAACCTTACCGGCTGCTGGGTGAAATGGGCCAGCAGCCAATGGGCGCTGGAGGTGGTGCTATCGTTCCTCGCCCTGTGGCTTTTCGTCGGCCCCTTCATGAAATTTTCAGCCAACTGGCAGATGCTCATGGGCACGAGCAGTGCTGCCATTACTCTGGTGATGGTCTTCTTGCTGGTTCGTACGCAGACAAAAGACACACTGGTCATGCAGATGAAGCTGAATGAAGTGATCGCAGCTTTGCAGGGCGCTAACAACCAGTTGATCAGCATTGAAAACTTAAGCGAGGCGGCTGTGCTGGAGTTGAGCAAGCGTTACGAGACTGTCGCCACCAAACTTCTGCAGGATGATGCTGTTTCAACTGAAGCCTTGATCTCTCATGAGATTGTCGCGGAGGAAGAGAAGCAGAAGTGTGTGTAGCGCTTGTCGGCTACAAAAGATATTCCTATATTTTGTTCATTAAACGATAGATTGTCACATCACCAATGCATTATGCCGGAATGGGGTCCATAACGGCCCGCCATTTTTCTGCATGAGAATTTTTTCTTGTTCTGGTCAGGTGGATATTTTAGTCTTATTATTGTTTGTAACGGTTGAAGTGGCATGATGATTGAAAGCGAGATATAGCTATGACTGATCTTCGTATAAACTTGTTCACAAAACCCATCTTTAAATGGGCTAAAAGCGCGCTGCCGCATTTATCGGACACAGAACGCGAGGCGCTGGAGGCGGGTGATGTCTGGTGGGATGCAGAGCTTTTTACCGGCAACCCGGACTGGTCGAAACTGCTCAAAACAGCTCCGCCACAGCTCTCGGCAGAAGAACGGGCTTTTATAGAAGGCCCGGTGAATGACTTATGCAGTATGCTCAATGACTGGCAGATTAACTGGGAATTGAAGGATCTGCCGCCGGAGGTATGGCGCTTCATCAAGAAAAATAAATTCCTGGCGATCATTGTTCCAAAAAAATATGGCGGCCTTGAATTTTCTGCCTATGCACATTCGGAGATTGTGCGCAAAATCGCCAGCCGGTCCGTGGTCGCGGCAGTGACCGTTATGGTGCCGAACTCGCTGGGCCCCGGAGAACTGCTGATGCACTTCGGCACGGATGAGCAGCGGAATTACTGGCTTCCTCGCCTTGCTGCAGGCACGGAAATTCCCTGTTTCGGGCTCACCAGCCCGGAAGCCGGTTCCGATGCCGCTGCAATGGTGGACGCAGGCATAGTATGCAAAGGCATATATGATGGAGAAGAAGTCTTAGGCATACGTCTCAACTGGCATAAACGCTATACAACCCTCGGCCCCATTGCGACTGTTCTCGGGCTTGCGTTTAAACTGTATGATCCGGATCATATTCTGGGTGAGCAGGAAATACGTGGCATCACGGTTGCCCTCGTACCGACGCATCTGGCGGGTATTAAAATCGGACGGCGGCATCTACCTGCTTACCAGATGTTCCAGAACGGCCCCAGTACGGGCACGGACGTATTTATTCCCATGAGCCTTGTCATCGGCGGCGCAGAGCGCGTGGGCCAGGGCTGGAAAATGCTCATGACAGCTCTCGCTGCAGGAAGAAGCATATCGCTTCCCTCCATGTCTGCCGCCGCGACAGCGTTTTCTGCCCGCACGACGGGCGCTTATGCTTGTGTGCGCAGGCAATTCAATATTCCTATTGCCAAATTCGAAGGCGTCGAAGAGCTGCTGGGCCGCCTCGCCGGCAGGGCTTATCTGCTGGATGCGGCACGGCAACTGACCTGCGCCGGCCTTGACGCGGGTCATAAGCCCGCTGTTATCTCCGCGATTATAAAGTCCCATGCCACGCAGATGATGAGAGATTCTATCAGCGATGCCATGGACATCCACGGCGGAAAGACCGTGATGGAGGGGCCTTCCAATTATCTTGGCGGGCTCTATTGTGCCATACCTATCGGCATTACCGTAGAAGGCGCGAACATCATGACGCGGAACCTGATGATCTTCGGGCAGGGCGCCATTCGCTGTCATCCATGGCTGCTGAAAGAGATGTCGGCGCTGGAAGAAAAAGATCCGGTAAAAGCGCTTTCTGACTTTGATACCGCCTTCTGGGGCCATGTCGGGCATAGCTTAAGAACATGTGGCCGGGCATGGTTGCGCAGTTGGACAGGCGGTCTGGTATCTCCTGCTCCAGCTTCTGTTTCTGATAAAATGCGCCCTTATTACAGACAACTGGGGCGCTATGCGTCAAATTTCTCTTTCCTTGCCGACGTTGCGTTTTTAACGCTGGGCAAAGAGCTGAAACGCAAAGAAATGATCTCCGCGCGCCTCGGCGATATCTTCTCGCAGCTCTATTTTCTCTCTGCCGTTCTCAAACGCTGGGAGGATGAAGGCCGTCAGGAAGACGATCTGCCGCTGGTAAGGCATTGTATGGAGGACGGCTTTACGAAGATTGCGGAATGCCATGACGCGGCTTTAAGAAATCTGCCAAACAGGATTTGTGCGGGTCTTGTCCGGTTTGTCACGCAACCCCTTGGTTCCTGCCAGCGCCGTCCCTCCGATCATCTTATCAGGCAATGCGCGGCAGTCCTTCTCTCGCCCTCTGTGCAGCGCGACCGCCTAACCCCCGGCTTATACGGCGGTAATGAAAGTGACGCCGTAGCGCTGCTGGAAAGAGCTTTTGAGCTCGCTATTAAAGCAGAGCCGCTCCGGGAAAAAATGAAAAAGGAGCCGCTAACGGCGGCTGAAACGGAAGCAGTCAAAACCGCCGACGCCGCGCTTGCGCCTGTTATCGCCGTTGATGACTTCAGCAGTGAGGAATTGTTCCCGCGCGCACCTGCATAGATTCCCGATACGCGGGAATTGCTCCGAAGACACCAGATTGCCTGCTTGCACCGCTAATTTTTGAGAAGACCGGTGATGGCCACATCCAGTTCGGAATTAGCCGCCGCCTGTTCGTCGAATAGCTCGGAGGGGGTGTAGTATTGATTGATGCGTGAGAGCGTTTCATTTATAAAAATTACCGGATGACTCAGCAGCCCCTTTCGCATGGCGTCACGCGGCAGCGTATCGCTGTGATATTGGCAGATCCCACAGAGTTCGTGCCGCTTACGGAATAATTTTTCCAGCTGCCATTCATATTCGAGAAGTTTGCTAAAGCTTTCTTTGGGGCCAAATTCCCATGTCATGTCGCCGGTCGCAAAGAGGCCCTGATATCCATTTTTGAGCGCCTGATCCAAAGCATCTTCAAGTTTATGTATCATCAGGTCTGCATCAAAAATTCCGTTTGCGGAAACGGCGGTTTCAGATGTCAGTACCAAACTGGTTTTTGCAACCTCGTGCGCGATATCAACTCCGGTAACCGCGAGAGAAGAACACATGCTCTCCACCATGGCGGGGCTATTCAAATAAAAGCATCGATAGTTCTCGGCAAGTTTTTGCCGTATCAGCGCTGCCAATGCAGGCAGTTGTTGTGATGGTGCGCCCTCGTAAATAAGGCACTGGTGTCGAGATTCCAGCCCCATAATACTCCGTTATATTGAATAAATTTTTAATCCCCGCATTAACGTTCGATCTTGGAAATCTTTGATCCTTCGATGCTAACACCGGCCATCAGCCCCTGCTGTCCGAAGATGAAGGCATAGGCATCATCCTTAAGCGTCGTCGATGAAAGGTTCTTTGCAACGCCCTCGTCGACTATAACGACTGTCGGACCAACGCCGATTTCCCAGCCATGGGTCTGATGGAGGGATTGCAGCGCTTTATCTGTCATCAGGAATACAACATAGCCGTATGACTGAGCGCCTATCTGCAGGCCCCAGGAACCGCTCACAGAGTTGTAGTAACCTCCGATTTTTTCGCCGTCTATCAATTCGCCTTCACCGTAACTGCCGCCAAACACAAGTCCTGCCTTTACGATATTCGGGAAGACCAGTATAGCCTTGGCTTTGTGAGAAAGGCTTTCTGCGAGAGCATTGGTCCTGTAAAGCCTTTCCAGGGCCTGTCTGGAATCTCTCGTCAACTCCTGAGCGGTCGCTGCCTCGGCGTGATGAATGATACTCATCGGAACGAGTGAAGCGATGGCGAGAGCAAGTGTAAAAAGGAATATCCGTGCATTCATCTTTTCTGCATCCTTAAATCGTTAAACTAATGAGATATTATTTCAAAATGACGATATTGGCCAGTCATTTCAAGGGATCATAGCCAATCAGGTATTTCTAAAGCTCATATTTGAAAATGAGATTACAGAAATGCCTGATAAATATTAATGGTCACGGGCCTCTCAAGGGGTCGTCTGTGTCCCGCCGCCCAAGCCCTGCTGCTGCGCCGCGAGGGCGGAGAGCATCTTGCTCTTGTCAGCCTGCGACAGGGTCGGATCGCTGTTGATTGCGGTCGTCATCTGCTTGAACTTGTCAGCCGTCGAGAGGTTTGCGTTGTTGAGGATGCTCGTCAGGTTGCTTTGCAGCGCTGGCGGCGCGGAGGAAACGGCGCTCGTCAGGCTCTTGGCGATGGTTTGCGTCTGCTGCACGCTGAGGCTGGCGGGCGCGGTGCTCACGGTGGGTTTGGCGGTGCTTGTGGTGGTGCCGCCCTTGGCGTTGATCTGCGTGTCGCTCGTCGAGGGCAGGTTGACGTCGTCCGAACCGGTCGGCTTCGTGCTCAGCTTGAAGCCGAGATCGACGCCGCCCGAGGTGGTCGAGGTTTTGTTCAGGCCGCCTGCAGCGTCGATGTTAGCCGTGCCGCCGACGTTCGCCTGCGTTGCCTGCATCGTCGTCGTGCCGCCCGAGGTCGTGTTCAGGTTGCCGCCGGAGGTGATGCTGACGCCCTGGGAATTCGAGCCGCCGTTGACGCCTGCGCTCTGGACGAGCGGGATAGCGGTCGTGCCGCCCCCGCCCTTGCCGCCGGGGATCAAGCCGGCAGGACTCTTCGCCTGCACGACGCTGGCGTTCAGGTTAACGCCGCCGTTGGTGCTTTGAGCGGCAGTAAGGTTAAGGTTGCCGCCGGCGTTGAGGCTGGTGTCTCCGGTGGTCTGGATGTTTGTGCCGGTAAGGTTGGCGTCCTTGCCCGAAGAGACGCTGAGCGAACCTGTCTTGAAGGTAGCGCCAGTTTCCGTGCTGGTTTCGTTGACGTTCACGTCGACTGCGCCCGAGTAGGCGTTCTTACTGGTGGAGGTGGCGCCGCTGCCGGAGCTTGTGTTCTTGACGCCAAGCGATGCCGCGTAGCTCTGGTCGTTTTTCGTGGAGGTGGTGGCCTGGATATTGACGTTGCCGTTGGTAGCATCGACAGCCGTCGCGCCGGTCGAGGTAACATTCGTGCCCACGAGGGTCACGTCCTGGTTGCCCTTGACGGTGACGCCGCCGCCGGAGTTGATGCTGCCCGCCGTTTGGGTGACATCGTTCTGCGAGCTATAATTTCCGCCAACCTGCCCGGCCTTGGTGCCGCCGGGGTTCTTGCCGCTGCTGGTGTCCGAACCGCTCACTTGCGCGTTGACGCCGAAGCCGCTGGCGGTCGCCGTACTGGTCAGTGCCTGATAGTTCACGCTGCCGCCGGTCGATTGCAGCGTCGTGTCGCCGCCGGAGGTGACATTCGTGCCCTGCAGCGTCAGGTCCTTGTTCGACGTGACATCCAGCGTGCCGCCGGTCTTGATGTTGCTGGCGATGCCGGTGGTCGTGGCCGAAGTGTTCGTCTGGTAGCCGCCGCCCGCCGCCGCCTGCTGCGTCGTGCCGCCGTCTTTGCCTGCTGTTGATGAGGCCGAAGCGCTTACGCCCCACTGCGTTGACGAGGAGGAGGCGCTGTTTTGCGCCTGATTTAAGGTGATGGCGCCGGAGGTCGAGCTGATGTTCGCGTTGTTGCCTGCAGCGAGGTTGGTTCCCGTGTAGGTCTGGTCGCCGGTGGTGCTGATGTTCAGGTTGCCGCCCGCGTTGACATTACCGACGACTGCCGTTGTAGAGGAGTTGCTGGTATTGGTGTTCACATAGGAACCTGCGGCCGCACCGCTGTCGCCGCTACCGCCGCCGCTTTTGCCTGAGGCCGCGACGTTAAGCGTTTGCGTGGCCTGTGAATTGCTTGAAGTATTATGGGCCGCCTCATAGTTGAGCGTGTTCGCGCCGAGCGTCGTGTCGCCGCCGGAATTGAGGTTCGTCCCTTGCATCGTGAGGGCGTTGTTGGCCTTTACGGTCAGGCCGTTGCCTGCTGAAACGGTGCTGGTGACCGCTGTCGAGGTGTTGCTGCTCTGGCTGTTCTCGCCGCCGTCAAACGATGCAGCTCCGCCCTTTTCATTGCCGGAGACGCCGGCGGTGAAGCCCTGGTAGTTTTGCGAGCTGGAGGTCGTGTTCTGGGCCGCGTTGAAGGTGACGTTGCCGCCGGTGGACTGGACGGTCGCGTTGTTCGCGGCGCTCATCCCCCACCATACCCTGATTCCTTAAAATAGTCCATACATACGCTTGGGGTATAATTGCCAAAAAATACTTCTTTGTGGCTGATATTTAAGGAATTAATGGATCTTCCTACAAGGGATAAAACCCAACCAGTGCGAGTTTTCATAGCAATGTATCTGGAATCGCAGGGAACTTTGTCTAAAGCAAAAACCCCTATGCACATCGTTTATATATTCAAAAAAATTGTCCGAAATTTACAACAGAAAAATCCCGTAAGTGACTGTTCATGCAGCCACCTTCATGCGGTCGTTACCAGCTTCTGTATTGCCACTTAGCGAAGCGCTTGACGCGGCCCTTAATGGTGATAAAACCATCTTCATTCATCGCGTTTTAAATCTGGAGTATATAAATGCAGGCTCTTAAATCTTTTAAAAAAATGAGTAAAGAAATGACCCAATGGCGTCATGATTTGCACAGGCATGCGGAGCTGGCTTTTCAGGAAAAAGAAACGTCGGCATATGTGCGTGAAAAGCTGGAGTCTTTCGGCGCCGATGAAATTCATGCGCTGGCGGGAACGGGGCTTGTCGCGGTAATTCGCGGCAAGGAAGCTGGTAAATCGATCATGCTGCGCGCGGATATGGATGCCCTGCCTGTGACTGAAATCGCGGACAAAGACTATGCGTCGAAAAACGAGGGCGTGATGCACGCCTGCGGGCACGATGGGCATACGACGATGCTGCTGGGGGCGGCGAAGCATCTGGCTGGCACGCGCAACTTCGCAGGGACGGCCTATCTGGTTTTTCAGCCTGCCGAGGAAAAAATCGGCGGCGCGCGCGAAATGATCAGGGATGGCTTATTCAAGCAGTTTCCAGCCGACGCTATCTTCGGCATGCATAATTTTCCCAAAGTGCCTCTTGGCATGATGGGAACGGTTGCAGGCAATTTTTTTGCCACTGCGGATGGTTTCGCAATTAAAATTAAGAAGAATGCCTCCGTGCAAAAGATAGGCGGCCAGTCTTTCACGCTGCGCATGAGGGGTGAGGCTACGCATAGCGGCGTAAGCGGAACATCGAAAGATGTTGTCGCCGCCGCTTCCGCCGCCGTGATGGCGCTTGAAAAAATGACGGGCGGCGTGTCGCTGACGACCTTTTCCACGCCGGCCAAGGCCATGAATGCCATATCGGATACCGTCACTGTTTCAGGCACGCTGCCTTCTTCGGCTGATATCGCGCTCGTACGCAAGGCGATGCATGAAGCGGCC
>Ga0206939_10130_pt1 | contig 22504 bp, 17 predicted proteins | sample Alteio_BWOrgHeat_10_FD_152921 | JGI IMG/M metagenome (GOLD analysis project Ga0206939, IMG submission 152921) | Enriched cells from forest soil in Barre Woods Harvard Forest LTER site, Petersham, Massachusetts, United States -... | ecosystem: Environmental > Terrestrial > Soil > Temperate forest >... | reverse complement strand
CGAGCCATCTGGGAGAAGTTCGTTTTCATCGTGGGCCTCTCCGCGCTTACCGCTTCCACGCGCAAGACCATCGGGCCGGTCCGCGCGAATCCACGCACGCGTGCTTTGCTGCTGGAAATAATGAAGGAGACGATTGCGGTGGGCCAGGCGCAGGGTGTGAATTTGCCGGAGGATTACGCTGAGAAGCGGCTGGCGTTTGTGGACAGCCTTCCCGGGGAGATGACTTCGTCGATGCACAATGACCTCGAAGCAGGGAGACGGCTGGAACTCGATTGGCTGAGTGGCGGCGTGGTTGAGTTAGGCAAAGCAGTGGGTGTGCCCACACCGATGAACCGGGCGGTACGCGATATCCTTTCGCTTTACGCAGAGGGCAGTGAGACGCAGCCGCCGTTGACGGCACACCGGCCTTGAAGCAAATCTTTCCGGTCCTGACGATTCGCTCCATCCGAAGCAGGGGTGTCTCGGTGCCAATGAAATGGCCGTTGGGCACCAGCGCGGAAACGATACGCGCGGCGCCGCTGCTGCTGATCGATCTGGAAACCGAGGAAGGAGTCACCGGGCGGACGTATCTTTTCTGCTATATGCCCATGGGGGCGGCGGTCGTCGCGCGCGTGCTCGGCGAGGCGCTTGCGGCGATCAAAGGCGAGAGGGTTGATCCGGCGGGGTTGAGCGCGAAGCTGCGGCGACATTTTCGGCTGATTGCGGCGAGCGGCGTGGTAGGCCTCGCGCTCGCCGCACTCGATGTGGCCTGTTGGGACGCGATGGCGATCGCGGCCGGGAAGCCGCTGGCGGAGTTTTTGGGCGGGAAGCGCGAAGCGATACCGGCCTATAACAGCGGTGGGCTGGGGCTGATGCCGCCTGAAGAGCTCGTCGATCAAGTCGAAGCGTTGCTCGAAGGCGGATTCCGCGCAGTCAAACTACGCCTGGGCCATGTCACGCTCGCGGGCGATCTGGCCGCAGTGCGCGCGGTGAGAAAACGCTTGCCGGATGAGATCGCCATTATGGCGGACTACAACCAGGCGCTCACAGTGGAAGAAGCGCTCAAACGGGGACACAGCCTCGAAAGCGAAGGACTCGCCTGGATCGAAGAGCCCATCGAACATGACGATTATGCGGGATGCGTACGAATTGCGCGCGAACTGGCGACGCCCATTCAAATCGGCGAGAACTTCGGAGGTCCGAACGCGATGGCTGCGGCGCTCGCGGCGAAGGCGGCGGATTATATGATGCCGGACTTAATGCGCATCGGGGGCGTGACCGGCTGGATGCGAGCGGCCTCGCTCGCGGCGGCAGCCGAGGTCCCGCTCTCGTCGCATCTTTTGCCGGAAGTCAGTGCGTCTTTACTGGCCGTGACCGCTACGGCGCATTGGGTGGAGTATGTGGATTGGGCCTCGGCGATATTGGCTGAGCCGTTCAAAGTAGTGAATGGCGAGGTGACGCCGCCGGACGTGGCGGGAAGCGGCGTGAGCTGGAACGAAGAGGCTATCGCGCGATATCGAATGGAGTAGCACGGCAAGGAATGCTGTGACGGGTTTGCATGGCGCTAGCCGAAGCATCTCGGAGGGGCTGGCGGGCAGTCCGTCTGAGGCGCTACGCATCTCCATAGTTGTCCCGATTTTTTGGGGAAGGAAGTACAGGAACATACGGACCGTTTTTTACCAGAGAGTTCCTATTGCCAAGCCCCGCCAAAACCAATAAACCATCACCCAGAAATCGGCCGATTAACTCCCTGACTCAAAAATGTTGGACTCAGAATGCTGACAAAGGAGGTAATCATCCGTGACCCAACTCCAATCTCTCCGCGAAGAGTGCCTAGTCGCCCTGGTCAACTATACGCGCCAAGCCCAAAGAACTTGTGAACTCCTTGGTGAGCTGGATAGCCCGGAGCCGCCGCTCGACCGATTGTTTGCCATCGTCGCGCAGACGGAAACCGAGGACGAGCAGCAGCACGTGTACCTGATGTTGCGGCAACGCCTGTTCGACATGCTGTACGGAACCTGAATCACGTCAGGGTCACGATTTCAATTGCATGGCTCGCGAATGTCGCGATTCGCGCTTTTGAGAGCGCTTGCGCGATGACGAGCGTGCCTCGTTACGTTAGTCCCACCTTTAGCCGGCCTCTGCCTGCCGCAATAACGATTTGTGCGAATCATCGCGCTCGGAGATTGGGCGCTCGCACAAACCGTCAGCGTCCGTTTGCCTGCTTTTGGTTACAATGGCGGCTCGCGATAGTAAGTAAAGGATAGCGGGCGCGATGGCCGATGGTCCCAATATGAAAGGATTGGCGGGGCTGCGCGTGTTGTGTCTGGAAAGCCGGCGCGCGCAGGAGATGGCCAAACTCATCGCGAACTACGGCGGCGACGCGGTGGTTGCGCCTTCCATGCAGGAAGTAACTCTAAAAGACAATCCCGAGGCGCTGACCTTCGCCCGAAAATTGGCCGAGGGCGGATTCGACATGGTCATCTTCTTGACCGGAGTGGGGACGCGCGCATTGGCGCGCATCGTCGAGGCACGGCAAGAAATCCCGGGGGCACGGCAGCAATATGTGGAGGCGCTTCGGCGAGTGGTGATCGTGGCGCGCGGGCCAAAACCCGCGGCGGCGCTCGCGGAGCTGGAAGTTCCGGTGAGCGTGGCTGTGCCTGAGCCAAATACGTGGCGAGAGTTGCTCGCCGTGCTCGACCAGCGGTCGGATTCATTTCCGCTCAAGGGGAAGCGAGTTGCCGTCCAGGAATACGGCGCGGCGAATCCGGAGCTGCTGGCGGGGCTGAGCGAGCGCGGCGCTATTGTGACGAGAGTGCCGGTCTACGAATGGGCGCTTCCCGACGATACGGGTCCGTTGCGCGAAGGGGTCGAAGCTCTGGCCGGCGGCCGGATCGATATCGCTCTATTCACGACATCGGTGCAGATCCTGCATCTGTTGCGCATCGCCGCGGAAATGCAGCTCGAGGAGCCGTTACGGAGCGCATTCCGGCGCATCGTGGTGGGCTCGATCGGTCCGATGACTTCGGACGTATTGCGGCAAAACGGGCTGCCCGTCGATTTTGAGCCGGCGCATCCGAAGATGGGATTTCTGGTTTCGGAGGCGGCGCAGCGGGGGCGTGATTTACTGGCGCAGAAGCGGCGGTAGGGAAAACGCCCGCGAACGGCGTGCGGGCGTCTTGGGCTACAAACTGCGGGCCTAAAGCTGATGCCGCCTGGAAGGCGGCGCTACAAAATGTAAGACATGAGCGCGAGTTTGGATGGAGGGAAGATGGCGGTGCAATACCGGGCGGATCACGTAGGAAGCTTCTTGCGGCCGGCGGAACTGCTCGAGGCGAGGCGCAACGGAAGCAAAGACGCGCAGCGCATTCACGAATTGGAGGACCGCCACATCGCACGCGTTCTGGCAAAACAGAAGGAGCTGGGCTTCGACATCTTCACGGACGGCGAATTGCGGCGGCGCAATTTCATGAGCGATTTCACCGACGCTGTGGAAGGCTTCGACCTGGGCGATGCCGTGGCGCGAAGCTGGGACGCGAGCGAGACCAAGGCGCCCGTCGCCAGCGTTACGGGCATCGTCACCGCACGGTTGCGGCAAGTGCGCCCGCTAACCGGGCACGAGCTACCGTATCTGAAGGCGCATAGTCCCGGCGCGATCAAGATGACCCTGCCGAGCGCCACGCAGTTTCCGGCCATCTCCTACAAAAAAGGCGTCACTGACAAAGTCTATGACACGCACACCGCGCTGCTGTGGGACATTGTCGCCATCATGAAAACGGAGCTGGCGAAGCTCGCGGGCGAGGGCGTGAAATACATTCAAATCGATGCGCCGCGCTACAGCTACTTCATGGACGAAAAATGGCGGCAGTGGATCCGCAACGAGATGAAAGTCGAACCGGAAGTGCTGCTCGATGAATCGATTCGGGCGGACAACGCCTGCTTCCACGCGGCGCGGCGTCCCGGAGTAACTTTGGCCATGCATCTCTGCCGCGGCAATAACCGCAGCCACTGGTATGCCGAAGGCGGCTACGACGCAATCGCCGATAAACTTTTCGGAACCATGGAGGCGGATCGATTCCTGCTGGAATATGACGATGAACGTTCCGGGACGTTTGAGCCGCTGCGATTTATTCCCAGGGGAAAAAGCGTCGTGCTGGGGCTCATCAGCTCGAAACGGCCGCAGATTGAGAAGCCGGACGTTCTGGCGCGGCGGATCGACGAGGCCTCACGTTATGTTCCGCTGGAAAGCCTCGCCGTCAGCCCGCAGTGCGGTTTCGCGTCGACGATGGAAGGGAATTTACTGACCGAAGACGAGCAATGGGCCAAGTTACGCCTGGTGGTGGAGACGGCGCAGCGAGTGTGGAAATAAGGCGCAAGCTGAACGCGCGGAGGGATTTTTCGCCCCGCAAAATCGACCGGGGCGCAAACATCGCGCTGCGCTCAGGATGACATAGCAGGCACCGGGGAAAAACGGACAGATGGAAAACAGCAAAAGTCTAGCCGGGAAGGTTGCCATCGTAACCGGGGGCAGCCGCGGAATCGGCCGCGCCATCGCATTGCGGCTGGCGCGCGAGGGCGCGCGCGTGGTGATTGCCGCGCGCGACGGGAAGGCGTTGGCGGCCGCCGCCGCCGAAATCGGCAAGGCGGGCGGCAAAGCCAAAGTATTTGCCGCCGATCTGCGCGAGCCCGAAGCGCCGGGCGCTTTGGCGCGGGCGGCGCTCGAAGCGTACGGGGCGATCGACATCGTGGTTAACAACGCGGGAGCGACACGACGCGGCGAGTTCGTGGAGCTTTCCGAAGCGGATTGGATGGATGGTTTCGCGCTCAAATTGTTCGGCGCGGTACGGCTGGTGAGAGCGGCGTGGCCGCACCTGAAAGAGCGCGGGGGCGCGGTGTTGAACATTATTGGCACGGGAGGGCGTACTCCCGGGGCGGAATTTACGCTGGGCGGCTCGGTCAATGGCGCCTTTCTGTCGTTCACGAAGGCGCTGGCGGACGTTGGCGTGCGCGATGGCGTGCAGGTGAACGCGATCAATCCCGGATATATCCGCACCGACCGCCTGCAAGGCTGGATTAAGTCCGTGGCGGCGGAAACGGGAGGTGATATGGACGCGGCGCAGCGGGAGATGGTGCGTCGCGCGAATATTGTGCGGATTGGCGAGCCGGAGGACATTGCCAATCTGGCGGCGTTTGTGCTGGCGCCTGAGAATCGGCTTCTGCATGGGGCGCTGATCGATTTGGATGGCGGCCTGACGAAGACGGTGTGATCCACCCCAGCGGGGGCAGACGATTCTGCGGCTGTATATGTGCCTTTTGCCGCTACTGTCCTTTCGGCCAGTAGTATTGCGTCTCCTTCTTTCCTAACCTTGTAGTTCGCGGCTAGCAGCAGTGTGTTTGCCGGCCGGGCAGGCCGCTGCCCGGAATTCCGCGTGGAAAGAGGGCCCCTCGAATGGCAAGGCGTCCAACCGCAGCAGATGGAACAAAATTAGAACGCAGGAAGGAGACTCGATTCCCGGTGACGGTACCCGTCGAAGCAAGCTGGCGGGGAGCCGACGGCGCCTTGATGAAAGAGGAAGCTGTCGCCAGGCAAGTCAATGCGCATGGCGGCATGTTGGAGATGGCCATCTACCCGGAAATCGGAACTCGAGTGATGCTGACAAATTTCCTGTCCGCCGAGGCCATAGAGGCGCGTGTTTTGGCGACGCCTTCTTCGAGAGAAGGGGTCTCGCAAGGAATTGTGATCGAGCTCGTTTCGCCCAGCGAAACTTTCTGGGGCGTGAACCTGCAAATGAAAAAAGCGGGCGTGGAGCTGCAAAGGCTGGAGAAAGGTTTGCGCTCGCAAGGGATCGACCTGCGGCTGCTGAAGGAATTCCGGGACGCGGTGGACTATATGCAGGCGATTGCCGGCTCCGTGCAGCAGGCGCGCGATCGCCAGACGCAGAGCGATGAAGACGGGGTGGACTCCTGGCTCGTTGGGGAGCGAATCCGCCGAACCATGAACCTTTGCCTTGAGGTGATTACGGATTTCGAAGCCGGCCGCATCACCGAGGATACCAAGGGGGTCGGCGAGCTTCAGGAGTTGCTAGACCAGGCCAGCCAGCGTTTGCGAACCGTGCTCCCGCCTAACTCCTCCGGCCGTGTTGCACGAAGCGTCGAACTTACGTCGCCCGAGACGTCTTCGATCGGACGGCGGCGGCCCCAATCCCGCGAAAGTTAAATAGCCTGGCCTCCCGCCGATGAAGGCTCGCGGGGCGGCCGTTAACTAATTCCGATTTCATGACATCACTCCCTGGTGAGGTATGGACCATGGAGGTATGTAAAAAAAGGGCACAGATCTGTGCCAACTTGGGAGATGTGCGCAGAAAACAGGTCCATACTTTGATTATGAAGGCGAGACGACTTCGATCAAGAAGGTAGGACGACGTCGATCATGAAGGTGGAACAACATCGCGCCGTGCGCCACAAATTTGTGGCCCGAGTCGAAGTAGTCGATATCGATTCGGAAAGGCAGATTGCGGCACGCACGAGTAACGTGAGCATCTTCGGCTGCTTCATCGAGACGGAGGTTCCTTTGCCCCGCGGAACAAAGATCAGAATGAGGATTACTTACCGAGGCTCCACATTCGCGGCTCTGGGGCAGGTCACCAATTCTCGATCCACGGGAATGGGAGTTAAGTTCGACAAAATTGAGCCCGCGCAGCAACAGATCCTGGAAAATTGGCTCGCACAGCTTAGAAACGTCGAGTAGCTCGGATTTCGCCCGCATTCCGCCTCTTGCATTCCTTCGCGTCCATGCACTATTAGCCTGACCGCATGAGAATCTTCATTTACCATTGCTGAATCAGAGTAGTGTGGCTTTGCGAGTGGGGGGAGATAGGAGCCTCCGCTGGAACCGGTAGACGTGCTCTGAAATCGCGGAATCCATCATCCCGTCATGCGCAAGGCGACTTCCCATCTCAAAAAATGCGATCCGGTCATGGCTGACATCATCGCCCGTGTCGGTCCCTTCCGCTTCGACCAGCGCCCCGCGACCTTTGAAGCCATGATCCGCTCCATGGTCTCCCAGCAACTCGCCGTCGCCGCCGCCCGCGCCATCTACCAGCGCCTGCAAAACGCCTGCGAACAAGCGGTCAACGGTCAGGACAGCGAGCGGTCCCTTTTTGGCGGCTTTGCCATTACGCCCGAATCCGTGCTCGCCCTCACCGAAGACCAGATGCGCGCCTGCGGCCTCTCCCGCCAAAAGCTCAGCTACATTCGCGATCTCGCGCAAAAAACAATTTCGCGCGAAGTGGATTTCGCGAGCCTGCGCGCCATGTCCGACGACGATGTCATCGCTCACCTCACCCGCGTCAGGGGCGTGGGCGTGTGGTCGGCGCAGATGTTCCTGATCTTTGCCCTCCATCGCCTCGACGTGATGCCGACCGTCGACCTCGCCATCAACAAGGCCATCCGCAGTGCTTACCGCAAGCGCAAAATGCCCAAGCCCAAGCAGATTTTGAAGCTCGCGGAAAAATGGAAGCCCTACCGCTCGCTTGCCTGCTGGTATTTGTGGCGCTCGGTGGAGAAGCCTGCGGGAATGGTCACAAAACCGAGTAAGCGCCGTTCGCGACCGAAACGGAAGGCAAGTTGATGGTCATCGTCACGTACGATCTCACGTTCATTGTGCGGACCTTCCGCGCGGAGAGCCCGAGTTAGAAACCCAGGTCGCTCAATCCCGGATGGTCATCCGGACGCCGTCCATGCGGCCAGTGATACTTGCGCTCGGATTCCTTGATAGGAAGGTCATTGATGCATGCCAGCCTCAGCCGCATGAGGCCGTCGTCATTAAATTCCCAATTCTCGTTGCCGTACGATCGAAACCAATTTCCCGAGTCATCGTGCCACTCGTAAGCAAAACGTACGGCAATGCGATTTTCCGTGAAGGCCCAAAGCTCTTTTATGAGCCGGTAATCCAGTTCTTTCATCCACTTGCGCGCAAGAAAAGCGACGATCTGTGGTCTTCCGTTCAGAAATTCCGAGCGGTTTCTCCAACGGGAATCCGGAGCGTAAGCCAGAGCGACTTTTTCCGGGTCACGGGAATTCCAACTATCTTCAGCCAGACGCACCTTTTGAATCGCAGTTTCGCGGGTAAACGGAGGCAGCGGGGGACGTGTAGCCATGATCTCTTCCTTTCATCAAGGCATACATACCTTGTGCAGCTTCGATGCAATCTATTTCGGGAAGGGAGCACCGCCCCTGCGAAAAATCCGGTGGCAGCACATGAAGACGCCGGTGAAAGCGAGGACTGCAGGCACAAGTCCCAAGGCAGCCCAAAGCGCCTGTGTAAACCAATCGAATCTGCCGAAATGGAGATTGGAGAGCAAGGAGAGGGCTTTGTCGCCAAACCGAGGCTTGCCGGCGGAGCCAGGTTCTAAAACGTCGAACAAGGAGTTGAACATTTCTGGAAAGGAAAAGGAGAGTGCGGAGAGACCCCAAACCAGGAGAATGAGAAGGCACCAGAATCCAAGCACGTTGTGCAGGTCCCAAGTGATGCGCGCAAAACTCGACCTCGAGTTCACGGTGAGGCTCCGGCGCCAATGCCGAATTCCCGGCCACCATATGACGATTCCGGTCAAGCAAAGCAGCGTGAGGCAGGCTGCGCCAACTCCGTTGAGCCGACGCCCGGTGTTTCCCGCCAGCAGATTGCCGTGAAGGTCCACGAGCCATTCAACCGCGCGGAAAAGATTTGAGTTGGGATCGCCGGAAGATTCCAGGAGGTCGCGGTAAACAATGATGCTGCCGGAAACGCTCATTACCAGGACATAAAGGCCGACCACGATTCCGACCATCATGTGAATCTGGAAGAGGACCCTGTGCAGCCACAAGCTTTCGGGGTGGTGGAGCCATCGTTGCCAGATAGACGTCTCGCGGGAGTGAGGAGCGGTGGTCGTGGAGCTTTCCATTCGCGTTTCCCGGGTTTGGAGGAGCCAATCGATTATCGGCCCATTTGCAGGCTAATGGGCGGCAATTTCGGGGGACGGCTACCGTGGCGGTTTGCCGTGGCCACCGGAGCGTAGTCAAGTGGCGCGCCGCTGCGAACGCAGCGCAGCATCAGCCCGCCACGGCTCATGTCTCCACGCCCGGCAAATTCGGAAGGGAAGAGAAGCCGCTCTCCAAAGATTTCCAGCAGGGGCTCGACGTATTTGGGTGTGGCGATGCTCCCCAGCAGAATGACCTGGCAGTAGTTTCCGATGCGCTGTGCGAGCAAACGTGCATCACGCTCGAGAGGAATGCGGTAGCGGGCCTCCGATGCCGACAGCGGGGCGGATGAAATCTTGCATAGCCCTTCTCGGGTGAACAACGTTTCTGGAGCGACCAACCCGCCACACGCGGTGATCACCAGTGCTCCGGGAATATTGGACGGAGGCTGCGCGAATGCAGTCGCATACGCCAGTTTTCCGCGGAAGTAGAGTCCGCTGATAAAGGAGAAGGCTTCGCCGAGCGTCAGTCCTTCTTGGCGGAGCCGAACGGCGAGCGGGAAATCAGCGTCATGACGGAGAAGGAACTTCGCGCGAACGCCGCTGGCTTTTGCCGGTGAGAGGAGAAAGATACGCCTGGCCGTCTCTGTATCTTTGGTTGATTTTGGCGCCACGAAGAAATGATAGCTTAGCCCGGCGATAAGGCAATCTGGTCAGTGCAATTTGGGGAAAAGCAGATCCCCCGCGAAGGCATCCGGGGCGCAAAAAGCGCGCCTCGCTCCTCCACACAGGTACAGGGGACGTGAATTGGCTCGGGGCACAGCTTGCAGGGCGTCTGCCGCGAGCGCGGGAAGGCCAGCGCCGGTGGTCTGCGACGTGTGACGTTTGTGTCGGTCGGGGCATCCAATTTCCCGGTCGACTTCTCCGGTTTGTAGGGCCTCTGAACGGGGCCGCATCTGAAAAAGCGACAGTTGGAGACATGCGCTTTACAAAAGGGCGCTGTACAATGGAAAATTGTAGTGGAATGGGCAAAGGTGGTCCTCTTTTTCAACCTATTCGCGTTGGGCCAGGCCAAAGCTATTTGCCTGCTTTTAAGGAACGCCGTCCGCAACCAGGAGCCGAGAAGCTAAATGAAATGTAGTGCAAAGATCGGACTCATTGCAGCACTGGCGTGCCTGCTTACGCTATCGGGTTGCGCCAAAAAAAGCACCGAAGCCGCGGGGCCGCCGCCGCAATTCGCGCCGCTGGTTACCGTAACGCGCGCCAGCGCTCATGACGTTCCCGTCTATCTCGAGGAGATTGGGCGCAGTGGGGCATTTGAAACCGTGACGGTGACGCCGCAGATCTCCGGCCGCATTACCGAACGGCATTTTGAGGATGGCGCTGAGCTCAAGAAGAACCAACTTCTTTTCACCATAGATCCGCGCCCGTATCAAGCCCAGCTCGATTCCACGCAGGCGCAGCTGGCGCAAAGCAAAGCGGCTTTGGATTTGGCCAATACGCAATTGAAAATGTATGCCAGCATCGCGGATACGCGCGCCGTCTCTCAGATAGATCTGGAGACCAGGAAAAACACCGTGGCCGTCGATCAGGCGCAGGTGCAGTCTGCCGAGGCTGCCGTGGAAAACGCCAAGTTAAACCTGGAGTACTGCTTCATCCATTCTCCGATCGACGGCCGGGCGGGCATGAGACTCGTGGACGTGGGGAACGTGGTGCAGACGAATACGACGGGGCTTCTGGTGATCCAACGGCTGGACCCGATCTACGCGGACTTTACCATCACGGAGGGGGACCTGCCGGAAGTGCAACGAGAGCTGGCGCGAGGCATTTTGCAGGCCAGGGTACGCCTTCCCACCGATCCACCAGATCGCGCGCGCCAGGGCAAACTTACATTCGTGGACAACGCCGTACAAAATGCGACCGGCACGGTGAATCTGCGGGCCACCGTCCCCAATGCGGACCATCACTTTTGGCCAGGACAATTCGTAAATGTGACGTTGGTTCTGGCGACGACCAAGGGCGCGGTGCTCATTCCTAATCAGGCTACGCAGATCAGCCAGCAGGGTCCTTATGTATACGTGGTTAAGCCGGATGGCACGGCGGAGATGCGCCAAGTCACGCTGGGCCAGCGGCAGGGCGATGCCGTGGTAGTGACCAAGGGCGTGTCCGATGGTGAGAACGTGGTGGTCACGGGCCAGCTCACGGTAATGCCCGGGATCAAGGTCCGCGTCCAAGGAGAAGGCGGGCCAGGAAACGGTGCGCCTGGCGGCGCGCCTCCAGGGAAATCCCCCAACTCCGGCGCTCCCAAGAGCTGAAAGGGCGGTTGATCGTGAACTTTTCCGAATTATTTGTACGCCGTCCAGTCATGACGGTGGTGTTGACTGCCTCGGCGATTCTCTTCGGAGTACTCGCCTACTTCAAGCTTCCGGTGAACGATTTGCCGGCCGTGGATTATCCGGTCATTCAGGTGAGCGTGGGGTATCCGGGCGCGACGCCCGAAACCATGGCCAACAATGTGGCCACGCCGCTCGAACGCCAGTTCATGCAGATCCCGGGCCTGGAGACGGTCACTTCGAATAGCGGCACCGGCCACAGCAGTTTCGTGCTGCAGTTTAATCTCGCAAAGAGCGTTGACGCCGCTGCCACGGACGTGCAATCCGCCATCAGCCAGGCCGCCGGGAAATTGCCGGTGGACTTGCCGAGCCCGCCAACCTTCACGAAGACCAATCCTAACGACCAGCCGATTATCTATATTGGCCTGACCAGCGACACGGTTACCGAAGGTCAGCTCTTCGATTACGCCAACACACAAGTGGGCGAGCGACTCAGCATTCTGCCGGGCGTTAGTCAAATACAGGTTTATGGCGCGCAATCGGCCGTGCGCATCAAGGCGGATCCTTCGGCCATGGCCAGCCGCAACATCACCATTGACGATTTGAACGCCGCGATAAAGAACGGCACGGCGTATACGGGCGCGGGGCAGTTCGATGGGGAGCATCGCAGCTTCCTGCTGCAGCCCCAGGGGCAATTAAGCAAGGCCGAGGATTACGGCGGCTTGATCGTCAGCCAAAGAAATGGAGCGCCGGTCTACTTGAAGGACGTGGCCAAGGCCACCGACAGCGTCCAGGATGAACGCATCAACATGCGCTTCTGGGTGCGCGGCTACGAGGTGCCGTCGGCCACCGTGGTAGTGGCGGTGTTCCGCAGGGCGGGCTCCAATGCGGTGCAAGTGGCGAAGGAAGTGCGTGACGCCGCGCCCACCATCCGGGCGACGCTGCCGGGGTCGGTGGGCATCGTGCCGATCTACGACCGTTCGCAAACCATCGTGAACAGCGTCAAAGACGTGGAAAGCACGCTGCTGATTGCTTTTGGGCTGGTCGTGCTGGTGATCTTTATATTTCTGGGCCGCGCCACGGACACTCTGATTCCGGCAGTAGCGCTGCCTTTGTCGCTGCTGCTTACGTTCGTGGTCATGAATATTCTGGGCTATAGCCTGGACAATCTTTCCCTGATGGCGTTGACGCTGGCGATCGGATTTCTTGTAGATGACGCGATCGTCTTTCTCGAAAATACGGTTCGGCTGATGGAGGCGGGCCAGGGAGCCCTTGAAGCCACGTTGCAGTCGGCGAGAGAGATCAGCTTCACGATTCTGGCCATGACGATTTCGCTGGCGGCCGTTTTCATTCCTCTCGTCTTTATGAGCGGCCTGGTGGGGCGCATCTTCCGCGAATTTTCGATCACGATTATTGTGGCCATCTTTATCAGCGGCATCGTGTCGCTGACGCTCACGCCCCTGATGTGCTCGAGGCTATTGGGGCGGCGCGGCGAGGGCGCAAAAAGAACGTGGATGGAGCGGGTGGTCGGAGGGGTCGAGCGCCGGGTGGTGAATCTATACGGCCGTTCACTGTGGTTCTTCCTCCGGCAGCGCTGGGTGTCGGTTCTGGTGTGGGTAATCTGCTTGGTCGGGACGGGATATCTTTTTTACGTTGTTCCCAAGGCGTTCTTGCCGATCGGCGACAGCTCGTTTGTTCGAGGCGTCTTCGTGGCGCAGGAGGGCTCTTCGCCGGATCAGATGCATGACTATCAGCTGAAATCGGAAGCGGCCCTGCACACAAACCCGGCCGTAGATATGACGTTCACCCTTTCCGGCGCCAGTGGGTTTTTTCCGTCGAATCAGGGATTGGTGCTGGCGATTCTGAAGGACCCCAGTAAGAGAGCGCCCATCCAGGCAGTTTCGGGGCAGTTGATGGGAGCGATCAATTCAACCGTGCCGGGGCTCATGACGTTCCTGCAGCCGAATCCCGTCCTGGAAATCAGCACCGGCGCGACCGCCAATCTTCAGGGTCAGTTCGCGTATTCGCTATCCGGAATCGATCCCAATCAAGTCTATACAGTCGCCGGGCAATTGATGGGCAAGATGCGTGAATTTCCTGGGTTTCTCTTTGTGAATTCCGACCTGTTCAACCATACACCGAATTTGCAGGTCGATATATTGCGCGATCAAGCCAAGGTGTATGGCGTCTCGGAAGCGCGCATCCTGACGCTGCTGCACAACGCTTATTCCCAGAATTACGCCTATCTGATCAAGCGCCCCAACGACCAATACCAGGTGATCCTGGAAGTGGCGGATATCGACCGCTCCGATCCGCAGGATCTGAACCTGTTGTATATCAAGAGCGATGACGGCCAGCGCATGGTTCCGCTCCACGCGGTAACGAAGTGGAGTTCCATAGTGGGCCCGCAGGCTGTCAATCACATCAACCAGTTCACCAGCGTAACCATCTTTTTCAATCTCAAGCCGGGATACACCATCGGTCAAGCTACTCAGTATGTCGAGGATACGGCGAAGCAGATCCTGCCTATCGATGTGCGGGGGAGCTTGCAGGGCGAGGCGCTGACGTTCCGCGATACGGTTTCGAGCCTCACCATACTTATGGTGCTGGCCGTTTTCGTGATGTATGTGATTCTGGCCATTCTGTACGAAAACTATCTGCACCCGATCACAGTCCTCTCTTCGCTGCCGGTGGCGCTGGTGGGCGGATTATTGACCCTGTGGATTTTCAACGCGGAAGCGTCCCTCTACGCCTTTATCGGCATGTTCATGCTCATGGGCATCGTCAAGAAGAACGGCATTATGATTGTCGATTTCGCGCAGCAACGCGTGGAGCAGGGCATTCCAGACATGCAGGCCATTCACGACGCCAGCATGGAACGCTTCCGGCCCATCATGATGACCACGCTTGCGGCGTTGATGGGTGCGCTGCCGATCGCCCTGGGATTTGGCGCCGATGGCGCATCACGCCGGCCGCTGGGTCTGGTGGTCGTCGGCGGACTGCTGGTTTCACAATTTATTACACTGTATGTCACGCCCGCCATTTACCTCTCTCTGGAAGAGTTCCAAGAGAAAGTTCTGGATCGCAGCAGCTTTTTCCGTTCCACCAGGACTCATGCCCCCGAAACAGTGCACGCGGTGGAGAGCCTCGTTGCGCATGAGTGATCGCGTGATGCGGCGGACTTTCGTGCGTTTGGCGATTGCGCTGTTAGCCGTTTGCAGCGCGCTGCTCACCGGATGCACGGTTGGGCCGAAGTATGTGCGGCCCTCCGCTTCTGCGCCTCCCGCCTACAAAGAACTGACGCCGGAGAATTTCAAAGATACCGATGGATGGAAGGTATCGCAGCCCGGCGACGCGACCCTGCGGGCCAACTGGTGGGAGATGTTCAACGATCCCCAGCTCAATGCCCTCGAAGAGCAGGTGAATATCTCCAATCAGAATATTGCCGCGGCCGCCGCGAACTTCCTGGCGGCGCGAGCGCTCGTGCGGCAAGCTCGCGCTCAGTACTATCCAACGATTACGGTGAATCCGGGCATCACCAATCAGCGGCCGTCCTCAGGGCAATTCGGCGGAGTAAGTACTACCGGAGGAGGGTCTTCCGGCGGGGGATTCGCTCTGAGCTCTTTTACCGATTACTCGCTGCCCTTTGACGCCTCCTGGGTGCCGGATCTCTGGGGGCGCGTGCGCAATACCGTTCTCTCAAACGTCGCCGCCGCTCAAGCCAACGCAGCCGATTTAGCGAACGTGCGTCTCACCGCGCAGACGGAGGTGGCGGTAGATTATTTTGAAATACGCACGCAGGATGCGTTGAAGCAGTTATTCGACCAGACCGTGGCTGCCTATCAGGACTCGCTGGAACTGACGCAGATTCAATTTAATGCGGGCATTGCCGCGGATGAGGCGGTGGCCCAGGCGGAAACGCAACTCGAGGCCACGCAAGCGCAAGATACCGATCTGGGCATATCCCGCGCTCTTTTCGAGCATGCGATGGCGGTGCTGCTCGGCCAGCCCGCGTCCACTTTCTCTCTGCCATCCGAACCGCTCCAGGCCAATCCGCCGGCGATTCCGTTTGGCATACCTTCGCAAATCCTCGAGCGCCGTCCGGACGTGGCCGCGGCCGAACGCCTGGTCGCTCAGGCCAACGCGCAGATCGGGCTCGCGACTGCCGCCTACTACCCGACGGTCACATTGAGCGCGACAGCTGGATTCTCGAACACTTCGATCGCAACCTGGTTCGCGTGGCCGAGCCGCTTCTGGTCGGTTGGTCCGACCTTAGCGGAGACGCTATTTGAAGGAGGGCTGCGCCGCGCCACAGTACAGCAATTCCGGGCGCTATACGACCGCGGCGTGGCCGACTATCGCCAGACGGTGTTAACCGCTTTCCAGCAAGTGGAAGATAATCTCGCGTCTTTGCGGATTCTGTCACGGGAGATCCAGCAGCAGGATACAGCCGTTACTTCGGCGCAAAGAAATCTGCAAGCGGCCACACAGCGCTATCGCGCCGGCATCGATCCCTACCTCAATGTGATCACCGCGCAAACCACGTTACTCACGAACCAACAGACCGCAGTGAATCTGCGACGAGCACAAATGACCGCAAGCGTGCAGTTGGTCGAGGCCCTGGGAGGCGGTTGGGATGTCGCGCAGTTGCCTTCCACGAGAGACGTAAGCCAAATGACGCCTGCTGCGCCGGTCAAGTAGACCGGCGGTGCAAGACGCGCTCGTCTGCGTCGTTCGCCCAAAAAGAAAAACGGCTCAGGAGTGGAGCCTCCTAAGCCGTTGTATCTAAATCGGGATCGCATTGCGCCAGGGCGGTAACGTCCAATGCCTTGCCCTGGCGCTTTACGAATACGGCAGTCCCGGCGTTCCCCTCATTCTCACTTACGGAAGGGTCACTTCTCGGGATTGGCTGGCTTCGAAATCAGACTGTCGTAAAGGGCCATCTCTGACGGTACGCAGCGCCCCTCCCCGATCGAGGAATCCGCCGGTTGCAACTTGAAGGGCTGTTTGTCCAGGCCCGCCCAAGGTTTCGTATAGTACTTCGGATCGTTAATGATGACCGTCAATTCGAGGGTGTCTTGGTCCACGCGGTGGAAGCGCTCCTCAACACGCATTTCGTCAGTGTGCGGACGGCCAGCGTTATCCAGCCAAGTCCTGTCATCCGTCCCATTCGTCTCAACAACAAAGGTTGTGTCGTCCACCCACTTGCCTGTCGAGTAGCCGGTCCAGGTGGGATCGGGATCTTTGGGCAGCGCCCTGCCATCGGTCCAGATGACCCGCCAATCTTTGTAACCTCCGCCGTACAACATGACCACCTGCGTGGCCGTCTGGAGTATCTGCGTCGTACCGAAACCATGAAGATCGTCGCGGGGAAAGCCTTGCGGGTCGCAGGCTTTGACAGGGTCGTTTGTTTGCGCCGGAGCAACCGCGTCAATTCCCCATACCGGCCTATGGCTGTGATAAGCTTCCAACCCCTCCTTGGTGTAAGGCGGTTCATGGTCCGGCCACCCGTCCGATGGCATCGCCCCGGCTCCAAATATGCCAGGCCCGTTGAATCCAAATTCGTCAACGCCGGTCACCCGCCAAATTCCGGAAATGTCATGCCGCGGGGCGGGCCCGGGCTTCGAATCCTTAGCAGCCTCCCGTCGCCTCGCCGTTCGGCCCCATGCATCAGTAGTGGGTTCGGTATCAACCGCCTGACCCTTTACAGGGGGTTGCGCGCAGTTGAACCGGCCCGCTCCCTGGCAAATCGGAGGTATCCCCTCATGCTTTATCGGACCCGACTGAGAAGCAGTTTGGGCGCACATAATCGAAGGCGACATCAATACCGCAAGAACAAGAACCACATAAGCCCCTACGTTTCGCATTGAAGAACTCCTTCACTCTCGGAATGTTGCGCCCGGGTTCAATCTGGAGACAGTCAGAATGTCATCGGCTCAGACTGACGCCCCCATACGGCTGCGACGCTACGGTAGGTCTGTTACCACTAACCTACCATCTGGGAGCACCAGCTGGTGGATGCGTCCGACCGGTTGCCCGTTCTTAGCCACCATCATGGTCACAGTAACCTTATCACCAGGCTTTAGTGAGTTTCTGGTCAAACGCACGTTCCCCCGCTGGTTCGCGCTCGCGGCGCTGCTTTCGATGACCCAATGTGAGACGCTTCCATCATCGTTCTTCACATCCATCTTGAGGAAGCTATGTGGGTTGGCTACAATCCAGTCGGTGACGATCCCCGTCAGAGTGGTGTCCGCTTTGGTGGTGTCATATGAAGCGTTGCCATGGTGCGCTAAAATTCGAACTTGGAATGCCAACATAACAGAAACCACCATACAGATAGCCATCAACTTATTTCTCATTCAAGAACCTCCTGGTGAGTTTTCTAATAATCATTCTAGGCCCAGGGCCAGCGAAGAACTCGAATCGCTCCTTCGTTTACTGCTTCTGACCATCGCTATCCTCGTCGGCAACGGGGATTGGCGACTAGCTTCTTATGTCCTACGTTATCCAGCCATGCCCTTTCGTCCATTCCGACGGGTGTCGTCACTGTTGCTTTCACCCTGCATTTCCTTGATGTGCCAACACCGGAACGGAAGCAATCAACAATCCGACGACGAAAAGTGAACGGCGCTAGAAGCTTATTTTTCATTTCGCCTTTGATTTATAACATACCGATCCCGATGTCAAGCCGCGCGAGCCGGTCCCTACGGATCTTTGGTTTATAACATACATCAGGATCGTTGCTCAAGCCGCGCGAGCCGGTCCCTACGGATGTGCGGAGCCTGTGGGACAGCCTGTATGTTGAAGCAGGGGCGACCGACAAACAGAACGATCGGCCTTGGCACTGGACATTAATTGACTGGTCGCCTTTCGCGGCAGCGGTTGTTGACGTTCCTCTGAGTGTGCACGTTTTATCTTGACTTGACAGGGGCGCCCACTTAGTATCCGCGATATTGACGGATCCTCCGACGAGAATCCACCTTAGGGGGTTTTCTATGAATCCGAGTACGTTTTTGTCCAGCAAACAATCCAAGTGCGTAAGCCTTGGAAAAATTCTGCAATTAGCGGGTGTGTGTTTCGCGCTGTTGTTGTGTTTGCCGGCTCATTCTCAAACTCTGGGCCGGATCAGCGGGATCGTCACGGACACGACCGGCGGCGCAGTGGCAGGAGCCACGGTCACAGTGACCGATGTGGGCCGCGGGATACCTCGAAACGTGACCACCGATAACACGGGCACGTACGCCGCTCCTAACCTGATTCCGGGCAATTATTCCGTTCACGCGGTTTTTATGGGCTTCAAGGCTTTCGACCGCGAGGGCATCGAAGTGGGGGTCGGCGGGGATGTCCACGTGGACGTCACGCTGCAACCGGGCGAACAGACGCAGACCGTCACGGTCACCGGAGAAATCCCCGCCATTACCACGACGAACGCACAGCTATCGGGAACCATCAACGGCGACGCTCTGAGTGATCTTCCGATGGCCGGCCATAATTACCTTCAACTGCTTGGCCTGCTTCCCACAATTCAGGTCCGGCCGGGATCTGGCGCGGGCCCGGCCCAAAGCGCTTCCAACGGTCTGAAGGGTGAGTGGACCGTCTACGTCCTCGACGGCGTGCGCGACCAGGAGAACTATTTAACGACCGTGGCCATAAACACGGCCTATTCCGCCGGCGGACCCGAGCAAGCCGTGTTGCTGCCCACCGACGCCATTCAGGAGTTTAACGTTATCGAAAATGCCAAGGCGGAATTCGGCTGGAAGCCGGGAGCGCAAATCAACGTCGCCGTCAAATCGGGGACCAACTCGATTCACGGGACCGCGTTCGCCGTGGGGAATGACACGGCACTGACGAACAGGAATGCGTATTTTAACATCAAGCCGCCAAGGTCTTTCGAGGACTTCAGCGCAACCTTCGGCGGGCCGATCAAGAAGGACAAGCTCTTCTACTTGGTAGGTTACGAAGGCCAGCGCTATAGCGTCGGGAACCCTCGACTTTCAAACGTCCCCACCACCGCATCGGCTCCTGCGGGAATATTCTCCCCGGCGAGCAGCTTACCCGATGCGATTACGGACCTGCAAAATCACGGTGTAGCTCCCAACCCGGTCATGATGGCTCTGTCGGGTTGCGTGCTGGGACCGCCGGTTTCCTGCACGGCAGGCAAGGGTCTGTTCAGTAATGCCCAGAGTGGTCCTACCGTTAACGCAGCCGTTAATTTGCCAGTCGACTTTCTCACTTTTGGCGGCACCGATAACGGCGTGGGCAAATTGGATTACCACCTGAGCGACCACCACAATTTGGCTGGTGAATTTTTCGATGGCGACGGTTTCGCTGTTGGGCCCGTCGCCAGCGTCAACCAATCGTACTGGTCCACGCCCTTCGAGGTACACACTCGGGTAGCCAGGGCGTGGTGGACTTGGGTCCCAAATTCCACTTGGGTTAATGATTTCCGGTTTGGCTGGGACAATATTTTGATCTCGAACACCGGCTCCTACGACTGCCCGACGCAGCCAGCGCCATCCAATGGCGTCACCGACAACCAATGGGTACCTGGCGCCAACGCGCCGAATTATGCCAGCTTTGGCTTTGTCGGTGGGGGCTTGCCATCATGCGCACTCCCAACCTTCACCATCAACGGGTTCACCGGTAGTGTGCTCGGTGGGGCCAGCTCCACTTTCGATACCAGCGGCGTTGAGCGCTGGACGGATAGCGTCTCGTGGACACATGGGAACCACATCACCAAGTTCGGGGGCGAGATCGTCGACGTCCACGGGACCATCGCCCTCCAGACCACCAAAGGTACCTTAGCATTTAACACCAACGTACCCGGCCTGAATGCGTATACCGGCAATACCTCGGCTCTGGACAACTTCATGGCCGGAATCGTGACTACGGCGAGCAATTTTGTGGGGACGGTCGAACGGTCAGACACCTACCATGAATACGCCGGCTTCATTCAAGATGACTGGCGGCTCTCTCCGCGAATCACGGTGAACCTTGGACTGCGCTACGAATATACCGGGACTATCCGCGAAAAGAATAATTTGTTCGGCAACATCGCTCTTGGGTCTCCAACGGGGATCACTCAACAAGGGCAGGGTGGTCCGCTGTACAAGCTGGATCCCTTGGCCCTTGGGCCGCGCTTCGGCTTAGCCTGGGATGTGAGCGGCAAAGGTACGACTGTGGTGCGTATAGGCGGTAACCTCTCTTACGAAGCTCCCAACGCACAGACTTTCCTTGGTAGCAGCTCGAAACTGCAGTTAGTCCCTACCGCATTCAACCTGAGCAATAGCACTACCACGGTTAACGAGGGTGGTACGATCAACCTGGCGAGTGTAAGCGTTAATCCGCCGACGAAAGCCGCGGCTACAATAGTCGCGGGACAATCTTTCTTCGACAATTTGGCCAATTCCGTCGCCTTCGTTGGGAGTTGCTCGCTCGCCAGTCCCTGCGCCATCGGAGGGGTCACCACGCACCTCACCCATCCCATGCTTTTCGCTTGGAACTTGGGCGTCCAACACGCCGTTACGAATAATCTTACAGTCGACGCGAATTATGTCGGGAACCACGGGCAGCACGAGTTCGAATTCTACGACATCAACCAACCCACTCTTGGAGCCAGCGGAACTGCTAATGAAAATCTGAGGCGCCCGTTCGGTATAAACGGAAACGGGCAGTATCCGTGGTTTTCGCAAATGATCCTGCTGGGGGCGTTCGGCGGCCGGTCGGACTATAATGCCTTCCAATTGACCGTAAGAGAGCGTGCCAGCCACGGTCTCACCTTTGTTGGCTCCTATACCTATTCTCATGCTCTAGGCGTCAGCTCCTCGAACAACGGCACGCAACCCCAGAACAGCCTGAATCCCACTGCAGATACCGGAAACCTTTCCTCCGATATCCGCCATCGCATCACCTTCGGGCCTTCGTATATGATCCCGGGGCCTTCGGGGTACTGGCAAATGTTGCAGGGCTGGCAAATCACATCGACGGCGTCGGTATTTTCTGGGAGACCGATTAATCCCATCGACCCTGTTGCCGGCGGAGATGATTTGAGCGGAACCGGAGAAGGCCAGGATCGCTGGACACTGGCGGGCAATCCCCATGACTTCAGCGGGTTTGGGGGATTTGGAGGCGCGACCATTCCGTGTTACGACGCCAACCTTACCACTGGCCCGATAATTACGAGTGCGACTTGGAGAAATGCCTGCACTCCTGGCCTGCCTCAGGCGTGTATCAACGCAGCTACGGCGGAGCCGAATAGTCCTGTAGGAACGGGGGTGACGGCTCCCAATAACACCGGCCTGGCGTCACTGAACAAATTGGGCTGCTACATGATGGGCAGTTCCGTTATGGTTCCTCCGGCGCAGGGGACGTTTGGAAGCATGAGTCTGTTCCAAATCTACGGTGTGGGTTACTGGGATTGGGATGTGTCGCTCATCAAGACCTGGAAAATAAAGGAAAGACTCACGACCCAGTTTCGGGCTGAGTTCTACAACGTTACCAACACAACCCAGTTCAATACTCCGTCCTCGACCCTTAGTTCTCCATCCACCTTCGGTGCAGCGCAGGCCACGCCCGACATTGGCCAGAACAGCCCCATCGTTGGCACTGGTGGTCCACGCAAGATCCAATTGGGCCTGAAGTTCATCTTCTAGGCGCTGCCGTACGGCGTCATTTTCCGGAGTCGCGGTCTTTCCAGCCGCCGAGAAGGGACTGGAAGAACTGCCTCTGACTCGGAGTTGGGGCAAGACGACGGTCACCTTGGAGCCGGTCGGCGTTGCCGGTCTGATTACCGCTTGGAACGCGAACGCGCTGTTCTTTTGCCTCAAGCTAGCGTCGGCCGTCGGTGCTGGTTGCACGGTCGTGATCAAGCCCAGTGAGCTCAGCTCGCTGCAGACGCAGGTGATGATTGAATGTGTCATCGCGGCCGTTAAATCGTCGATGCGCGCCGAGACAGCTTCATGCAGTTGCCGCAAATAGCCCGCGCGCTCTTCCTTTGTTGTCCGGCCGAAAGTGACGAATGCGCGTTTGGCCGCGGCGATGGCGCGCCGTGTATCTTCCTCGTCGCCCAGCGTGACGCGGGCGATGACTTTGCCGTTGGTCGGCTTGATAATGTCCATGACTTCGCGGCCGTGGGATTCAACGAATGCTCCATCGATATAGTGGGTGGTGATTGTTTTAATCCCGTCTCTCTCTGTGATTGTTTTCCCCGTTGCCATTGTGTGTCTCCTTCGATGA
>Ga0206939_10126_pt1 | contig 22836 bp, 7 predicted proteins | sample Alteio_BWOrgHeat_10_FD_152921 | JGI IMG/M metagenome (GOLD analysis project Ga0206939, IMG submission 152921) | Enriched cells from forest soil in Barre Woods Harvard Forest LTER site, Petersham, Massachusetts, United States -... | ecosystem: Environmental > Terrestrial > Soil > Temperate forest >... | reverse complement strand
AAGCAGCGCGAAATGAGCATTTTTCGCAACGGCAACACCTTCGGCACCAAGCTCATGATGGATTCGTTCTGGATGAAACGCGTGCTGAACAATTTGATTTGGAACGCCTACAAATTCACGCCCGACCACGGCGAAGTGATGATCGAGGTCGCACACACGAAGAAAGGGTTAGAATTAAGCATCCAGGACAACGGTCGAGGGATTCCGGAAGAAAAACTAAACACCATTTTTGAAAAATTCAAACAGGCTCTACCCGCCCGCGATCGCAAAGTGGGCACCGGCCTCGGCCTCTGGATCTGCAAACGCGTCCTAGAACTGCACGGCGGCTCGATCCGCGCCGAATCCGTCACCGGTCAAGGCAGCCGCTTCATCCTCAGCATTCCCGCCAGCTGCATCCTTTAAAAAATTAAGCTAATAAAATTAAGCCTGCCAGTTAATTCCTGACGTTTTGAGTCTTGCAGGGATAAGTGTACAGTCGATCTCTCACGAGGGGCCTCTCTAATTAGGAATTAGGCTTGGCCACCGATAGCCTTATTGGCCGCCCTCACGAAGCGATCCGTGAGGCTCGTGCGGTAGGTGTCGACCTCAAGGCGTGTGGCCCGAGGCAGCATTTGATTCAGAATCGACCCGTCCAGACCCCCTTGTCCGGGGGTGGCAAGTGCGTGGGCGCCGGCACCCACGATCGCCAGTGTGCGAGGACCGCGCGTGATGTAATCATGCGTCATGTAGAACGCGACAATAAACATGTTCAAGAACTGGTGCGCCCAGGTCGCTTGGAGAATACGTTGGTCCTGAAGCCCGGGAGAAAGTCCGGGGAGCGTCAAAGCCATCAAAAAGGTCATAACCACTAAGGAGATCACAGGCCACGTGAAAGCATTAGTCGTGCGTTGGTTCCACGGCTTACCTTTATTCTCAGGGGATAAAAGGAGCTGCAGCCAATGACCGATGAAAACCACACCGGCAGCCAAACTGGCAAAGACGATGGGCGCTAACTGGAACGTATGGCTGAGAGAAACTCCATAGTGCAACACGAGGTAAGTTTCGAAAACGGCCGCAGGCCCCAACAGCATCCAGATCCAGTGTCTGATCATGGAAGCGCCCTCATGGCCAGGGGAAATAAGTCGATTTAAGAGGTCCGCAAAAGCATCTGCCAAAGTTGTGCTTTCCATTCTTTCTGTCGTATCCTCTTCAGGCCTGCCGTCCTTCGTGATGGGGACGAAAACCGGAGACAGCGCAATCGCCGCTCGATCATCGGAACTCCTGCCACTCTGTGATGTGATGGCTATATTCGCCGCATCGACCATCTGGCCGAGAAAAACAATCTTCTGTACTAGACTTCGATTAGAACGCAAGACATTTTCGATTTCTCTGAGCGAATTGTTCTTCTTTACTAAATCAATTGGTCCAATAATGCCATCTGAAGCGATCAGAATCGTTTTCACCTGTCGCAATGACATCGAGCCCGAATTGTGAAGCAATTTATCATGAATACTGGTGGTTTTCAGGCCTTCTGTTTTGGTCGCTGGACTTCCACCCAGTTCGGCAGGAATATGATCGAGAGACACCTGCTCGGCTTTATCATTATTTAAGTGCAGTATGATTTTTGTATTTCCCGTCGCTGTCCACGAGAAGTCTTCGTCAACGACAAGGACGAAAGAAAGCGTCGTTCCCATACCATTGAAATGTTGGAATTGCCGAGCATGAGCTTTCAACGCATCAACAATTTCGTTGCCTAGCCCATTCATGTAGGCTATTCGTCCCTCTCCGGTATCTAATTTTAAATTAATGATATCGGCAGGCGTTAATTTTTGAATGGCATTTTCGATTATTTCTTGAGCGCGTTTTGCAGCGACATCTCCACCCATAGGCTGACTATGTCCGTCTGCAACCCCAATGACGCGTACACGGCCATCCAGCACTTCTTTCCGAATGATAATGTCCTGAATGGGGAGCTTCATTTTTGAATGTTTTGTGCCTATCAGGCTTTCGTATGCGATTACGATATCCCGAAGGACCGTCTGTGGCACCGCACCCTCGTGGCGGAGAAAACCGTTTCTATGCTGACCTGAAGGAGTTTCCAAAGGTCGCTGTGACACGGTGGAATCATGATCAGCGTCTAATACACTTTTCAAGTACAGTCTTCCTTTTTCTCTGAAGACCACCTCTTGTTCAAGCCTTGAGAGCGCCTGCGAATAGGCCACGGAGTCAGCCACCACCTTTTCGATTTCTGCCTTTCTTGCCTCTCTAATTAAATTGCCAATTGTTCTTCGGGCTTCAATCGCATCACTAAACGACGTTTTTAATTGCGCATACTTTGGGCGGGTAACGTCATCCAACCAACCCAGGCTCTCCATCTCATCGAGACTTTGCTCTTGAGCAGGAATCACGATAGTGGCAAACGAATAAAGGGCGACCTCTGCCGGCGACATCGTGGCCAGCTGCGCCGCGCTGAGTGCTGAAAATTCTACGCGCATTGTTTCGTTCGAGCTCATTCCGGGGCGCTTCATCGCTTCTACAAACGATGAAACAACGATGGACTCCATTTCCTGCTGCGATTGGCCTTTTTCGCCCGATTTACCGTACTCTCCAATCACCATCAACTTAAACGCATCATAAACTTTGAGCAATACCGCGCTATCTTTGGGGATATATTCGCGAGCTGACGAGAGACGCACCAAATCACTTTCCGCCAAATCTTTATTCGCTGGAAATCCTTTCTTATTCTGCAGCCATGATAGCCGCAAGACATTCAACGCACGCTGCAGATCTTGGAATTGCGCTCGAAAATCAATGGCTCGAGTTAAAAGATTGGGCCGTTGAACGTTAGAATTAAAAGCAGCTTGAATCACATTCCAATGTCGAAGAGCCTTCATAAGGTCTGGCGCTAGTCGTTTAAGAGCGCTCGCTTCTTCGCTTCTTACAATAGTTTGGATGCTGTCGACAGGAGGGGCTTCGTCTTTTAATTGTTGGACAACCCATTTAAAATCTGTTAAAGCTTCATTTAACTGCCTCAATAGATCGGAGACCGTCGAATAATCATATTTCTCCGGTTTCTCGCTAGAACGCATCGCTATCAACAAAGCATTAAATAATTGGATTCTAAGATCCTCAACACGTGTTCTCAAGCGAATAACATCTTTATCGTTATATAAAGGCAACGGAAGATTTCCGGGCAATAGAGCATCCAACTCCGCATTCGTCAGATCAGAGAAAAGACCTCGCACTTTATTCCGAATATCGTCACGAATCGGATATTGGACTCTCGGTGCGCGGTCATAATTGTCATAAAGGGTTTCTCTTCGCGTCACAAGTTTGTCCGCTTTCAAATCGAAATCTGTAGCCGTTTTTATTTCCTTAGAAACTTCCACAGGTTCCGTAGCCAACGTGTATCTTTCAATACCCCCCAACTCTTGAATGACATCATCCCGTAGGGCCTTAAGACGGCTACTCCTCGTATCGGAGCCCCCAGTACTATCTGTTAAAAAGAGGTTTTCCTCGACCATTAACATATCTGAAAGAATATCGAGAACCGTTCTCATTTTTTCATGAGCGGTCTCGATTGTCCTCTTATTTTCATCGGATAGTTCCCGATAATAGTCTTTGGCTTTTTCAATAGCTGCCTTATAATCGTTTGAATAGGTGTTGGCGTCCCTTTCAACTTTTTGGATCTCTTCTTCGAGTCTAGTCTGTTGATCGGGTGTCAGGGTGTCTACAGATGTTTGCAGCTCCGTCCGAACCTTGATGAGCGTCTTGTTCAGTTCATCTGCTCTTTCATTCGGAGCCTGAAACGGATGTTTTCCGAAATACTCGTTATGGTTCTCGTATTCGATTTTGTTCCCACGCATAAGTCCGAGAAGCGCTTCTGCATTTCCAACCAATTCTGTGACTTCGTGATGCCGTTTCTTGCCGTCTGCCACTTCAGTGGGCTCTATGAAGTATGCAATTGTCTTATTCACGACATTTGGAATCGTAAGTCTATAGACTCCCGCACTCGCCCCTTTCGAAATCTTGAAAGTGAGTTGTTTATTTCCGAACCCCCCCACTTGGATTATGTAATCTCCTTCCGTACGGCCCATCGTTGTTGGCTGCTTTACAATTGGGTAATCCTCCCCAAACTTCTCATCCCCTGCAACAGCAACGCTTTGCAGAACAAAACGCTTACCCACGATTGAAAGCCGAACTCGATGCTGCGGCGAAGTTCCCTCGAACTCGACACCGTACTTGCCATCAAAATCAATCACCTCTTCAACCGAATGGGCCGTAGACACTTCGAGTGGTCGCGTAGAAACAACAGGTTTTGGCGCGGGTGGTTCCATAGCTGGAGTCCCAGCGGCAACCGTTGAGGGAGGTTCCGTCTTCGGAAGAGGCTGTTTCGCCTCATTTCCGGAAGTCGTCCCTGGAGGAGGAGTCTGCGTCGGCGGAGGCATCTGCTCGAGCTCTTGAGCCGGAGCTTCCGCTTTTGGCTCCGGAAGCTTAAAATCGGCAGGGACGTCAACATCTGTAATATCGTAATAATCGACCTTACCATCTTTTGCAACGGCGACGCCGCCTCTGCGGCGAGCAGCCGATATGATGTGAAGATTCGAAATCGATGCTGGTTGAAAATGCCATTCGTCAGGGTTATCCGTCATATAGGTGTGCCCTCCGATGAACACTCCATCGGGCTGCCCGACCGCCGCCAGATGGGCATCGACATCGGCCTTATTAAAAGTCAACTTGTCATACTGGGCATTAAATTTGGCTAATTCCCTGACTAATTCTTTGGGATAATCCTTGTACCGCTGGCGCAGCCGCTCCCGCTGATTCTCAGCCCACTCCTCGGGGCGACCCCATGTCGCACGGCGGAGTTTCATATTTTGCTGGTCGGCTTGAACATCCTGAATAGGAATGTGCTCGCTCCTTTCCGATGCATCACGCCAAAACGGACCGGCATGCGCATCGGCATACCCCTTTCCAAACCCGGAGATAGGACTTCTCTCTAAGGCCTTTCTATACAGTTCCAAATACTCCGGGCCATATTCAAGCAGTAGAAAATCACGCAAGATCCATCCTTGAGGCTCTGCACCTTTAGAGGCGACTCCTTCAAAAAACTCATGATCCCCCAACTCGAAATAAAAATTCCGCGGAAACCGAATTTTGAGATCCTTAATAAATTGCATCTCGACCTCAGAGGGAATCACGTCACGATAATCCCCTGATTCGGGATGAACGGCATCCCCCACGACTTTAAAAACAGCTGTCCCAGCTATCATCTTCTCGAGTAACGTCGGCCCCGCTGGGTCGCTACGATGGTATAACGCTTTTTGGAGGTATTCGATATGCTGGTGCGTATCGGTAATGATATAGGTTTCAACATTCGGATCCAACACAATCACTTCCTGACCGACCTGATAGCCGCGATTTTCCGCACGGCCTTTCTCGATGGCGTCCAAGTAACGCTGCCCTTGTGCAAGGGCATCCTCTTGACTCAGAAGAGCTTTGCTTACGCGCGCCGGATGGTCGGCCCGCATAAAATGATTAAATTTTTTCTGGGCTAGGATTAAGAAAGCGTTGGCCCATACAGCGGTGGGATCAACAGTCACGCCTCCGAGGAAGGCGCCCAGAGACCCCCAAATTGCCCCGGAATTCCAATATTGATTAAAGGTCAGCACTTCTCCAAACTGCCCTTGAAAAAACAACTTAAATGGCGTTACTTGCAACTCCTGGAAAATGGGCTGAATTTTTATAAAGAACTGCGCTGCATCTCGTGGAGTCGTTTTCGCCCATTGAGCGATCCCCGGAAATTGCGCTTCAAACCCAGCCCACCATGACGTTTCAAAAGTAGCAGGATCTTGATTTTGGAGTTGCGTCAGAAATGTATCGAATGCGTTTAAGCTTACTTTTGAAGAAAAAAGATAGTATGCCGCTTGCTTCACCAACGCAAGATCCAGAGCTTTTCTGAAATCGGTGACCGCTTGAACGATTTCTGGATGAGTTTGATAAGGTCCTTGGACGGTCTGCTCAAGATGATTGCGCACGCTGAATCCCCAGGCCACCATCTTTGAAGTCGCGGCGGCGGGGGCCAATTCTTTTAAAGTGACGGTCGCCGATTTTGCATCAGAGAGTGCTGTCATGATAGTTGAAGCCGCGGTAATGGCTGCTTTGAATTGCCCAATCGCCGTCTGAACTTCAGAATCTCCCAGTATTCCCACACTTTGAGCCCAGTCTTCCCACGATTCCAAGTGCGCGTTCCACTTGTCGAGTTGATCTTGATTCACATCAGAAGGTGCCGTTTGAGGCACAAAAGCAGCCCCGTCTTTAAAAGCTTTAGTTGCTTTGGCGATATTTTCGGTTACTACTTCGACCAACTCTGACGCAGAACTGTGCGCTGCCGCTGATCGGACATTGGTTCTTGCTCGGCGCTCTGCTAAAGCTTTTTGTGCCGCCTCGATCTCGGCCAATCGTAGAGCTTCAGCTTCTGCCGCTAACCGTCGATCTTCAGCATCAATCAATCCCAAGGCTGCACTGTGGGCCGCGGCTGATCGATTGTTCGCTCGCGCTCGTTGTTCGGCCAATGCTCTCTGTTCTGCTTCGATCTCAGCCAGGCGGATGGCTTCAGCTTCGGCTACTAAGCGTTGGTCTTCAGCATCAATCAATCTCAAGGCAGCGCTGTGAGCCGTTGCGGATCGGGCATTGGCTCGCGCTCGTCGTTCGGCCAATGCCTTCTCTTGTGCTTCTAACTCCGCCTTCGCTAGAAGGTCTGCTTCCGCTAAATCTTTTGCACGCTGCTCGATTGCGCTTTGGGTTCGTGCAGCGTCTTCTTTGGATCGCGCCTCATCCGCATTTGCATTCGCCCGAGCCTGCGCAGATCTCGGCAATGCTGCAACTACATGTTCCATAAAAGTGCTCAACCGGCCTCGAGGGATGATGGTCTTAAGAACGCTTCTCACACCGGCCTGCAATGCTGTTTCGTGATTGCGCGCGATTTGAGCTTCCACACCCTGAACACTCGCTTCGTGCGCCGCCATTGCATCGGCTCCCTTCAACTGCTCCGCTCGCTGCTCTTCTAAACGCTCCGCTTCGGCTGCCAGACGCTGATCTTCGGCATCGATCAATCCCGATGCGGCAGTGTGCGCCGCTGCTGAGCGAGCATTGGCACGTGTTTGTCGTTCGGCTAATGCTTTTTGCTGTGCTTCGATTTCAGCCAATCGAAGCGCTTCTGCTTCATCTGCTAAACGCTGCTCTTCTGCTTCAACCGATCTTGAAGCTGCACTGTACGCTGCCGCTGATCGCGCATTGGCGCGGGCTCGCCGTTCGGCCAACGCCTTTTGTGCCGCTTCGATTTCGGCCAATCGTATGGCTTCTGCTTCAGCCGCCAGCCGCTGGTCCTCAGCATCAACCAACCCTGACGCTGCGCTGTACGCCGCCCCTGATCGCGCGTTGGCGCGGGCTCGCCGTTCGGCCAACGCCTTTTGTGCCGCTTCGATTTCGGCCAATCGTATGGCTTCCGCTTCAGCCGCCAGCCGCTGATCCTCAGCATCAACTAATCCTGAGGCGATACTGTGGGCCGCTGCTGATCGATTGTTCGTGCGGGCTCGCCGTTCGGCCAATGCCTTCTGTTCTGCTTCGATCTCCGCCAATCGAAGCGCTTGCGCTTCAGCTTCTAAACGCTGCTCTTCTGCTTCTACTGATCCTAAGGCTACACTGTGCGCTGCCGCTGATCGGACATTGGCTCTCGCTCGTCGCTCTGCTAAAGCTTTCTGTGCCGCTTCGATCTCGGCCAATCGCAGGGCTTCGGCTTCAGCCGCCAGCCGCTGGTCCTCCGCATCAACTAACCTTGACGCTGCGCTGTACGCCGCCCCTGATCGCGAATTGGCGCGCGCTCGCCGTTCGGCCAACGCTTTGTCCGCAGCAGCCTTATCAATATCGCGCATGAGGTCATCAAACTCGGCTTGAAGGCGCTCCGCTTCTTCCGCCGCCAAACGTTGGTCCTCAGCGTCAATCAATCCTGATGCGGCAGTGTGAGCCGCCGCGGAGCGATCATTGGCTCTTGCTCGGCGCTCTGCCAACGCCTGCCGCTGTGCTTCAATCTCGGCTAAACGTTTGCCTTCGGCCTCTAAACGCTGATCCTCGGAGTCAATCAATTTAGAAGCTGCGCTGTGAGCCGCCCCTGACCGGCTATTGGCTCGTGCTCGCCGTTCGGCCAAGGCTTTTCGCGCTGCTTCGATCTCAGCCTTTATTCGAAGGTCTGCTTCCGTTAAATCTCTTGCACGCTGCTCAATCGCACGTTGGATTTGAATCGCGTCTTCTTTGGCTCGCGCCTCATCCGCGGTCGCGTTCGTTCGAGCCTGCACAGTTCTCGGCATTGCCGCCGCTACGCGATCCACAAAAGCGCTTACCCCACCTCGAGGAATGATTGTTTGCAGCACGCTTCGCACACTGGCCCTCAACGCTGTTTCGCGATTGCGCGCTATTTGCGCTTCCACATCCTGAACGCCGGCCTCGTGCGCCGCCATTGCATCGGCGCCCTTCAACTGCTCTGCTCGGAGCGTTTCTAAGCGCTCTGCTTCAGCGGCCAACCGCTGATCCTCGGCATCGATCAATCCTAATGCGGCGCTGTGAGCGGCTGCCGACCGGACATTGGCTCGCGCGTGACGCTCGCCTAAAGCTTTTTCTTTCGCCAACCGTTCGGCTTCCACCGCTAAGCGCTGATCTTCCGCATCAATCAGCCCGGACGCAGCACTGTGTGCAGCCGCTGATCGGGCATTGGCTCTTGCTCGTCGCTCTGCTAACGCTTTTCGTTCCGCCTCAATCTCAGCCAAGCGAATTGCCTCGGCTTCTAAACGATGATCCTCAGCAACGACCAGTCCTGAGGCCGCACTGTGAGCCGCGGCAGATCGATCATTGACGCGGGCTCGTCGTTCGACTAACGCTTTTCGCTCTGCTTCAATTCCTGCCAACCGCAGCGCCTCCGCTTGAGCCTCCAGCCTCTGATCCTCAGCGTCAATCAATCCTGATGCAGCTGCATGAGCCTCCGCGGATCGGACATTAGGCTGAGCGCGTCGATCGGCTAACGCTTGCCGTGTGATATTAATTTCTATTTCTTTTAAAAGAATGGCGTCTTCAATCGAGGCATGCAAATCCGTATATGTATAAAGCACCACATTCACGACAGAGTTATCCGTTCTATCTTTCCACTGCTCCACGCGAACCTGCAGATCCTGAAATTGTTTTAAGGTTGTATTCGATTGGCTTAAAAGGTAATCCAACCTGCTATTAAAGTTTCTAAGCGCTGATCTAGCACCATTGATCTCTCTTTTAATTGCTTTAGATTGTCCTATTTGTTCACTTGCATGAGCTAATACTTGATTCGCGGTCATCTCACTAAGTTCGTCATGACGGGTTTCGGCTTTATGGAATAACTCAAAAAATTGAGCGTTATTATCCTCAGTATTTTTCTGCTTCCACGCCACCATATCCGCGATAAGATCCGTCAATGCCAATAGATTTGACGACGATTGCTGGAACCGCGCTTCAAAGTCGCTTAATTGAGATTCTTTTAGCCGAGCGCGTTCTTGTTCCACGGCTGCACGATTCACTTCATCGCGCATGGCCTCAAAGGCTAGTTCAGCTATTTTATCGTCGTAGATCTGCTTTCGTGCCACAGCGAGTGCATCCAGCCGATCAAGGCGACGTTGGACATCCGCTGTGAGCTGAGCGAGTCTTAAATCGACATCACCACGAACCCGAGAAAATTCAGCCGAGATGTCGGCATCCCCAATAGCCACGATTTCGGGCTCCAATTCATTCAAGTTAGACTGAAGCATTCCCAAAGATCTTCGATTCAGCGTCGGAATTCGATTCTCGATTTCATTCAACAATTTTGTTACCGCATCAAACCGACGCTGTCCCGCGATCTCTACACCTCGATTAAGCTCACGTTCTTGATTCATTCGAGCTTGGAGAGTTTCGATCTGAGAAAAAGTCAATTCGCTGTTGATAAGCAAATTATTCATATCGCGAGGATCAACATTCAGCTCATGCCGCCCTCGTGTTCGTTCAAATCGAACAACAAAATAAGAGTGCTCTTGATCTGGCACGCTACGAATAAGCATGCGTGTTTGATTGAGCCCAAAAAAGACCGAACCCGCCGACAAATGTGGCATATTCTTCTGCAAGAACTCCTGTTCTTCTTGTTCGAAACGTTGCTGAAGTTCCCACCTATGATGAGCCGCTAATGCAAATCGATTTTGCAATGATGAATCTATCTGGAGGGATATACTTTCCAAGAGCTCATAGACATAAGCCAAGTTGCTTCTTTGTTCGGCAAGCGGATCGTCCTTATTTTCATCGATGGCAGATAGTTCACGCTCGGCCGCCAACATTTTCTGAACATCGGAATTGCCAATTTGAAGAGTTTCATCCACGATGCGATCGGCGCGGGCCGCGTCCGCTTCCGCTTCTTTCTGGCGGCTTTTAAGTTGTGCCAGGGAGGGACGAGGGCGCCCCTCTCGTCGGGCATAGTAGGCATCCGCTACCCAAGAGGCCCGAGACCAAAACCATTGGGTGATGACAAAACGTGCGGAATAAAATTTTTGGCGAGCGATTTCTTGATTGAGATCTTGAGTCGCTTTGATGAATTTTCCATGAGTATCGGCTACTTTAGATTGAAGAACAGCAAGCGCGCGGTCATACAGCACCTGTTCATACGCCATCGCTTCTGAAATGCCGCCGAATTCGGAAGAGTATTGGGAGACGATGGCGCGATGACGCAGACGCCCAGCCGACCCGTATTCAAAAATCAAATCGCGGAGGTCAGCGATATTCATTTGCGCCAGTTCCCAGTCATGCCCCGCCGTTACTTGACCCGGTCCTTTGGCAAATTTTACGGCTTGCTCATAGGACGTTCGGATATGCGCCGCTCGCGGCGAGAGTCCTCGGCCATCCCAATATATTTCACGGGTTTCCTGGAAGCGAACTTCTTCTTCGACATCGGAAGGTAAGCCTTTTTGCAAAACAACCAAATGGCTTTTGTCGGGCAAATCAAAATGATGGCCGCTTACATTTTCCTCGGAAAGATCAGCGTAGATTTCACGGGCCGCGGTGCGGTCGAATAAAGGAACAATTCTGGATTCTTTTTCGGCACTCTCGTAAAACTCAGACTCACGCGATTCCAAGTCGGTAAGACTTTCCTCAAGCACAGGGTCATTGCCGCGCATGCTGACCCGCAATCGGCTCCAGGTTCCCGAGTTTCTTTTGCGCATATTGTATGGGCTGACAGGAGGCAAGGGTTTGTTGTCATAAACATTTGAGAGCGCACCGGCAGAAATTCCTTTGAAACGATCGGAGACATCTCGGCGCCTAACCGTTTCTTTTTCCGTCAGCGCATTGACGTCGATTGGTTTTTCGGTTGGAGTAATATCCTTAGGAGAAGGGCTAACCTGTGTTGATGCATGCGATTGACTGATCCTCGATATCAGAGAATAAATACCGAAAATAATCGCCCCCACGAGAAGCACTTCTATCCCCACCTTTAACCAGGTCATGACTTGATCCCCATACGTAGACCACCAACTTTCCACGAAGGGGTGCTTTGTCAATTTCGTTATAAAAGTGATTTTTGCGTGGAGCGCGTTGGCCACTTGAGGAATCTGATGAAGAGTATCAGGGACAAAGGTCGTTTGGACTGGCTTTTGGCCTAATTCCTTAATTCCGTGAGCCAATGTATCAGCGACCGCCTTGGGATCCACATTTTTCGGGATAGCCATTTGGAATTTATCACCGGCATGAAAAACGTGGTGCAAATTGTATGCCACGTATTCTGTCGCATGGTGGTACATATCCAAAAATTTAGTCGCGTTAATAAAGGGAACAAATTCTTTAAACCAATCAAAAATACCGTTAGAGCTGGCAGCTTTTCCAAAAGCGTTCATCACAGGCAGATCCATGACGCTGGTGGCGTGATCTTTCGCTTCTACCGTAATCGTCACAGTGCGTTCGGCGGCGTTCACCACATAGGTGGCGGCGTTGGCGACTGATGTACTCAGGAAAGCCAAAATCGATAAATTCCTGACATATCGGAAAACCCCTGATCTTTTGATTCCACGGGAAGGAGGCATTACGGCTTCGGCTTCCGCGAGTTCGGGGCGGCCTTTGAAATACGTTTCGATCTGAGTGGTCTTTTGAGGATCTTTGATGAAAAGTGTCTTCATGAAATCGGTCACTTCGGTCGCGCGCGACAGCATGTAAGCGAGATCGTCATCCGTTCGCGATGAAAGCAGCCGTGCCATGGAATAGGGAGCAAGCGGCCGGGCACCGGCGCGGATTTCTTCGGTGGTCAAATAGTGGCCGCTGAGGCGCTTCACATAGAGCGCGTGGTCGGCTTCAGTCACTTTATCTACCGTAGGAGACATCACGAGATAACTGATGTTTTTCTCGCGCAGGAGATTGGTGAGTTCGACGGTGTGGAAACCGCCGGCGACCAAGACCGCAGTCTTCTGAGGACCGAGAAGCGCAAGCGTATTTTGGACCATGGGTTTGTTGCGCATGAGCGCCATGACGTAGAAGTCGATGGAGCTCGAAATCAGGCGGCGGATTTTGGCATCGTCGAAAGTCTCTGGGAGAAGCGCTTTCGTTAAGGCGACAAATTGATTAAGCCTCGGAGCAAAATCGCGGACTTCGTATTCGGTGGCCTGCAGGTCTGCTAAGCGCAGCAACAGATCCAAATCATGATCCACCTGCACGACATCGGCTTCCTGGCCCTGCGCGAGTTTCATCTTTAGTCGGAAAGCAAGTTCCTTGGCCTCGTGCACCACGCGGTCCATGCCCATTGTCTGGGCGGTGTGGATGTATTCGAGATATTGGGCGAGTTCCGGTGGGACCGCTAGGAAGAGTTGTTTTTTATAAACCAGATCACGCAGATAAAGGTAATAGGTAGCCGTGCCCTGGCTTTTGGCCAGAAGCTGCAGGTCTTTCTTTTCTTCCGGCGACAACCGGTTTTGCGTCTGCGTCAGAAACTCCGCCGTCGCCGCGCGGATCTGCTCCATCGTGCCGAAGCGGGAATTGGCGGCGAACGACGCGAGCGTCGGGAAATCCTTTTTGATCGCCGGGCCGGAGGCCATCGACATCAAGAGACCGATAAATTCATGCGTCGACATCTCGCCTTTGTCGTAGGCTTCCACTTTCGTTTGGAAATCCCAAAGCGCTTTGTTTTTGCGGAACACATGCCGGGGAAGTTTGCTGATGTGTGTCTGAATCTCTTTAAGGGATGAGACCAGCTCTTGGCGGTCATCGATGGTCTTACAGAACAGATCCCGATGAACCGTGTAATAGCGGTCTTCCTCAACGCCTGTCAGCACATGCGGCAGGCTCCGGCGGATAGCGAAAAATTCAGCGCCGGTCAGTTCCCCTTCACGCATGAGGTAGTCGGAGGCCTCGAGCTTCAGCGTTTTATCTGGAAAAAGAGCCATGAGCGATGAATCGATCGGGCCCGTGGCACCCTCAACGGCAACGGCGAACGGCAGTGGGGAAGTGGGGGGATGGGGGAGTTTATCGGCCAGGAAATCGAGGAGGCCAGCGATATTTTTTTGAACACCATAGTGAGCATGGAGATCTTGAATGAGAATGATGAGAGGTTTTATTTCCCCACTCCCCTTCTTCCGCACCGCCCCACCCGCATTAAAATAATCCACAATCCGTCCCAACTTGCCCGGCGGATTCAATTGAAACTGCGGAAGATCGGAAGTCAAGGCAAAGACGTCAGGAATGGAGGAAGCGGCTTCGGCGGCACCCGCAGAAGTCCCCACTAGCGCGGCGCATAAAACAAAAACAAGCCCCGTGCGGAGGGCTGGAAAAAGACGGCTAAAGAGCTGGCGGCAAGTCACGCATTTTCCTCTGTTCATTAACTGTATCGAAATTATATGAACCCGACGTTGCCGCCATGTAAACTTAATGTTAAGGAAGGGCTCATTTTTTCATGGGCCTATTGGACCTCGTTTTTAGCCATTCGGGCAACACCCTTCAATAACACCTTTTGTCCCATTGACATCTTCTAACAGGGGGTCTATACTGAAATCAAGATGAAGAAAGTACTGCGGCTTATCTTCTCACTTTCACTTCTCGGGTCCTTGGCCATCAGTCAGCTTCCGTCTTCCGCCTATTGCCAAATGATGTTCGGCAGCGCCATGGCCACCACCTGTTCGATGCCTTGCTGCCACGCCAAAATGCCGATCTCCCATTGTCCAATGATTAAGACCGCTGTACCGCACGATCTTATTGCGAGTACCCTGATCTCTTTTAAAATTTCCCTTCAACCCGTTCATACGCTCGGCGCACAAGCGCTTGCCACGTCGCAAGGTCTCATCACGAAGGTCGCTGAGATTATTCACGCCATACAGTATTTCTGTTCAGGCCCCGTTCAATCCGTCCGCGCCCCTCCTTCCGACATCCACCTCGAAAACGCGTAAGCCGTTCGCCGTTCCCTGCAATTCATTTAGAGTGAGGCTCATTCATGAACCGTCGTGCACCGTTGTTTTGTTTACTGATTCTTACGTGGTTATTTTCCGGTCTAGCTCGTGGAGAAGACGCCCTTTCTTTGCCACAGCTCTTGCTCAAGGCTCGCGATAACAATCCCGATATTTTGGCGGCGCGCCAAGCCTGGAAGGTCTCGCAAGCTCAAGTGGCGCCGACCGGTGTTTGGCCGGATCCCACGTTTACTTATGTCGACGAAAAATTTCCCAGCGGTATAGACGGCGTCAGCCCCGAAAAAGTCCGGCATTACCGGGTCGAACAGACGATTCCCTTCCCGGGAAAGCTGTCACAAGAATCCCAGATGAAACGTCATGAAACGCTTATCGTCGCCGCTCAGTACCGCGCGCTGACGCTCGAAGTCTTCCGCGATATCCAGGCCCGCTACTACCAGCTCTATCTCACCGATCAAGAAATATCACTTGCACAGGAAAGCGTCGATCTGTTGAAACAAATTGTCGGCTCGGCTCAGGCGCGATTGGGCGGCGGCAAAGGCTCGGCATCTGATGTGTTCATGGCCCAAACGGAACTCAGGCGCATGGAAAATACCCTCTTTGAACAGCAGCAAGAACGCACCTTGATCCAGATCGAGATGAACACGCTGTTGAATCAACCGGTAGAGACAGAGCTGGGCCGCGCTCAAGCGCCCGAACTTAAAAAAGTTCCAGCCACTCTTGCCGAATTGGACAAACTGGCCGGTCTTAATAATCCGCACTACCTGATGGCGATGCATGAAGTGAACCACAGCCGTACGATGCTGGAGCGTAATCGCCTGCAGTTTACGCCCGACTTCGGCGTCATGTATGAAAGGGAATCTTCAGACGCGGGCGCCGCCGGACGACAAATTGGCGTTTCAATCACTTTCCCTCTATGGCTCGAGCGGCCATGGGGTCTGTACAGGAGCGCCAAAGAACATATCACCGAAGCCGAGGCGTCTTCCGTCGCCATGCGCAACACCGTCACGAAAATGGTCCATACCGAATATGCCGAGACCACGACGTCTCTCACCCAGGCGAAAAATTACGAGCTAGGAATTCTCCCCGCCGCGCAAAGCGCCCTGAAAATCACGCGCCAGCAATACGCCTCCGGCCAAACCGATTTTGTGCGCTTCCTGGAAGCCTTTCGCACCTGGATTCAAACCAATGATGAATATCAGGAAAAGCTTTACCGCTACGGAGAGCATTGGAGCGAACTCGAGCGCTGGGTCGGCGTACCCATCGAGAAAACCAAAGAAGCGCTCGATCAGGATGAAGTCATGCCTATGAGGATGAAACATGATTGACCACGAGAAAGAAGAAAGGCGAGAAGCACAGAATACGAGTAGCCAGCCCCGAGAGCGAGAGACACCTCGAGCCGTCTTTCGCTTTCCGCTTTGGCTACTCGTATTCTGTGTTTTTCCGCTTTTTATTCTCGCTTTCTCGTCATGTATTTCAAAAGGGTCCAATGCGAAGGCCAACGCAGAACACAAGATTCTTTATTACCGTAACCCCATGGACCCACGCGTGACGTCTCCGGCGCCGACGAAGGATTCCATGGGCATGGATTACATTCCCGTCTATGCCGATGAAGCGAGTTCGGTGACGGTTCCCGGTCAAGCTAACGTCACGATTCCCGCCGGACGCGAACAGCTGATCGGCGTGAAATTGACGAATGCAGAGATTCGCGATCTCTTCGACACGGTTCGGGCGTCGGCGAAAGTGGCTTATGATCCGGGACTTTACAGCGCGATCCTCGAGCACCGCGAAGCCGTCTCCACGCTGCTAAAAAGCCGGGCGGCGGGTTCCGAAGATTTTATCGCCGAAGCCAGATCAACGGTGAACGCTTCTCGATTACGTTTGCGGCAAATGGGGCTTTCCGATAGGCAAATCAATCAAGCCGGCGAGGCGGACTTTGACCCCTCCAATTTGCTCGTCGGTCGCGCGGGCGAAACCATTTGGGTTTACATTGATCTCTATGATTACGAAGCACGTCTCGTGAAGCCGGGACAGAAGGCGACTTTTGAATCGCCGTCATTTCCCGGTCGTCATTTGGAAGGCATCGTGCGTTCTATCGATCAAGTCGTCAATGCCGAGACACGGACGCTGCGTGCGCGCGCCGAAGTCCCCAATCCCCAGGGAGATCTGAAGCCCGACATGTACCTGAGCGCGGTGGTCTATGTGCCGATCGGCAAAAAACTCGCGATTCCGGAAACGGCCGTTTTAGATACCGGCACGCGCCAGCTGGTGTATGTCGCCACGCAGCCTGGTCATTATGAACCCCGCGAGATACAGATCGGCCGCGAAGCGGGCGGCTACTATGAAGTGCTGAGCGGACTCACCGACGGAGAACAAGTCGTCAACTCCGCCAATTTCTTTATCGATTCTGAGTCCAAAATTCGAGCGGCAATGAACAATTAATGATTGAACGCATTATTGAATGGTCGGCCAAGAATAAATACATCGTCGCGCTCATGACGGTCATCGCGCTTGGCGGCGCGGTGTATTGCATGAAGAATATCCCCTTGGACGCGATCCCCGATCTTTCCGATACGCAGGTCATCATCTATTCCCGCTGGGACCGCAGCCCGGATATTCTCGAAGACCAAGTGACTTATCCCATCGTCAGCGCAATGCTGGGCGCGCCGAAAGTCAAAGCCATCCGCGGGTTTTCCGATTTTGGATTTTCTTATGTCTACATCATCTTCCAGGACGGGACCGATCTCTACTGGGCGCGCAGCCGCGTCCTCGAATACTTGTCCAAGATTCAGGCGCGACTGCCGGAAGGCGTTCGTACGGAACTCGGACCGGACGCGACCGGAGTCGGCTGGGTCTATCAATATGCTCTCGTCGATAAAACCGGCCAGCATGATTTGGCCGAGTTGCGCAGTTTTCAGGATTGGACGCTCCGCTACTGGCTGCAATCGGTCCCTGGCGTGGCCGAAGTCGCTTCCATCGGCGGTTTTCAAAAACAATATCAGGTGAACGTTGATCCTAATGCGCTCCTCAACTACAAGATCCCACTCACGAAAGTGATCGAAGCGGTGCGCGACGGCAATAATGACGTGGGCGGTCGTCTCGTCGAGTTTTCCGGCGCCGAATACATGATCCGCGGGCGCGGCTATGCCAAATCCACCGACGATATTGAAAACATTGTGATCGGCCGAGGGGCAGGCGGCACGCCGGTACTCATTCGGAATGTCGCGCGCGTGGTGCTGGGTCCCGACATCCGCCGGGGTATTGTCGATTTGGACGGCATGGGCGACACAGCCGGCGGCATCGTCGTCATGCGCCAGGGCGAAAATGCGCTGAACGTGATCGAGCGCGTGAAAGAACGGATTCGCGACGTGACGCCGTCGCTTCCACCCGGCATGGAGATCGTCCCCACCTATGATCGCTCGGAGCTGATCAAGCATTCCATTCACACGCTCAAACATGAGCTCGTCGTCGAAATGATCATCGTGAGCCTCGTCATTCTCTTGTTTCTTTGGCATTTTCCATCGGCCGTCATTCCCATTGTGACGATTCCCATTTCCGTCGCGCTCGCGTTTATCCCGATGTATTACATGGGATTGACTTCCAACATCATGTCGCTGGCCGGCATTGCGATTTCGATCGGCGTTCTCGTCGACGGCGCCATTGTGGAAGTGGAAAACGCCTATAAACGTCTCGAGGAATGGAACGAAACCGGACGACCGGGCGATTTCCACCTTGTGCGGCTGCAAGCTCTTAAAGAGGTAGGCCCTTCTGTTTTCTTTTCACTGCTCGTGATCGCGGTAGCCTTTATGCCGATTTTTACGCTCGTCGACCAGGAAGGACGTTTGTTCAAACCTCTGGCCTATTCGAAAAATTTAGCGATGGCGATCGCGGCGATCCTGGCGATTACACTCGACCCGGCCATTCGCATGATGTTCACGCGCATGGACTTTGTGCATTGGAAACCGGCATGGTTGTCTAACCTCGTGAATCAACTTACCGTCGGACATTACTATCCGGAAGAAAAGCATCCGATCTCCAAACGTCTCTTCAAAATCTACGACCCTATCTGCCGCTGGACACTCGCACATCGCAAAACTACTCTCGCCGTCGCGCTTAGTCTCGTCATCTCGGCCATTCCTGCGTACTTCATGCTCGGATCCGAATTCATGCCGCCGCTTTATGAAGGAAGCCTGCTGTTCATGCCCACCACGCTTCCGGGATTGTCCGTCAGCCAAGCCCAAGAGTTAATGCAGGCGCAGGATAAAATTTTGAAGAGCTTTCCTGAAGTAGAAAAAGTGTTCGGCAAAGCCGGCCGCGCAGAAACCGCGACTGATCCAGCGCCTTTTTCCATGATGGAAACAACGGTCTTGCTCAAACCCGCTTCCGACTGGCGCAAGGGCCTCACTAAAGACAAACTCATCGACGAGATGGATCAAGCGCTCAAGTTCCCGGGCGTGACGAACGCCTGGACAATGCCGATCAAAAACCGGCTCGACATGCTTTCCACCGGCATCCGCACGCCTGTCGGAATTAAAATCCTGGGTGCGGATTTATCGACGATAGAGAAAATCGGAACCCAGCTCGAAGGAATGCTCAAGGACGTGCCAGGCACGCGAAGCGTGTTTGCCGAACGGACCGCCGGAGGTTACTTTTTGGATTTCAATTTGCGGCGCGACCGTCTCGCGCGCTATGGACTCAGCATCAAAGACGCCGAAGAGATTGTCATGTCCGCGATCGGCGGCGAAACCGTCACGACGACAGTAGAAGGCCGCGAGCGCTACACGGTAAGCGTTCGTTACGCGCGAGAGCTGCGCGATACGCTCCCCAAGCTAAAACGCGTGCTCGTCCCAACGATGTCCGGCGCGCAGATTCCTTTAGCGGAGTTAGCCGACATCGAGCTCAAACTCGGCCCATCGATGATCCGCGATGAAAACGGACTTCTTGCGGGCTACGTCTATGTCGATATGTCCGGCCGCGACATCGGCCGTTATGTGGCCGACGCCAAAAAGTTGGTGCGCGAAAAACTGGTTCTGCCGGAAGGCTACTCGCTCCTCTGGAGCGGCCAATACGAGAACATGCTGCGTGTGCGCGAGCGGCTTAAAATTGTTCTGCCTGTCACGCTCTTTTTGATTTTCCTGTTGCTCTACATGAACACGAAATCCACGACGAAAGCTCTCATTGTGATGCTCGCGGTTCCGTTTTCGCTCGTCGGAGCGATTTGGTATTTATATTTTCTCGGCTACAACATCTCGATCGCGGTTTGGGTGGGCATGATCGCGCTGATGGGCCTCGACGCTGAAACCGGCGTCTTCATGCTCTTGTTCCTGGATCTGTCCTATAACCAAGCGGTGAAAGATGGAAAGATGAAAACCGAAGAGGATCTAAACGAAGCGATCGTGCATGGCGCCGTCAAACGCGTGCGGCCAAAGATGATGACAGTTTGTGCGGCCTTCATGGGTTTGGTTCCCATCATGCTCTCCTCAGGCTCCGGAGCCGACATGATGAAACGCGTCGCCGCCCCCATGGTCGGGGGTCTTCTCACAAGCTTTCTTCTCGAGCTTCTCGTGTACCCGCCTATTTATTCGCTTTGGAAACGTCGTTCATTGTCGTAGCGCTGTCGAGGACCCACTGCGCGATGCGCGGGTCGGGAAGAAGCGCGTGCGGAGAAAAGACATGGTCGATGCCGTCGAGGCGTTGGCGCAAGCCGTTTTCGATTCCGCCATACGATAAGAGCAGCGGAACGATGAGGACCCGATAGCCGGCCTCTTTAGCACTTTGCGCGTCTTGCCGAAGGTCCGCCGTCGCTTTTTCGCGCACTGCCGGTTCAGCATCATCACGCACCGTTACCGTCACCACGCGCGCGTAGGATGTTTTCGACGAAAGCCGCTTAGCCAAAATCGCCATATCCGAAAGCCACTCGGCATTTTCCTTGTCTTCATTCGGGCCATGGGCCACAAGTATCAATGCTTCGCGCGCGGGGTCTTTGGTGATAGCGGCGGCGCGATCGGCCAAAATATCGGCCACGATCGGATGATGATTGAGAGCCTCAGACATTTGAATTGGAACAGACGCCTTCACCGGCGATGGGATGGGGGCTAACGACATGTCCAATGGCCTATTCATCGTGTGGTGCATGTCGGCCATGGGAGGGTCTTCGATCGGTTCAGGTATAGGATGCCCGACCAGATGATTCGACATCGGCACAGGGTGATCGGCCATCGGATGATGCATCGAAGCAAAAAGAGCTAAATCTTTGGGCGCGTCAGGACGTAAACCCAATAGATATTTAATTGATTCGATCACGCTCGAGTGTGACGAGATAAAAAGGGGGACAGCAACGATGCGCTTTACGCCCCGCTGTTGAAGTTTCGTAATTCCCAGTTGAAGTGTATCTCGATCGGCCATCCCGAAAGCGACTTCCGTAGGCACACTCTGATCCACCTGGGTCGCCACGTCCTGAACTTCCTTATTCCATTGCGGATCTCCGCCATGGGCCATTAACAAAATTCCAGTCTCCGGGGTTTTTCCGAACAATGGCGTCCCGATCAGCAATAGCGCTAAAAATGATTTCTTCATAAAGTTATTTTTCATTTGTGAGTGGGGGCATTTTAACAGTTCTCCCCCATTTTGACACCGCCCTGTTTAGACTATAACAACTCTTTACAACTCTCTTGTTATCGGATAGCCTTCAGAGTGTCTAATAACACAATGGAATTACTACTTGAGAACTTGCTTTAAATCTTATTTTCTCCCGTCTTTCTGCCTGGTTCTGCTAGGGGCTGGCTCTATTTGGGCCGATGTAGCCGGAGATATTTCCAGTTCAGCCCAGCAAGCCCCACAAACAAAAACCGAGACCAGCCAAAAAGAACAAAAAGATACCGACACTGCCGCTCCCCCCACAGCCGAGCAAAAAGACAAAGATGCTTTTAGAAAAGAGGCGGAAAAGCTATCTCCGTCCTTTCAGCAGAAAAAATGGACCGGCACGCAAGGCACGTCCGAAACGAACGTGGAATACGATTATGTGGGACGCGCGAGCCAAAACTTGGGATTGGGAGAAAACCGCAACATCGATGAAAATTATTTTGATGTTCGTCATTTATTTATGAGGCACACACTATTGGCCTTTCTCGTACAAGGCGGATTCGAATACCAGCACATGGGATTTGGTGTTCCCAATACGGCGTTTGTTCCAGATCGTTTGGACATACTCACCGGCATTGTGGCGATCGACTTTCGCTGGTCGGAAAAAGATCTTTTGCATGTCGAAGGCCGTCCTGGCCTCTACACCGATTTCCGTGGCTCCGGGTCGGATGCGTTTAATTCCCCGCTGGATATCGGGTATACCCGCGTCGTCAGCCAGAATTTTCAATGGGTGGCGGGATTTAGCCTAAACACCTGGCGCGCCAGTCGGTTTCTCGGCGCGGCGGGATTTCGCTGGCAAATCAATGACCGCTGGAAAGTGAAAGCTTATCTGCCCACGCCGGACATCGAATATACCGCGCGGCCGGATTTGACCCTTACCTTCGGCGGAGACGTCCGAGGAGACACCTACCGCGTCGGACCGCACTTTGGAGATTCGCGCGGCGCACCGGCGCTGAACAATGCACTCGTCGACTATCAAGAAATCCGCGTAGGTCCGGGATTGTCCTGGAACATCAAGCCGACGATCGAATTGAACGTCATGGCCGGGTACATGGTGGGACGCCAGTATGATTTTCATAACGATGGACCTAAATTCAACGGGTCTGGAGCCCCTTTTATCAACATCGGGGTGCACGCTCTCTTCAAACTCCCGGGCGAAGAGTTGGTGATTCCTCAGAGTCCTCGGGTTTCTATTCACGATATCTTCAGCTTCTTTTAATACACGGAATTGTTACAAGCACATTGAATTCTTCTCCGACGATAAACCTAACATCCCTTAACACCGACTTTTGCTCCTTGCAGGCCTAAGGGCATAGGGCTAGACTGCTCTCGATGATGGATAACCAGTTATTTCTCGATACCGCCATTAAAAACCTGCCCGGGGGACTTATTCTTGTGGATCTTCGTGGGCGAGTACGGGCCATTAACGAAACGGCCGAAATGCTTTTGGGCATCTTTGGCAAAGTGACACCAGGCGACCATTGCCGCAATGCCCTCGATTCTCACCCCAAGATTGTCAAGATTTTGCAGGATACCTGCGCCAGTCAAACGGGGGCTAATCGTCAGGAATTCGTGACCCAAAGGGCCGACGGTGAAAAAATGGTGGTGGGCTACAGCACGGTCATTATGAGAAGCTCCGACAACGAGGCGATCGGCGTCGCGATGACGTTCCAAGACATCACGCGCCTCATCCCGCTCATGGACTCCGAACAATTTTTGAATATCGCGCTCAAAA
>Ga0206939_10103_pt1 | contig 22897 bp, 20 predicted proteins | sample Alteio_BWOrgHeat_10_FD_152921 | JGI IMG/M metagenome (GOLD analysis project Ga0206939, IMG submission 152921) | Enriched cells from forest soil in Barre Woods Harvard Forest LTER site, Petersham, Massachusetts, United States -... | ecosystem: Environmental > Terrestrial > Soil > Temperate forest >... | reverse complement strand
TCGTCGGTGGTGAGTCGAAAGAAGTTCGGGAGAACTCCAAACCGTGCGGCAACTCTGGACTCCAGTTCAGTTCTCATTTTACTTGTTTGACGTAACCTTTTCCCCGGCAACCATCGCAGCGGCATCCGAGTACGCCTTGTTTGCGCGCCCAACCCGGCTTGGTCGAGTTTCGTAACAGTCTCGATATAGGCCATCGGGACGTAAGTGAGTGGCGCAGCCTGGCTTCATGGCGACGCGCTCTATGTGCTTACCTCAATCTTCCCGCTCATACCAGTCGAACCATATTCGTACTTGATACGAACGCACCAGATTTTCTTCTTGATACCGAGATCCGGATAGCGATTCGCTTGGCTCGGAGCGTTGTTGGCCAGGATTGAAAAAGTATCAGCGCTGGGAGCGTGCTCCAAGTATGAACCAATCCGCCCCGGTGGAAAAGCTTGTCGAAGGCGCAAGAAGAGGGCGCCCACCCACCGGGCGTAATGGCGTACCCAGCGCCGCTCTGAGCGGTGGACGAATCAGACAGAGTCGCGCCACATATCCGCGCTTCGCTCCGGTGGAAACCTTAGTCTCTGCAGATAAGAGACTAAGGCGGGCTTCTGTTGGTAGAGTAGACGCAACGGAAAGGTTACAGGGGAGTTCCGAGGTTTTCCTTTGCAGACACTGTTTCAAGACCTACGCTATGCGCTGCGCCAGTTGTTAAGGTCGCGCGGGTTTTCTGCAACCGCGATCTCAATGTTGGCCTTGGGGATTGGCGCAACAACCGCCACGTTCTCGATCGTGGAGGGCGTGCTGCTGCGTCCGCTTCCCTTCCCGCAATCCGACCAGTTGGTCCGCATCTCTGACATATTGCAAGGGGCCAGCCTCGGGGGAAACGGTGAAACCGGGGTGACCGCTCCCGACATCCGCAATTACATGCGGGATACCCGGTCCTTTGAAAGCCTGGGGGGCTACCAGCCATCCGCTTATGCCCTTTCGGGGGCGGGCGAGCCCACACGGATCCACGGAACACGCATGAGTGGCGGGGTCTTTCCCGCGCTCGGAGTACAGCCCCTGCTCGGCCGTTTCTTTAACCAGCAGGAAGACGATCAGCACCAACTGGTCTGCCTGATCAGTTACTCCCTTTGGCATGAGCGCTTTCACGGCGACCAGAGCGTGCTCGACAGCAAAATCCTGCTCGACAGAAAGCCCTATCTGATCATTGGCGTCATGCCACGCAATTTTGAGTTCCCACTCATGCCAGGCCACCTGAACCAGAGCCAGTTGTGGGTCCCGGTGAGCTTCGGGGAGGAAGAGCTAACCGGCGGCGCATCGAATTGGGGGTTCGATATGGTGGGCCGTTTGAAACGCGGCATCAGCCCGGAGCAGGCACAAAGCGACGCGGAGCGCGTAGCGCAAGAAACCATGCGCAACTATCCCGCCTTCATGGCCAGCCTGCGCATCCGTGCGGTGGTGCATCCGCTGCATGAGGAAGTCGTGGCCGCCACACGCCCGTTGTTACATATGCTCTTTCTGGCCGTCTCTGTAGTACTGCTGATCGCTTGCGCAAATCTTGCCGGACTCCTGATGGTGCGGGCGATTCGCCGGCGGCGAGAGACGAGTGTTCGGTTGGCTCTCGGCGCACGCACCGGCGCGCTGCTGCGGCAATCCCTGCTGGAAAGCATGGTCCTGAGCGTGAGCGGGGGCCTCCTGGGCTTGTTCCTGGCCGCCGTGGCCTCGCCGGCCGCTACGCGCATTCTGCCCGAGACCCTTCCCCGGGTGAGTGGCATCGGTGTGGACTGGATAGTGGCAGCCTTCGCTCTGTCGCTGGCTCTTCTCACTGGAACTCTCTGCGGCCTCGCTCCCGCCTTTGCAGCATTGCGCACCAATGTGAACGAAGCCTTGAAGGAAGGTGGCCGCACGGGCTCAGCGGGCGGCGGACACGCGCTTCTCCGTTCCTCGCTCGTGGTCGCGGAAATCGCCGTCGCTCTTATCCTGCTTGCGGCCTCGGGGCTCTTGCTGCGTAGCTTTGAAAAGATGCGCCAGGTCGATCTTGGTTTTCGTCCGGACCACACGTTGACGGCGTCCTACTCGCTGCCGCAGAAGCAATATGCCACCCAAACCATGGTGGATGAGTTCAACCGTGAACTTTTGCTTCGCTTGCAGCAACTGCCCGGCACAAAAGCCGCAGGCCTCATTTCGATTTTGCCGGGTAGCGGGGATGGGGGTAGCGAAACCTTCGCTGTGGACGGGTATACGCCCGCGAAGGGCGCCAATATGAATTTGGCCACTCCCTTTCACGTTTACGGCGATGCTTTCCAGGCCCTCGGAATCCCTCTGCTGCGTGGCCGCTTTTTTACCCCAGCCGACCGGGCTGACTCCCAACTGGTGGTCATCGTGAACGACAAGCTGGCGCAACACTACTGGCCGGGGCAGGATCCGCTCGGCAAGCGATTGCGCCTTGGAACACTGCAAACACCATGGCTGACGGTTGTGGGTGAGGTAGCCGGAGTAAAAGAAGGCTCGCCCGACGAAGCCACCAACCCGCAGTTCTACACCCCGCCGGAACAAGTGAGGCGTGACTGGAGCTCACTGTCGACGGCGTCGGACGTTTTTGGGAACTACGGCACCATTGTCTTGCGCACTGCCATGCCGCCAGAGCAGATGGAAAATGCATTGCGGTCTACGGTGAGTTCTATTGATCCTCAACTTCCTCTGACCCAGGTGCAGACCATGGATCAGACCGTTGCGGATAGCGAAGGCCCGCGCCGCTTCAATACCGCGGTGGTGAGTGCCTTTGCCGGGGCCGCCGTGCTGCTGGCAGTTCTTGGCATCTATAGCGTCATTGCCTTCTCGGCGGCATCACGCGTCCAGGAAATGGCCATCCGGATGGCGCTCGGCTCGCAGCGCTCAGGAGTCTTGCGCCTCATCCTTACCTCTGCGGCAAAGCTTGGCGCCATGGGGTGTGCCCTAGGCGTGGTGGGCGCGCTCGCTCTCTCCCGGCTGCTCAGGTCGTTTCTTTTTGGCGTGAAAGGCTCTGACCCGGCAGTGCTTTGCCTTTCTGTCGCAGCCCTGTTGTTACTCGCGCTGGTGGCTTCTGCCATTCCAGCCTTTCGCGCGGCCTCGGTGAATCCGGTCGAGGCGCTACGAAGCGAGTGAAGCTTTCTCCGCCTCGTTGTGGCAGGGGCTTCGTTCCTGGACGGCAAAGGAAGTATCAGGTAAACCATCTACCACAATGCGATGGGCAGCTGTGACCAAGGCGAGTTTACGGCCGGAACGCTTCTGCAAAAACACCGGAAATATCAATCGGATTGGAATTTGGCCTTAAGATGATGGGATGAGTTACGAAAACATCCGCTTCGCATCCGAGGGCAACATTGCTTTGGTCACCCTGAATCGGCCGAATCGACGTAACGCCCTTTCGCTCGCGCTCATGCGAGAGTTGATTGACTGCTTGAGCGAGATCGGGGGCCGACGTGATCTGCGGGTAGTGATTCTGTCGGGGGCCGGCAAAGTCTTTTCCTCCGGACACGACCTTTCGGAAATGACGGGTCGCGATATCAACGGATACCGGAGCCTCTTCGAGGTCTGTACGGAGTTGATGTCGAAACTGCAATCGATTCCGCAGCCAGTGATCGCAGAGGTGCAAGGTATCGCCACGGCTGCCGGCTGCCAACTGGTCGCCACCTGCGACCTGGCCATCGCTTCTGAAAATGCCGCATTTGCCACGCCTGGAGTCAAGATCGGGCTGTTCTGTACCACCCCCATGGTGGCTCTCAGTCGCGTGATCGGGCGCAAGCGCGCGCTCGAGATGCTGCTCACGGGCGAGCTGATCGACGCGTACCGGGCAGCCGAGTGGGGCCTGGTCAATCGGGTGGTTCCCGCAGATCATTTGCAGGAGGAGACCCGCCAACTGGCCGGCCGCATCGCCCAGGCGAGCGACCTTGTGGTGGCCCTGGGCAAGCAGGCGTTCTATACTCAGGTCGATCTGGATCAGCCGAAAGCCTACGCCTACGCCAAAGAGGTGATGAGCATGAACTCACTCGCTCATGACGCGCAGGAAGGCATCGCGTCTTTCCTGGAGAAGCGTACTCCTTGCTGGACAGGACAATGAGCAGCGCGACGATTAGCAAATCGAGCGAGAACCGGTCTGCGATGCATTCGTAGGCATTCTCTTCGGCATTTACTGAATTACTCCCCCGTGGAAAGGCACCCCCCATGCGCGAGAGGATCGCTAGCGCTCCCGCACAGACCATCTCCTGCGAACAGGCTGCGGCGTTCGTCAGATCCGGCATGTGGCTCGATTACGGCGCGGGCCTCGGCCAGCCCGACATGTTCGATAAAGCGCTCGCCGCCCGGGGAGAGTCACTCGAAAACGTAAAGATCCGCTCCTGCCTCTCGATGAGGCCGCGGGCGGTGGCGGAAGACGATGGGGGAGGCAATCACTTTTTCCTGTTCAGCTGGCACTTCTCCGGCTACGACCGCAAGCGGCACGATGCGGGGCGCTGCAATTACATGCCGCTCAACCTGGGCGAGGTGCCGGACTACTACCGCCGCTTTCTCGCCCCCGTGGACATCGCCATTCTCAAGACCTGCCCGATGGACGAGAACGGCTACTTCAACTTCAGCGCCGCCAATCTCTGGCACCGCGCGGTCGTCGAAAGCGCAAAGATGGTCATCGTCGAGGTGAGCCGGGGCCTGCCCTATGTGTACGGAGACGGAAACGGTGCCCACTTGAGCGAGGTGGATTACATCGTCGAAGGCAGTCACGAACCGGCGCCGGAACTGCCAAACCCGCAGCCAACCGAGATCGACCGCACGGTTGCGCGCCTCATCGCCAGCGAAATTGAGGACGGTGCCTGCCTGCAGATCGGCATCGGCGGCATGCCCAACGCGGTTTGCACGCTGCTGCTCGAAAGCGGCGTCCGCGACCTTGGCGTACACACTGAAATGCTGACCGATGGCATCGCGGAGCTCTATAAAGCGGGCCGCATCCAGGGTGCCAGAAAAACGCTCGATCCGGGCAAGATCGTCTACACCTTTGCCCTCGGTTCGAGCGCTCTGTATGCGGTCGCCAACCGTAATTCCGACCTGTGCTGCAACCAGGTGGACTACACCAACTCGCCGCACATCATCATGCAGAACGACCGTGTAGTCGCGATCAACAACACGACCCAGATCGACCTGCAGGGCCAGGCCGCCTCTGAGTCAGACGGCCACCGCCATATCAGCGGCACGGGCGGACAACTTCAATTCGTGCGCGGAGCCTATGCGTCCAAGGGAGGCAAGTCCTTCATCTGTCTCTCCTCCACCTACTGTAAGCAGGGCGAGCCCCGCAGCCGCATCGTACTCAACCTGACCCCCGGCAACATCGTCACCACGCCGCGCTCTGACGTGATGTATGTCGTCACCGAATACGGCATGGTCAACCTGAAGGGAAAGTCAGTCGCGGAGCGCGCCAAGGCGCTCATTTCCATCGCTCATCCAGACTTCCGCGAGCAACTTGAGCGCCAAGCCTACGACCACCGCCTGATTCTGCATGGCGTTTCGTTCTGAAAAGAGCTCAGCACGAAACGAGCAACCCGTGTATCGCGGGCAAACCGGAAGATCGAACTTCCGTAGCTAGTGCCAACACGACAGCGTTGCGTATCAGCTGCATAGTAGCTGGGAGCCGCATAACCGGCCACATTAAGAGAGATAGCCAGATCTGCGCGGTCCAGCCTGACCGTTGCCTATCAGCAACACCTTGCGTTACATTTTCGGCTTTGCCGGCAGCTTCCATCGATTGCGCGGCTGCCCGCCTCACCGGCAGATCGTGACTAATTCGTTGCAGTGATTGTAAACCGCCACGAGTGTATCCTCGCCGTAATGCGAAACAAGACCCAGCGTGGCCCGACAACGCCCTTCTACAAGGAAAAGGGCAAATGGAGTTTCTATGTTTTCCCCAGGGGTGTTCCGGAAGAGGCAGGCGAGTACCAGGATGAAGCAACAGCCAAGGCCGTATCCCTGGAGGTGTATCGCATGTGGCAAGCCAATGGCTGCCGATACTCACTAGAAAAATCTACGCGCTCTTCCAAGTGAGCCGATTCTGGTGAATTCGCAGTGAGAGCTGTTTCGATTGGACGATCGGATTCTCCCAGGGCAGATCTTCTTCTGGAAAGGGCTCGCGCAGAAGGTTACGACTTCGATCCTCGAAAGCTGTTGATCCTGCGGTTTTTCGGCAGAGCTCCGAGTTTGAGCACTCGGAACCGAATGTTCGTCCGGCCCAACACCCATCCTGCGTGTAACAGCTCAAATGGAACCTGAGGGCCAACCTTTACTTCCCAAACCTCCTCAGATAGGCATGGACTCGCTCGTCGCTCCTCGCGGTTCCTTTGAAGACGAAGGTCAAAAGCTCAAAGCCTGCGAAGAAAATCTTCGACGATATCATCAGCTCGCCCTCGCAGGCAGACTGGTCGGTGCGGCCATGCACGAGGTTAACAATCGCCTGGCGGCCCTCACCAACCTTATCTTCCTGGTAAGAACCCTCTCCGACTGCTCAGGCAAGAGTGTCGAATATCTGGATGAGGCGGATAGTCAGTTGCGCAGCCTTGGGGAGATCACCAGCAGAAGTCTTGCCTTCATTCGCCTGGATACAGAAGCCAAAGAGATTGACTTGGTCGATTTGGCTACGTCCGCGCTTCGCCTTCACCATGAGCAGATTTCAAAAAAGAGAATCAATGTGCAGACGCGGTCTCCCGAATCCGCATTGGCTCGCGTAAAAAAGGGTGAAATCTTCCAGGCAGTCACGAATCTCCTGCTCAACTCCGTCGAGGCATTGCCTCATTCCGGAAATCTCCATGTGCGCGTCGCCATCCGCCGGTCCAATGCCATCATCACGATTGCGGACAATGGAGCTGGGATTCCGGAGTCGATGCGGGGGACGCTCTTCGATGCCTTCAAGAGCAATAAATCTGAAGGAAATGGACTCGGGCTCTGGATCGTGAGAGAGATTGTTCAGGGCCACGGCGGGACAATTCAATACCGGAGCAGCAATGTTGTCGGCAGGAGCGGAACGATCTTCCGCGTTTCGTTGCCGACTCAATCCTTGGCCCGCACACCCTCGCCAGAGGACTCAAACGTAGTGGATATCGGCAAAAAGACGCGAACCGTCGTACCGTGATCTTCTACGGTTTGCCTGCTTTCGATCTCAATCCAACCTCCGTGGCCTTCCACAAACTGCTTTGCGACGAACAAACCGATGCCTGTGCCCACGGTGCTGCGAGTGGTGAAGAAGGCTTCAAACACCCTTGGCAGATCAGCCTCCGCGATCCCGACGCCATCATCCTGAACAGTCAAGACGACGCCATCTGGGGACTCTGTATCTTCCACGGAGATGGATAAGACGCCGCCTGCTTGCATTGCGTAAATCGAGTTCATCATCAGGTTTGAGACCACCTGCATCATCTCCCCACGACGCAGCACGATTTTCCTTGATGAATGAATCGCTTTCTTAATCTCAATGCCAGTAGCTGTACACCGTGGCGCATAGATCGCGATTGCATGGAGAACGATCTCCCCCATTGAGCCATTGCTTGCCGCTGCATGTTCGCGGTAATAGCCAAGCGTCTGCTTGGCGATATGCGAGACACGCCCGAGTTCCGTCTCGACTGACTGGAAGTAACTGATACCTGCCGGGTCGGCAATCATCGGACGAAGAAGGTACATCAAGTTCATCACGGCTTCGAGAGGGTTGTTGATTTCATGGGCAATCGTCGCCGCCATGCGGCCGGTTGCCGCAATCTTCTCTGCCTGCAGCAGGGCTTGTTCAAGCCGTTTGCGCGTGGAGATATCACGCAAAATCTTGGACGCGCCGATAACCCGGCCGTGCTTGTCTCTTATCGGAGAAACGGTTAGGGAAACATCGAGCAATTGCCCGCTCTTAGTGCGACGCACGGTCTCAAAATGCTCGATTCGGCGTCCGGCACGGATATTTTCCATGATGGTCTTTTCATCGGAGTGAAGATCCTCCGGAATAAGCTTCAGAATCGACGCACCGATCATCTCGTCCGCGGAATAACCGAAAAGACGCACGGCTGCCCCATTCCAGCTTGTAATGATGCCGTTCAGATCCTTGCTCAAAATCACATCGTCGGAGGATTCGACAATAGCTGCCAGTTCGCCAAGGCGCTTGGAATTGTCTTCCAGCATCTGTTCCCTTTCAAACAGGCGATCCTCTGTCCTCTGATGTTTGGTGCCAAGCAACTCATAGTCCTCTTCGAGCCTTAGATGTCGCTCGTTCAAAGTGCGCAAGGAGATCAGATCTTCTGAGATGCGACGAGCAAGCTTGTTTTCCGGCAATTCGGCCGGGTCTGCAAGAACACACGCAGCGATGGCTTCGTGGGTAGCCAGGAGCTGCTTGATGTCGTCTTCCAGAACCAGTTCGGGATGTATCTCGGTCCAGTAGTGGGCTGTGCGGATAAAGGCTAAAAGAAGCCTGGTGTACTCCAGTGTCTTGGCATCAAAGACACTCTTGAGGGCATGGAGTGCCCTCGACGCATCGGGAGTTCTTAAGAAGACATGTGCTGCGCACGCAAAGATCGCCCTTTCCTGCGCGCTATCCGGCTCTGGGGGGAAAGACCCCATGCCCGCCCCTTCACATAAAGCGAGGTGCTGATCCAGTTCGGACCTGAAAGGAAGATCTCCTCTTAGCAGCGGCAACACTTCGTCGACCGATTGCGGCAGGCACTGTGGGTCGCCCGCGGGATGCCCCAGACCTACCAGGAACCCTACATGTCTGGCGATACAGTACCGAACTTCGCAGAAAAGGGATAAGTAAACAAACAATCTCTCCTTCAGGAGAGAAGGCAACGGGTTGTCCAGGTAGGCGAACTGAGCAAATCCCCACAGGTTTTCTGTGATCTTCGGATCGTCGGTGGTGAGTCGAAAGAAGTTCGGGAGAACTCCAAACCGTGCGGCAACTCTGGACTCCAGTTCAGTTCTCATTTTACTTGTTTGACGTAACCCTTCTCCCGGCAACCATCTCAGCGGCCGATATTCGGGTTATCAAAAGTTACGATGCGGGCTGATACCTCGACTTGGCGCTAAACCCTTTTATACCATCAAATACCCCGCTCTCGTCCCCGCCCAGACTAGCGCCGATCGTGGCTTCCATGGATTCAGCTTACCGGCCCACGTACCAGCTCGTCCGGCCAATCCTGTAGTTGCACAGAGGAAACAACTGAGAGAAATGAAGGAGGGTTGACGTCGCGTCGAATCGCTCTATTCACTGCGATCATTGGGCAGCACAAGTGCGATGCTTACAACTTATCCCTGAGTTCCACTGTCTGGATCAGAGTGGCTTCGACTTCCACCAGGATCTCATCGACATACTGAGAGGCACCTTCTCCGATAGCAAAGCACAGTAGGAATCGCGAAGATCCTTCAGCGTATTTTCCATTTCATGGTCTACGGCAGTCCAGCTGCGATAAAGAATTGCTCCACGGTACACGATCCTGCTCAGAGCCCCTCACTATGTCACGCGGACATCGTTGGTTTGTCACATCTTTGTCGTCGAGATTGCACCCGAGCCATGGCCCGTTGTCATCGGCCTCCCCGCCGGTGGTGCCCGATGAGGTGATAACCCATCGGGTTGCCCAAGCCCTGGATTACGCAGTGTGTTGGTGGCAAGGGGGCCACGATTCTGCCCGGAAATGTTGCTGCTGGAATGGCACCGATGGAATGCCCGATTGCGCCAGCGATCGTTTCCAGTTGCCCAACTGGAAAAGAGACAATTTTCTGACGCTGCCATGACAAGTGCGAGAGCCCACCGTCCTACTTTGCCAACAGACTACCGGTCGATCAGAAGGTAGATAGGAGAACTTATGACGAAACTCGATAAAGGTTCAGTAGGCCGTCGTGCATTTTTGAAAACCGGAATGCTGGCTAGTGGCGCAGTTCTAGGTGGAGCGTTAAGCGGAGGCAAACGTACCTTTGCTCAGGCCAATTCACTTACTAAGGGTGATATAGCGATCTTGCGTTTCCTGGCTGCTGCCGAGGCCCTCGAAACCGATCTATGGCAACAGTATGCTGAATTAGGTGGTGTCACCGAGGGAACGCCGAACAGCTATCAGGCGGCCTTAATGAACCTCGATGGCGACGGCTTGCAATACATCACCAGCAACACAATCGATGAATTAAGCCACGCGGTCTTCTTGAATGGATATCTTGAGTCACAAGGAGCCGAACCGGTCAATCTGGACCAGTTCCGCACCCTGCAAGGGAGCAAGGCAACGGGAGCTCAGGATATTGGCCGTCTGACAAACCTGATGATGCTGAATGTGGACACAAGTTGGTACACTCGCTATCGCAGCACGACCAACCCTGACTTTGGCGCAACGTTTCCGCAAGCCGTCAAGATCACCAAGCGTACGGCGATTCCGAGAACGGACGCTGATTTCGAGGGAGCCCACCATATTCAGGTGATTGCGAATACGGCGGCATTCCACTTCGGAACAATCGAACAAGGTGGTTCCAGCCTATATGCAACCCTTTCGCGGAAAGTAACCAGCGAGGAGGTTCTCGAAATAACTCTTGGTATCGGGGCAGACGAGGTCGCACATTTTCTGGAATGGGTTGATTTTGCGGGCAACGGGGTTCAACCGCCGGTTGCGCCGGTCAGCGATCAAGGTCTCACCTTTCCCAATTTTCTAACCAAGGGCCCTCTCTTCCAACCCAACCTGATCTTCCCCGTTCCGTGCGAATTCATTAGCCCACACCTTCCCCATTGTGCGATCATCCGCCCCCTCACGAATAAATTTGGCGGCGCGAGAGCTGCGGCGAAGTTTCTGACGGATATGAACCTGTTTGCCGGCCAGCCGAAGGAATTCTTCACCATCCTGCAAACCATGGCAGATGAAGCTGATGCCGCAACGCGTGAGAGTTAAACACCTTCGCTAGGGGCCGGCCACCCAATCGGCCGGCCTGGTCAACCAAGTGGAGGCGCTTTGCCACGAGCACCTCCACAGACCACAATTTCAATCTCGATGGACGTTGCGGTCTGCTTCATTGGTGAAGGTACGTTCGACGTTCAAGGGATAGGAGGGCTAAGTTATTCGGTCTTGGACGCGACTCCGTCGTCTCTGAAGTAAAGCGGTGTCATCTGCCGGAGAAGGATGCATCGGAGTGGGAGGGCGACCCCCTCTGAAGTTGCGCCAGAAGAATAACAATAGTGCCATTACGACAACGAACTTGAAAAGCAAGACTATGGAAGTCTGGTCCATGTTTCACGCTATCACGACGGCCTATTAGGTCAGTGCCTCAGTTTCGCATATTGCTCCGGCGTCAATCTTAGCCACACCCCTCCGCGCCCCGTCTCAATCCCGTGCTCTAAAGCTTGTTTGCTTTCCAGGTTGCCCCAGGCTTCGCCGCGTCTTGCCAGCTCCCTGATCTTTTCTGGATCGGCAAAGTTAAGCTTACGAGGCAACGGCGTCTTGGCGTCAGCTTCGAGGAACTGACAGAACCACGATCCGTGAAACAGCATGAACGTCATGTATACGCGGTGGCTCGGACGGTCGTAGCGGGACATGCCTGTCCAGTATAGGAGAACAAAAGGAGAAAATATTCACAGGGAAGACTGACCGCAGCGACACGACGCCGGCGGTTTATTCTGGTTTCGCAGTGAACAGGACCCTTGATTGAACGGCAACCCTACCGTGAGGGTCCCCACAGTCTCCACCACAAAATTGTCCGAGCTACTTGCCAGGTTTGCCCTCTGACCCGTAAAAACTTTTTGACCTGGCGGCGAAATTTCAGGCCGTCAACCAGCCAAACGCGCATACTAGCTCTAACAGCCCAGAGCGTGCTTCGCCCATTCGACTTCGCTCAGGGCAGACTCTATGGCTGCCAGTCCGCAAGAATAAGGGGTGTGATGAGCAAAATGCTACGCAAGAAGCTGATTCCGGCAGAATTGATGGTCGCTAGTAGCTTGCTGTTGGCGCCCGGTCTGGTCCCGATCGGGTATGGACAGAACACCCCGCAAACCAACCAGCAGTCTCCGCCTCCGTCGGATGCCCCCGTTTCGTCCTCCACCCCCGCTACGCCCGCCTCGGCGGCGCCGGCCTCAACGTCGCCTGCAACTGACGCGACCATGCCGGGGGTCAAACCAGGCAGCATCGACGATGTGAATGCAGTGGGCACGCGCGATATCGGGGGCCGCGGCGTGGGCAATTGGTATTCCACCGAGAGCGAGATTGGGATGGGCCAGTCCTACGCCTTGCAACTGCAGAAGAGCGTCAAGTTTGTCAACGATCCGGTGGTCGTTGAGTACGTGAACCGGATCGCGCAGAACCTGGTTAAGAATTCTGACGCCAAGGTACCCTTCACCATCAAGGTGATCGATTCCGATGAAGTCAACGCGATGGCCTTGCCGGGCGGCTTCATGTTTGTGAATAGCGGCCTGATTCTCACCGCGGACGACGAAGCTGAAATGGCGGGCGTGATCGCGCATGAGATTTCTCACGTGGCGGCCCACCACGCGGTGCGTGAGCAGACGCGGATGAACTACGCGCAGATTGGCTCGATTCCACTGATCTTCTTAGGGGGAATGGCCGGGTACGGTATTTACGAGGCGGCGCAGATTGGCATTCCCGTGGCCTTCCTGCAGTTCTCCCGTGCTTTTGAGTCCCAGGCGGATTTTCTAGGCGTGCAATATATGTACCGCGCGGGTTACGATCCGCAGTCTTTCATCTCTATCTTTGAAAAGCTTGAGAATCTGGAGAAGACCAAGCCTCACCTGATTTCCAAAGCGTTTTCGACGCATCCGCAAACCCCGGACCGCATTGAGGCAACGCAGAAGGAGATTGCCACGCTGCTGCCGCCGCGGGCGGAGTACGTGGTAACAACCTCGGAGTTCGACGACGTCAAGGCCCGTTTGGCCCGCATCGAGAACAAGCGCAAACTGAACGATGGCGGCAAGGCGGACCAGCCGATCTTGCGCCGCGCGGGCACCTCCAACAATGACCCCAATGCGCCCGACTCCTCGCAGCCAGGCAACGACCGTCCGACGATACGGCGCAAGGACAATAACTAGACAAGCCTCTGCATTTTGGCTTGCGCTTCATGCATTTTTCTTCCCAGGAGCCGTAGGAGTCGAGGCTAGACTTTGCGGCCTGCACAGCCGCATGGTTGGTATAGTTCCGATCGGCAATCAACTGGTTCGATAGACATCCTAAGAGCGGTCAAGAGCTGCCTTCGGTTGACGATAATCGATGGCGTCGATGGTTGTTCCTATCCATTCAAAATCCAGACGGACAGCCGCCGTCACTACCGAGATGCCGAAACCTTGCGACTAAGGTTCATTTCTGCGATGTTAGCCTCCCACCGGGCCCGGACAGGATAGGTTTGAGGTATGAGGCCATTTCCTGCCGTTTTATCTGATTTGGGGGCCATCGGGTTCGCTCTTGCGGGATTTACTTTCTGGGTTTTGACAGATACCAGCATCAAGCTGCTGGGACAGTCGGGACTGCCGGCGTACGAGATGGTGGCATTCCTGGGAATGTTCATGGCGATTTTCCTCGCCCTGTATGGGTTGGCACGAGGGCAGGTGCAAGTCCTGCTGCCGAAGCGGTTGAGCCTACAGCTCGGACGGGGCTGCCTGGACATGGCAAACAATGTCTGCGTGGTGATTGCATTGCGGCACCTGACGCTGACGCTGTTTTACATCCTGGTCTTTATGGCTCCGTTGGTGATTGCGCTTCTGTCTGCGGTATTTCTGCACGAGGGATTGCCGTGGCGCAAGGGGGCTGCCATTGTGGCAGGATTTGCCGGCGTGGTGGTGGCGGTGCATCCGTGGGGAAGTGCGCGCGAGGGTGACTGGATAGGGTATGCAGCGTGCGGCGTTTGCGTGGCGTGCTTTTCAGTAAATATGGTTTGGTCACGGGTGCTGACGCGCACAGAGTATCCAGAAAGTCTTGCGTTCTTCTCAGGAATCGTCACCGCAGCAGCGGGGTTTGCGCTGATGGCAGGGCACGCCGCCCCTTTGACTCCGTTATTGCTGGGTGAGATGTTCGTCATGGGCCTGTTTTGCGCGCTGGGGACGCTCTGCTTTTACATTGCTGTGAAGCACACGTCGGCCGCCAATGTGTCGCAGTACCACTACACCCAGTTGATCACCGGGACTCTGGTTTCGTACCTGATCTGGCGCAACAAGCCGGGATTGTTTGTCTTACTGGGCGGGGTGCTGATTCTGGCTTCGGGGCTGTATGTTGCTGCGAGTGCGAGGGAAGTGGCTACGCTTACTGAGGGAAATTAGAGTGCGGAAAGACGCGGATTCACTCTTGCGATGCGGCAATTTGTCTGATGATCCTCGATCAAGACAAATCGGTCACCGACGGAACTGGAACTTAAAGTAATCTGTAAAGTGCCGCGTGCGTTTGTCACTGAAATCGGTCACTGAAATCGTACGGCGTATCAGCGAAGACCATGTGATCGGAAAATCTGAAACGCGGCGTCCAGGGCGCAGGTGAGTTCAGGCTGCACCCAGCGGCCGGGCGGCCTCAGGAGAAAACCCGCTGTGACGTCAAGACGAACATTCTGTCGAACGCTGGCAACCTGTGTTCTTTCCTCGGAGTTTTTTTCCGGTGGCCCATCAGCATTTGCGTCGCTCACGGCGGCCGCTTCCTATCCGGACGGACGGCCGGCAACGACACGCCGCCTGGGCGCAGTAGATGCTACGCCTATCCTTCATCATGGCGCGGGGCCGAACCAATGCGACTATCTCGGCGCGCGCGAGGCGATCTGCTTCCGCGCCGGAGACACTTATTATCTCCATTACGATGGCGCAGGGCCCACCGGGTGGAGAGCCTGCTTAGCAACCAGCAACGACCTGGTTCACTGGGACCTGAAGGGTCCCGTTCTTGACCTGGGAGCTCCAGACGAGGATGATGCCGGGACCGCTTCGTCTCCCTGGACAGTATTCGACGGCAGCTGGTGGCACATGTTTTACGTTGGCTCCCGGGGAACAACCCCGCCACCTGACCGAATTCCTGCCGTTCCCTATTTCACGCTGGCCGCGAAGAGCAAACAACCCGTGGGTCCGTGGGTTAAACAGAAAAATCTGGTTCCCTTCCGAACGAAAGCTGGAACGTATTATTCCGACACCGCGAGCCCCGGCCAGATTGTGAAACACGGAGATGAGTACCTTATGTTTTTCAGCGCCGCCGCGGCGCATCCGTCCTACCCTGAAGGACACTTGAAACGAACCCTGTCGATTGCGCGCACCAGGAACCTGGACGGGCCGTGGCGCATCGATGCAAAACCGATTTTGCCGCCCGAGCAGCAGATAGAAAACTCGGCCCTGTATTTGCAATCGTCCGATAAGACCTGGTTCCTTTTTACCAATCACATCGGGCTTGATGATCGAGGGGAATACACGGAGAGTATCTGGGTCTACTGGAGTAAGGATTTGAACCATTGGGATCCCGAGAAACGTGCGGTTGTCCTGGACAGCACCAATAGCCGTTGGAGCGTGCGCTGTATCGGTATGCCGTCGGTGGTGGAAGTAAATGGGCGTTTGGCGTTGTTCTATGATGCTCCGGCGAGCGACACCGGGAATAATATGGGACGCGATATCGGCCTTGCCTGGTTACCGCTTCCGCTGCGGCCACCGTCTTAATGCAGTTTCTCGCACCACCACCAAAATATGAATTGTCATCCCGCCTGTCCCAGAGTGCCGTGGAACCGAAGCGTAGCGAAGTGGAGAGCCTGCCCTGAGGAATGAACGTTCGTTCATTAGGAGCAGCTGACTTGCCTGTGGCAAGTTAAGGGTGGAATGAACGTTTGTTCATTAGGAGAGGTTGTGACTTTATTATCGGATGGCAATTTGTCTTGGGCACTCGCACTCCTGCCAAAATATGAATTGTCATCCCGACCGAAGCGAAGCGCAGTGGAGGGATCTGCGGTTCCGCGGACTTTTCCTGGGAATGTTTTTCGACGGAGCGCAGTCGAGAGCCTCCCCTCAGAGGCTGTGACTTTTTAATTTCCCTTGTAGTCTGTGGCCGGAAAGCTTGGAAGAGCATCTGCCAATAAGCATCGCCGGGGTTCCTTCGGCTACGTTCGGGACAGGCTATTCGACTCCGCGCCATAAACCCTCCGTTATGCGATAGATCTGCGAGGCGCTTCGCTCAGGTTGACAAAGAGGAGGGCAGCGCTTCCATGTACATCCGGCGGCCAGTGGAGAAAAACAGCAGGTCCCTCCACTTCGCTCCCCCGGATTTCCTGTGGAAGTTGGTGGCTTCGGCAAACTTCATGCGCCTTTCCGTAAAAGAAAAGCGCACACGCTTCCTTGTCCAGTGCTGCGTGGCAGGAAATCCGGGTTCGCTCCGGTCGGGATGACAATTCATATTTTGGTAATGGATGCGAGTGCCCAAGAAAAATCGTCATCCCGAAAAAGTCACAAGCTCTCAGGATGACGCCTTTTTGGAGGGGACTGAAAAACATCTGGCTGGGTGCAAAAAACGCGAAAGGCCAAAAAAGTCGCAGGCTCTGAGCGAGGTCGAATGGGAATCTGCAGTTCCTGCCAAAACTACCCTAAGCGAGCTTCTCTTTCGGAACCCGCTCCAGCAGACGCCGCCAGGTCTTCTGGTTTATTCTGTGGCTCTTCTTCAGATCTTCCAGGATGCGTTCAAAATCTACGTGACCATGCAGCCTGTTCCACGCCGGGTTCTTTGAGAACCAGGGATAATTCTCGTTGCCCAGATAGATCGCGCGGCGCAGCCAGTGCAGCGCCTCGCTCTCATCCCCTTCCACAGCGAAGTAGGTCGCCAGACGATAGGCCATCTCGCTGTCAGCCTCCGCGGCAGAGAGCGAATCCTCTTCGATCAGCGCGGCGGCGCGCTCGCGCTGCCCGACCTGCACGTAACACAAGGCCAAAGTGGGGAAAGCAATGCGCATGCTGTCATCGTCGTGGATCACCGCTTCCAGAATCCCAATCGCCTGCCGCATGTCTCCCTGGCGCATTCTCTGGTAAGCCACCGAGGTCCGTAGCAAGGGATGCCTGGGTTCCAGGGTCAACCCTTTCTGCAACTCTTCCTCCGCCAGTTCCAGCTGGTTCTGATATTGGTAGACGCGGGCCCGGTGGTTATAAATGATCGGCGCGCTGGAGGGATTCAGTTGCAGCGCGCGGTTGAACTGCTGCAACGCTTCTTCGTACATCCCATCCAGGCGCAGGGTCTGGCCGGCCACCAGGTGTACGTCCCAGTTGTTGTCAGCAGTCAGCAGCAAGTGCTCGATGCCATGCCGCGCGCTTTCCTTTTCTCCCCGGGAGAGCAGCATGTAGACGCGATAAAGATTCGCCTCCAGCGATCCCGGATCGATCTCGAGCGCGCGGTCGAAGCTGCGCCGTGCCGCCAGCAGGTGCAGTTGCCCACCTAATCCGTGGCGCACGTATTGCAGTTGCGTAATCCCCAAACCACTCCACCCGGGAGCAAATTCCGCATCACGCGCGACCACGCTTTCAAACAGCTCCCGCGCCTTATCCAGGTCGCCGCGGGCCCCGGAGCGTGACATAAACGACGACAACAGCGCCCGGGCCTGCAGGTACTCTTCCGACAATGCCTCGGCCAGGGGCGCGCTACGGGTCGGCTCACCGCTCTGCTGCAGCTTGCCCAGTCCCTGCAGGGTGGCGAAGACCTCGTTGCAGATCTCCGTCTGCACCGCGATCAGATCGAAGGAAGGCACGCTGATAGTGCCCCCGGCGCGTACACTCTGGCCCGCCACGTCCAGCAGTTGCCAGTTCAGATCGAAGCCCTTTTCCGAACGCATGAAATTGCCCGCCAGCACCCATTGCACCAGCAGCTTCTTTCCCACCGAAAGCGGATCCATTTGCTGCATGGGTACCGGCAACGGCATGAGCGAGCTTGAGGGCCGCACAACCAGCGAAGACATCCGGGCCAACCGCGCAGCAATGGCGTCGGCCAGCGCATAGCCGTACAGCGGAGATTCACCCGTCTGTCCGAAGTTCTGGAACGGCAAAACAAGAATCGTGTTCTGCTTCTGCTGCACGTCGGCCGACTCGCGAAAGCGTTCTGCGAGCATGGAAAGAAATCCTGTGGTGCGTTTTTCGCGCTCGGCAGCCGGCACGGGCATCACCGCTTCGCCCGGCAGGATGCCTGTTTCGAACTGCATCGTCTTCATGATGGTCCGCAACGCTTCGCGCAGATCGGCGGCAGAGGAGTAGCGCCCGCTGGGTGTCTTGTGCAGGCAAGTGGCGATGACGCTCGCTAACCCAGGTGGTATCTGCGGACAGCACTCGGTCAGCGGCTGCGGCTCAGCAAACTGAATCGCGCGCACGGTCTGAAACTCTTCCCCCTCCGCCCGCACAAACGGGTGACGGCCGCTCAACAGCTCATAGAGTGTCACGCCCACGGCGAAGATATCGCTCTGCACACTGGTCTGCCCAGTGACGAATTGCTCCGGCGCCATGTACGCGATGGTCCCGCCCCGCACCGAATAAGTCTTGCGCACCTCGCGTTTCGATGGATCCTCGCGCGGCTTGGCCGGATCGAATTCCGCTTCGGCTATGGAGAGTCGCCGCGCCAGGCCAAAGTCCAGAATCTTGACCAAGCCGCCGTCCGTCAGCATCACGTTCGCCGGCTTGAGATCGCGATGGAAGATCCCCAAGCGGTGCGCCGCGCTCAGGCCGTCCGCAATCTGAATGCCAACGGAAAGCCCAAGTTGTACACTCGCCGCCCCGTTGGCAATGATCTTGTCCAGCGACTCGCCCGGCACATATTGCATAACGATGTAGGCTTCTGCTTCCGACTCGCCTACTTCATAGATAGCGCAGACGTTTGGGTGCTCGATGGCCGAAGCCAGCCGCGCCTCGCGCAGCACCGTGTTCCGCATCTGTTCCAGCGACAGTGCGCCCCGCTTCAATATCTTCAGCACCACCGGCCGCATCAGCAACGTGTCGTTGGCCAAATACGCCACGCCAGCGCCGCCTGCGCCCAGCTTGCGAACCACTTCGTAGTGCTCAATGAGCCGGCGCTTCATGCTTTTAGTCTACCGTCAGGTCTATAATTTTCCCCATGGCCGACACCGGCAGCAGAAAGCGCAGCACACGCTGGAACTGGCTTCTCATCCTTCCCGCCATCGGGCTCCTCTTTCCCGCTGTCTACGCGCGCGAAACCCCGACGCTCTTCGGCTTCCCTTTCTTTTACTGGTATCAGTTTGCTTGGGTATTTCTCACCGCCGCCATTACCGGCCTGGTCTACTTCCTGGTGAAGGACTGAAAATGGATCATTGGGGCCAGGAACAGCAGAACGCCTGGGAAGAGCGCCTCGCGGTTGTTGCCATCGCTGACGAGAAGCCGGCTTGCCATATATGATTCAAGGCAAGGTTGGCGCGGCAGAACTATTCATGCCCCTCACGCGCCATTTACGGAGCTGAGATTATGTCTCCCGTGACTCTCTCGAAGGAACAACGTGAGGAACTTCTCAAGTTACTGAAAGAACGCTTTGACAAGAATATGAAGCGCCATGAAGGTTTTGAGTGGGCCGACATGCGAGCCAGGCTTGTACGGAAAACTGGAGCGCTCTGGTCACTTAGTGAGATGGAACGAACGGGCGGCGAACCAGATGTTATCGGCAGGGACCAAGAAACGGGCGAATACGTCTTTTGTGATTGTTCGGCGGAAAGCCCCCATGGCCGTAGAAACGTTTGCTACGACCGTAAAGGCCAGGAGAAAAGGGAGAAGGAAGGTTTGCGTTTAGCCGGAAACGTCTTGGATATGGCGGCTGCTATGGGGATTGAGCCGCTAACAGAAGAGCAATACCGGGAGTTACAGAAGCTGGGAAGTTTTGATACGAAGACGCAGAGCTGGTTGAAAACACCTGCTGAAATTACCAAACTAGGCGGCGCCATCTTTGGCGACCGACGCTTCGGCCGTGTCTTTGTGTATCACAACACCGCTCCCTGTTTCTACGCCGGTAGAGGGTTCCGTGGCTTGCTGAAGACCTGATCCAGACCTGGAATTTCAGTGCTAGGTCGGAGAATCCTAGATCCTGCTTCATCAAGAACGGGGTGATTCCTCCAGGAACTCTTCTATGAGGGCATCGGCCTGTTACCCCCAATTGAGAATTGCCCAATCCTTGCCGGCCACCGACGCGAAGGATTAAAATGGATCTATAATTCTCCATAGTTGGAGAGTTAGTTTTTCATGTCCAGAACTCGTCCCGGTGCTCTTGCCTATCCCGACACCCGGTACACCGCCCCCGCGCTGCCTGATCTTTCACGCCCCGAGGAGCGCCGCCGTCTCTCCGCTGCCGCCCTGAAAGCCCTGTTCAACATCGTCGACCGTTGGCAGATCCGGGATGAGGATGCGCGCCAGCTTCTCGGCGGTATCTCCAACGGCGCGTACTACCAGCTCAAGAACGCACGCGCCTCGGCCAAGAGCCTCGACCAGGATAGGCTGATGCGTATCTCTTATCTGATCGGGATTTTCAAGTCGCTCAACATCCTTTACGGCCAGCGGCTCGCCGATCAGTGGATGCAGTTACCCAACACCAACCCTATCTTTGCCGGCCGCACTCCGCTCGACTACATCGTGCGCGGAGGCGCACCGGCTATGGACATTGTGCGCCACCTGCTCGATGCGCGGCGCGGCGGACGCTAATGCGGTTTTGCAATTGGTGTAGACCGAAGCCACGGACCTTTTCGTGGTTTTCTCCCAAGGAAAACCACTCCTCCCGAACTTCTTGGACCACAGTAATTGCGAAACCGCTCTAATGCAGTAACAGTAATGGCTACCATTCCCCTTTCCAACCTGCGCCGTTTCGATACCCACCGCTTGTTGCCGGCGAAATACTCTCCCAACTACGATTCCGTGCTCACCCGCATTGCCGATAACGACGAGCACCTGCAGTTGATCTTCGAGCTCGACAATGCCACCAATGCCCGCCTGCAGGCGGAAGAAAACTTAAGACCCGGCATCAGCGCCCGCGAACTTGTCTTTCACGTGCCTAATTACCGCGTGATCAACGCCGCCTTTACCCACGCCAATCCGCTTGGGGCGCGCTTCTCCACGCCGGAACGCGGCGCATGGTATGCCGCCTTCGAGCTGGCGACGGCGAAGGCCGAGGTGCTCTTTCACAAGAGCATCGAGTTTGCGGAGATCGATTGGAAGGAGCGCGAAGAGATCGGATACGACGACTATCTGGCGGATTTCACTGCGGCCTTCCACGACCTCCGGGGTGTCGTGGATGAGGCGCTAAGCCCTGTCAGCTACGTTCGATCGCAACAACTGGCAGTGGAGCTGATGGAGCTTGGCTCGCTTGGCATTGTCTATCCCAGCGTGCGCCGTGAAGGCGGCACCTGCCTCGCGTGTTTCCGCCCCAGCATTGTTGCCAATGTGCGCAAAAGCGCGCAGTACCGTCTTATCTGGACGCCGCAGCGAGCCCGCATGGTGCGCCACGATAGCAGCAGCATCCCGTAATCACACTTGTCCCAATTAGGTCTTAAACATAAAGGAACGAATTGTGATTACTTCTCACTCATACGCACCGGGCGCTTTTAACCGCAGGTTAAAGCCTAACTTTCAGTGGGCCAAAACATGCAACCTGATTTGACGTTGGCCAAGCTGTCCTTACTAGAATCAGCTGATTACGTAGTCCGACAGCCTGGCTTTTCGCTAATTTTGACAGCTCTATCCCGTAATCTTCACGGGCAACGAAACAGGGATGCCCCACGGCCGTTTGCAATGACAGATTTTAAGGTTCAGTTGGTCCCGACCAAGCGACATCGTTACGCCTCACGTCATCGAGAGTGGAGGGCTTCCAGGTCTTTCCCTCGTCCACGCTTACCCAATGCAACGAAGTCGAACTCCGCAGGAGCACAGCAGCGTAGGGCTCCTGACCTGCGTCCGTTTTCGGGGCCTGGCCGCTTTTCGGTGCAGCGGTCAAGGGAGGTATCCCCAGCAGCGCAACCGCTTTGCCTTCCCATTGCTGGCGCACCGGATGCCAACGCTTCCCAGGACCGTCAGAGCGAAAGAGGGCGCCATTGCTATCCAGTGCTAACTGGAATCCTTGTACCCCCAATTGGCTTACCGGAGAAAGCCCGCTGGGCAACGCCAGGCTCGAGGTAGCCGCAGCCTGTGCCTGCGATCGATACACAACGGTCGATGCGAGAACGCCGCCCAGCGTAAGCAGGGCAATGGGTAGAAACCGTGGCCTCCGACAAACGCTGGACAGGGGAGTCATAGGCAGAGCTTATCGGACGTGAAAAAACCAGCAATGCCCCTTCCGTGGCGGTTACCGGCGCTCCGGGTGGTCCCACAAACGTGGAGTCCCTCTCCCTCCTGCTCGTCAACCCACGTCCAGCACCATCAGCAAGCTGCCGCCGGTGTGATTCAGCCCGGGGTGTTCTGCTACTTCGATCCGCGTTTGCAGGCGAAAGTCCACCTTTTCGCAGAGCGCACGGGTGGCAGCATTGTCTTCCCACACGTTCATGCTGAGCCGGGCAAAGCCGCCTGCCCTTGCCTGCTCGACAGCCCACTGCATCAGCCGCCTTCCGATTCCCTGTCGCCGATGGGCCGGACGAACAGCAACGCCGTTAATCAGAAAGCTGTCCCAATCCTGCGCCTGGTCGATTGGATCAAGAATCTGCACCCGCTCCTGGGGAAGAATGTCGCGCTCCTCCTCAAGAAGCCATGCGGCCGGATATGCATTGATCATTCCAACCACACCTTGGTCGTCGGCGACGAAGCAATGGCGCCAGCCGAATCCAGCAGTCTCCTGTTTCATGCTGCGCGCCATCAGACCGGCAAGCATCTCCTTCGGCGCCATCTCTTCCAGCAGGAATTCGTAGATGCCGTCGCCGGCCATGACCGACAGTTCAGCAAGCGCATAAGCATCGGCGGGCAACGCGGCGCGAAAGATCATTTCGGATG
>Ga0206939_10124_pt1 | contig 22961 bp, 18 predicted proteins | sample Alteio_BWOrgHeat_10_FD_152921 | JGI IMG/M metagenome (GOLD analysis project Ga0206939, IMG submission 152921) | Enriched cells from forest soil in Barre Woods Harvard Forest LTER site, Petersham, Massachusetts, United States -... | ecosystem: Environmental > Terrestrial > Soil > Temperate forest >... | reverse complement strand
CGCAGACCACGGAGGCCTTGTGAGCCTCGCTACCCTTTCCGCCGTACAGCCCATCCTCGATCAGCTTCTTCGCGTTATCCCACATACCGCCGGAGTTGGCGAGGAGAACGGCCATGAGCTGACCGCTGAGGATCGCGCCGGCGAGGAAACCGCCCAGCGCCTGCGCGCCGGTTAGGTTATAGGAGACGCCGTTGATAACGGTCGCGGGTTTGCCGATGGAGAACCCAAAGGCAACCGCCATCGGGAGGGCAATCGCGAGGATTCCGGGGGCCAGAAGTTCCTTTTGAGCCGCCGCGGTGACCATGGCCACGCAACGGCCGTAGTCCGGCTTGGTGGTGCCGAGCATGATGCCCGGGTTCTCCGCGAACTGGCGGCGGACCTCGTTGATCAACTCGAAGGCCGAGCGGCCCACCGCGTTGATCGCGAAGGAAGAGAACAGGAACGGCGCCGCGCCGCCGATGAGCATGCCGAGGAAGATCTCCGGCACGTCGAGCTTGAGGCCGATGTCGGTTAACATCGCCGCGCCTCGATAGGAGTTGAACAGCGCGATCGCGGCGACGACGGCAGTCGCGATTGCGAAACCCTTCGTGAGGGCCTTCGTGGTGTTGCCGGCCGCGTCTAGATGACCGACCGCCTTGGCGCCTTGCGGGTTGTCGTGACCGGCGCCGCTCATCTCGAAGACGCCCTGGGCGTTATCGGAGATAGGGCCGAAGGTGTCCATCGCCAGCACGTAGCCGGTGGTGGAAAGAAGGCCGAGGCCGACGAGCGAAATGCCGTAGAGGGCCAGGGTGTAGCCACCGTAGGTAGCCGAAGGGAAGAGGAATAGGGGCGCCATCAGGGCGGCAACGATGACGAGGGTCATCATCGCGCTCGACTCAAGACCATAGGCAAAACCCTGGATGATCATGGTCGCCGCGCCGCCGCTGGAGACGCCGGCCACTTCCTGGGTCGGCTTCTTATGGGTCGATACGTAGTATTCGGTGATCCGCTCGATCACGAAGGCAAGGGCGATACCGACCCAGGTGGCGAGCATGAAGCCCCACCAGGCGATCGGCGTCACGTTCGACGTGGCGAGTTGAATCTCCGTCGGGGCGGGAATGTTCGTCCGTTGGCCACTCTTGTTGGCGGCGGCAGCGGCGGCGTTCAGCTCCTTCGCGGTCTTCTTATAGTAGGTGACCTGCGACTGCTGCGCTTGGAGCGCATAGGGCATGTCGACTTCGGAAGGTAGAGCTACGGCGAGATCGCCACTGCCGTGGTTGATGTACAGGGTCACCGGCAAACGCTTCGTGACTTCGATTTGCAGGGTGACCTTGGCGGCGCCGGCTTGCTGCTTGAAGCGGTCAACCATCTCATCGACGGCGGAGTTCTTCATCGGACCCTGCCACGCCGTCTGGTCGACGTCGCGCTCGGCCTGCGGCGGCTGGTTGGCCAAGCCGGGCTGGGCGGGGACGTGCGCCTTGATGTGGAACTTGGCGGCCACGATCTGGTCGGGACCGCTTCCAGAGTAGAAGTCTCGAACGGTGATGTAAGGGGCGTTGGGATCGGGAACGGGCTTGGTCGCCGTTGCCGGGGTGAGCATGGCGTAGTCCAGCGCGGGTTCCGTCGACGCCTTCAGATCGGCAATAGCGCCGAAGCCGGTGAAGGACTTCATCGCGATGCTATCGGTGGCCGTCGACATGAGCTGCCCAACGGTGCGCGGCTCGATCAGATTGCGATCCTTCAACTCTTTGGTGTTGATGAGGTCGGTCGCAACGATGTCGGCGCTGGTGATCGGCGAGGTGTTCTTCGTCAGTTCATGGTCGACGGCGGCCTGGGGGATGCCCTGCAGGGAAGCCGGAACCTTCAATGGGTCCGCGTAGATGTCCGCGGCGGTGATGTCCTTGGGCTGACGGTTGAACTTCTTGGCGATCTCGGCTTGAGCCGAAGCTACCGCGCCGGGAGCCGGCTTTCGGGCGACCATGTCGTCCCGCACGTGCTGGACGAAGGCGGCGTCCGCCTTGAATGACTCCTGCGCGGAGACGGCCCGGTAGGCGTACATCGGCGTCTTACCGCCCATGAAGAACCAGGCAAACGCACCGATCAGGACGGCCGAGATAAGGGCGGTTCGGGTGAAGCCGGAGCGAATGGCAGCGAGGGGATCGGAATCGAGACTGTCGTTCCCCTTGACCGAGAAGATGCCGATGACGGACGCGAAGATGCCGATGCCGGACACGATCATCGCGAACAGGACGAGCCGCATCCACGTGACTTGATCCAGAACCGATGCCGAAGCGGCAGCCAGGACGATGGCGGAAACGAGGGTGACCTCGTAGGACTCGAAGACGTCGGCGGCCATGCCGGCGCAGTCGCCGACGTTGTCGCCCACGTTGTCGGCGATAACGGCGGGGTTCCGGGGATCGTCCTCGGGGATGCCTGCTTCGACCTTACCGACGAGGTCGGCGCCGACGTCGGCCGCCTTCGTGAAGATCCCGCCGCCGACGCGCATGAAGAGCGCGGCGAGGGAACCGCCGAAGCCAAAGCCCACCAGGTACTGAGTAGCGTGGGCGCCGCCAATGGCGAGAATGATCGTTGCGCCGAGGAGGCCGATGCCGACGGTGAGCAGACCGGCGACGGCGCCGCTACGGAAGGCGATCTCAAGCGAGCGCTTATAGCTGGAGAGGGCGGCGTGGGCGGTGCGAACGTTGCCGTTGACCGCGATCATCATGCCGGTCGAGCCGGCGACGTAGCTGCCGACGACACCGCAGACGAAGGCGAAGCCGACGCCGAGCGCGGGGCCGATGCCGCCGCTAAAGTTGAGGGCGACAAGACCGGCGAAGAGCAGGACGACAAAGCCGATCATCGTCTTGACCTGCTTCTTCAGGTAGGCAACGGCGCCGTCCTTGATCGCCTCGGCGACCTCTTGCATCTTGTCGCTGCCCGCCGACTGGGACTTGACCCAACGGGCGAGAGCCATGCCGGCGATAATTGCGCCGACGCTGAGGAGCCCGGCAATGCCGAGCAAAATCTTATCTGTACTGTCGTATTGAAGAGAGACTGAGTCTCCCTCTGCCGCAAAGGCGCATGTCGGCATGAAAACGCCGAGCGCCGCGAGAACGGCGATGACTTGGCCTCGACGCGCAGTTTGGCCACACGCCAACCGTGTCGCTTGCTGGAGCAACTTCATCAAGAGTAGTGGTGAACCCCCTAGGTGAGTAGCGCTTCCATGCAGTGATGCACTTGGCCGCCCTATAATTCCGGAAAAGGATACCACAGGGAACGCCCGTAGGTTCCCTGCGGTGGCTTACGGGGGTGCGCAAAAGGGCGCTTAGTAGCGAGCCTCTTCCATCTGCCGGAACTCCGCGATGCCGTCGTGGATCGAGAGTTGGGCTTTGAGCATCTCGGCTTTTCTTCGATTGATGCCCGTAAGGAGGGTGACCGGCACTTCGGAAAGCATTTGCTTGACCTGGTTTCGGTTCAGCGCGAGCATCTGCTGGAGGGCGTGGATGAGATCCTCTTCTTTGTGGCCCGAGCCAATAAGGACTAGCTCGTACATCGCCTCGTCGTCCACGACGGCGAAGCCGAGGGGAATCGACTTCTTGGGGGCATCGTCATCTTCCCGAGCGATCGGAATTTCGCGGTTGCAGTTCTCGCAAAGGAGCGCTTCCGTCTTCTCGCTGTAGTAGTTGAGTTCGTTGCAGAAACCGCAGCGGACCTGCATAACGTCCAGCACGACGCCGTTCATGATCGGGATCATGCGATGGCAGCTCACGCAGTCGAAGTCTTGATCCGGGTTGCCGACCAGTTCATTGACGTTTTGGCAGAATGGGCACGTGACGGGCTCTCGGGTCACCTTTCGGGCCTGCAGGGCGATATAGACGCCGTAGCAGAGTGCGCCGAAGGACATAACGCCCAACAGGACGCCTAAGGGAACGAAAGCCCAGGTCTGACCGCGATAGACGAGGAGGAGAATTGCAATCGCCCCGACGAAGATCGCCGACACGATGTAGTAGAACGCCTTCTCCGAGATAATCTCGATGACATCCGATACGCGCTGCACTCGTGGCATTTAGGTTATTCCCCCCGGCTTGAAGTCTCCGCCGACCGTAATCTTCCTTGACTGGCAGCTAGTATAGCAACGGGCAGTATTCCTTGTCCTGACCTTTGCGCGAGTTGAGCAAGATCAGCCGCCCAATCGACGCTCGGGGGGAGTGCCGCCGGCTTGCCGGGAGTCGACGGCCGGGTAGATCACGATCGAACCGTCGCCTTGGTCGTAGGCGGTGAAGTGATAGCGAAGACCCATGTCCTTGAGAATCTCGACCGCGTTTTGGTCCTGGTAATCGACGTCGATGGTCGGGTTGGGCAATCCAGGGGCAAGAACAATCTCCACGCTTGCTTGTCCGGCAAGCATCTTCAGGAGGTCGTGTAAGGGGGCCTGCTTCGCCACCAAGGTTTGGGGCAGAAGGTATTTCGGAGTCTTCTTCTCCACCGTCCGCTCGACGGGGGGCGGGGTGGGGTCGGATGGCGGCGCTACGGGCGGATTCGATCGGGTTCCGTTGTCGTAAACGACCTTCGGGGCGACCTGGTCGAGGGGCGTTAGAACGACCTTGGGCGCGGGCGCCGGTACCCGAACGGGGCGGGGCGAGGAGAAGAGCGTCAGCGTGTAGGACGCGACGGCCACCGCGCTAAGGACGAGCGCGGCGACGATGCCGAGCTGACTGGGGGACGGTGGGACGCGACGCACGGGGCGATGCTGAAAAGCGGGAACGGCCTGAACGTTCAGACGGTGGCCCGGCTTGCTCGTCTTTAGGCCGGCGAGGGCTTCCTTTCGCTTCAGGAGCTCTTCCCGGTAGATGGGGTAGCGCTTGATAAACTCGTCGGCGGCTGCCGGGTTGGCATCCTCGGCGACTGCCCAGATGACGGCATCGAGCTCGGGCGGAATTCCCTTCATCGGCCGTCCCCTTCGTATAGGACGCGGAAGCGCTCACGGGCGCGGTAGAGGCGGGTCTTGGCCGCGTTCACGTTACAGCCAATGCTGTCGGCGATCTCTTGAAGGGTCAGCTCTTCCCAATAGAAGAGGACGAGAAGGGCGCGGTCCGCGGGGGCGAGGCGGGACAAGATGGCCTGGACACGGGGATCGGTGGTGTCGGGCTCTTCGACGGTCGTGCCGGCGGTGGCTTCGTCAAGCTCGACGTTGCGCCAGCGGTGGCGGTGTCGGCGGGCTTCCTGAATGCTTCGGTTGACGGCGACGCGGAAGAGCCAGGTGCTGAGCTTCGAGCGACGATCGAAGCGGCCGAGATGGCGATAGACGAGGGTGAAGATCTCCTGAACCGCGTCGGCGGCTTCGTCGTGATCGGCGAGGACGCCGCAGGCGATGGAGAAGACATTGTCGTAATACTTGGCGTAAATGCGTTGGAACGCGCTCTGGTCACCGGCCAGAAAACGCTCCACCAAGACGAGATCTTCGTCGTAAGAGCTTTCCCGAGACTTATCGATCAGTGCCGACACCACCAACGTCCTTCGACGCGCATTTGTCGAGTGGCGTTACTCCCGCCATGAGGTTCCAACTGCTCGACAGGGTAGCCATTAGGGAAGTCGCTTGGCCATTTCGATACGATGATCGAATTCGGTGGGCAGTTTAGCGACGGCAAATGCGGCCGCGAAGCCGAAGGCAAGGACAACGATCGCGAGGGCGATTTTCCAACGCTCTTGGCATATCGTGTAGAGGCCCAAGCCGATTCCGCACGCGACGGGGCCGAGGGCGGGAAGCAGGTATCGAGCCTGGGCCTGGAAGTAGTGGTTGTTGAACAGGAGGAATGAGGCCAGGACGGCGAGGAAGAAGGCGCCGTTTAGGAGGTGGGCTTGCTTCTCGGGCCGTTCCGACGTTTTTCGTAGCGACAAAATCCAGCCGGCGAACGCGACCAGGATGACGAGCCAGCCAACTTGGTAGATGGAATTTGCGCCCGATGGGATGCCGTTGTTGGTCAGCCACACATCCATGTAACCGAACACGCCGATGAACGAGGCCGACGTCCAAGAAGCGACCCATCGCCAATAATCGGTGAATCCCATTCCGGCGATGAAGTCTTTGGCCTGCGGTGAGCCAGTGAAGGCTCGGTTGAAAGCGCCCATCGCGAGAGGGTCTCCGTAGAGGCTTTGGTTTCGAACCCACCACGGAAGGACCAAGACGAGGAAGGGCACAAGCGCGAAACCGATTTGCTTGACGGTGGCCCGTCCGTCCTTGGGCAGGAAAGCGGCAACGAGGACGATGGGCAGCAAGACCGCGCCGGTGGTCTTCGTAACGACGGCAAGGGCGGCGAGAAGGCCGACGCTGAAGGCGAGCTTCGCGGTCCAGCCCTCGCGGATCGCCTTAATACATAGAGCCAACGTCCAGGTGCAGAGGCAGATAAGTAACGGGTCGTTGCTGACGGCGCCGCTCAGGCCGGCATTCATCGGTAGGAGGGCGGCAAACGCGGCGGCGACGAGGGCGGCCTCCGGCTTTCGATAAGCCCAGAAGCAGAGGAAGAAGACGCCGGCGACGGTGATCGAACCGATGATCACGTTCAGGGAACGGAGTTTGAGGCCATCGGATTGCGTCATCTCCTTGCCCTCGGAGGCGGGCGGCTCTGGCGGGAGATAGGTTCCGGTTACGGTTGCCCAGCCGGCGGCGAGCAGGTAATAGGCGGGCGGCTGATGGCTTTGGTAGGTTTCGCCTAGGTTGGCATCGACCTTGAGGACGGGGAATCCGCCTCCGTGGACGAGACGGGCGATGTAGTTCACATGTTGGCGCTCGTCGGGGGCGCCGATGTCCGGCACTTTTTGGGGCGCGTGCGTCCTCGGATCAAACTGGGTGAACAGGGCGCCGGCGGTGCGGAACGGCGTGATCGACGCCAACGTGGCGGCCAAAGCGATGTGGACCGCGATCAACGCGACGAGGATGGCGAGCGTCGTCCTGCGTGCTAGGGGGAATTCTTGCATCGGCAAACCGTCGTTCATTGTGCGGTCTTTAAGTCGGTCTGTGGGGGCGACTTGCGATACAATCCAATCATCTTTCCGAACTCTCGTGAAGATTTTTGCTTTTTGATAGTCGCCACAGGAGAATGCTAATGCGTAGAACTTTTGGACTTGCCGCACTGACCGGCTTTGCCGTCCTCGCTTTCGCTCAGACCACGGGTTCGTCTCTCCTTGCCAATTTCGGCAAGGCCCTCTTCGAGGCGAAGACGGTTCGGTCGAGCTACACGATTCAAACCGTCGGTTCGACGTCGGAGGCGTACTCGGTAGCGCTGAAGAAGCCGAATTTGGCCCGCGTCGAGACGCCGACCCAGATCGTGGTGGCGGACGGCAAAGTGCTGACGACCTACACGAAGGCGGAGAACACATTCTTCAAGCGCCCGCAAACGGATGCGGACATGAAGGTGCTGCTTGGACCGGACGACGTTTCCATCTTCTCCGGGTTCTATGACGCGAACGCCTATCAGGGACCGAAGGCCAAGGCTTTGGGGCAGCGGTCGATCAACGGGTCGTCGTTGAACCTCGTTTCCGCCTCGATTCCGCACAAGGTGACCACGTACTTCCTCGACACGACGGACAACGTCGCGCGCAAATCGGAAATCGACGTCGACAGCAACAGCGGAAAGGTCACTCGGATCCTCAACACCTCCTCGGTGGAGATCAACGCCGACTTGCCGGCTTCGACGTTTACGTTCGATCCGCCGACGGATGCTCGCGAACTGACGGCCGACGAAGTCTCTGCGGGCCGCTGGTACACGGACTTGGACGAGGCGTTGAAGGTAGCGCGAGCGAGCAACAAGAAGGTCTTCATCGACTTCATGGCGACGTGGTGCGGGCCATGCAAGATGCTTGACGAAGCCTGCTTCCACACGGACACGTTTAAGAAGCTCGGCCGTAAGTTCGTCTTCTGCCGGATCGACGTCGATCAGCAACCGTCGCTGGCCTCGAAGTTCCATGCGGACGCGATTCCGCTCCAGGTGATCACGGACGCTTCGGGGAACCAACTGGATCAGATGGTCGGCTACGGCGGCCCCGATGAGTTCTTCAAGTTCATGAGTCGGAACGCGGGCTAGCTTTTCGCTAGCATTCGTATGCCTTTGAACCACGCCGGTACTTACGGGACCGGCGCGGTCGGGTAACCTTGTCCACGTCAATTGTTGACGGAGTTCCTATTTTGAGCCGAAACTCAGGTGCGGCGACTGCCGACAAGACCGAGCTTGCCTCGGACCTTCCCCGTTCTGTAACCCCCTCGGAAATGCCTTCCCCGGATGCGCGCCCGCGAGATCTTCTAACGAAGGAAGACTGCCTCGAAATGTTTCGGCAGCTTTTCCTCGCGCGCTATTTCGACGTCCGCCTTATTAAGGAGAAGCGTTGGGGGCATCTCAAGGGGACTCTCTACTCCTCGCACAACCAGGAAGCGATCCTCGTCGGGTCGCTGTTTGGGTTGAAGCCGACGGACTGGATTTCGCCGATCCACCGGGATATGCCCGCGTTCTTTTTGAAGGATGCTAAGTTCCAGTGGCGCAATCCCGACCGGATGGGGATGAGCATCCAGGAAGTTTGCGCGCAGGTTTGGGGCCGCGTCGGTTCGCCGGGGCGAGCCCGCGACAACTGGTCGCACATTGGAAGCCGGTCGCGGCGGATTATCCACTCGACTTCGATGCTGGCGGGGACGATTCCGGTCGCCGCGGGCGTCGTTTACGCGGACCGCTTGAACGGCGGCGACGCGGTCTGCCTTACCTATAACGGGGAAGGCTCGACGGCGCAGGGCATCTTCCACGAAGCGATCAACTATTCGGCGATCCAGAAGTTGCCGGTGATCACGATTATCGAGAACAACCAGTGGGCGTACGGTACGCCGGCCGCGCAGGAATTCTCGCTGCCGGACTTCGCCCGACGGGCGGACGGCTACGGAATTGAAGGGTATATCGCGGACGGCCAGGACGTGTTCGACGTCTACGACAAGGTGATGCTTGCGGTGGAGCGGGCGCGCAGGGGTGAGGGTCCGAGCATCGTAGAATGCAAGACGTTCCGAGCGTACGGGCATGGCGACCACGACGACGACCGCGCGGCCCGATACCGCAGTCAAGAGGAGATCGAGCGGGGAAGAGCCCGCGATCCGCTAGCGGTGTGCCGACGAATGCTGTTGGAGATGGGTTACCTCACGGCGGAGGAAGCGGCCGACTATATCGCGGAGGGGTTGAACGCCCTGAATGTGAAAGATGAGGACTTCCCGCCGGAAGTGGTTGCGTACTTGAACGAAGGCATTGAATTCGCGCAGGCATCGCCGTTGCCCGATCCGGAAGAGGGCGGGCGATGGGTCTTCAAGGAGGAAGGACGATGAGCGCCATAGCCGAAGCGGCGGCGGCAGCCGTCAATGCGCCTCCCGTGGGCAAGAAGAAGAATTACGTGACCGCGGTCCGCGAAGCGCTCTTCGAAGAGATGGAGCGCAACCCGGAGATGATCTGCCAGGGCGAGGACATCGGGATCCTCGGTGGCGCGTTTACGGTGACGGACGGACTGCAGGCGAAGTACGGGAAGGGCCGGGTGATCGACATGCCGATCTCCGAGGCTTGCATCATCGGTTCGGCGGTCGGGATGGCGCTGAACGGCAAGACCGTGATGGCGGAGATGCAGTTCATCGACTTCATCTCATGCGGCTTCGATCAGATCGTCAATATGATGGCGACGTACCACTACCGGACGGCAGGCGAAGTGAACCTGCCGATCGTGGTGCGCGGACCGGCGGGCGCCTACGGTGGCGGCGCGCTGTACCACAGCCAGATGAACGAGGCTTGGTTCTGCAACGCGCCGGGTCTTCGGGTGATTTGCCCTTCGACGCCTTACGACGCGAAGGGGCTTTTGAAAGCCGCTTTGCGCCACGGCAACCCGGCGATCTTCTTTGAGATCAAGGAGCTTTATCGGCGACCTTCGATCGAAGAGATACTGCCCGAAGAGGACTACATCGTTCCGCTCGGCAAGGCGGCGGTTCGGCGAGAGGGGACGGATATCACATTCGTGAGCTACGGGCAGAACGTGTATCACTGTCTGCTGGCGGCGGACGAGTTGGCCAAAGCGGGGGTCTCCGCCGAGGTGATCGATATTCGCACGCTGGTACCGTTGGACGAGGAGACGATCTTCAAGTCGATCGCGAAGACGTCGCGGATCGTGGTGGTGAACGAAGCGCCAATGACCTGCGGTTTTGCCGGCGAGATTGTTGCTCGCGTTTCCGAGAAAGCGTTTGACCTTTTGGATGCGCCGCCGGTGCGGATTACGCGATTGGACACGCCGGTGCCATGGGTGAAGCCGTTGGAACTGTTCGTTTTACCGTCGGTTGAGAAGATCGTAACAGCGGCCTTGCGGCTGATCAAGTACTGAAGCCTGCGGTTCGGACATTGCTAAAGCAAGGGCACGCAGGGGTCGGCTCGCTCGTATAATAGGTGTGATGAGCACGCGTATGTATGAGCCGGGGTCGGTTTACGCCCTTGGTGCGACCGACCGGATGACCTTTATCCGGAAGACGTATCTGCACCTGACGGGCGCGATCGGGCTGTTCGTCGTTTTGTCGGCATGGCTGTACACGGCGGGGGTTGGCGAGGCGGTCGTCGACTTCCTAAGCGGAAGCCGCTACGGGTGGCTTCTGATTCTCGGCGGGTTCACGGTTGCGGGCTACCTCGGTCAGTCGCTCGCGCGCAATAGCCGGTCGCTGGCGTCGCAGTACGCGGGACTGGGGATTTATACCGTGGCCGAGGCGCTCATCTTCACCCCGCTGATTTATATCGCGGCGAGGTTCGAGCCGGGCGTGTTGCCGGAGGCAACCATTTATACGCTGCTGGTCTTCGTGGGATTGACCGCCTTTGTGTTCGTCTCCAAGACAGACTTCTCCTTCCTCGGCGCCGGCCTGGCCATTGCCGGCTTTGTGATCTTAGGCTTGATTATCGTTGGCGTCTTGTTCGGGCTAAGTCTCGGCGCGTGGTTCAGCGCCGCGCTCATCGTCTTCGCCTCCGGTTCCGTGCTTTACAGCACCTCAAACGTCATGCGCCACTACGGCACCGACCAGTACGTGGCGGCGGCCATCGACCTGTTCGCCGCCGTAGCGCTTCTGTTTTGGTACGTCCTGCGGTTGCTGATGTCACTACAGCGGCGGTAACTACGCCTTTCGTTCTGCGACTAGCCGATCCTCTTCACTACTCCGGCGAAGAGGATAGCGCCGGTGCGTTCTTGCACGATCTGGAAGGCGAAGGGGTGATCGATGTGGAACGGGATAGGCTCGGTCGGGGCGAATCGGGCGCCGGCGCGCATCACGATGCCGGTGGCGGCGGCGGCCTTGGTGCCGACTTCATCGACCGCGATCCAAGTTTTTTGGATGACGTCGCTGACGTTGGCGGGTTGTCCGGGGAGGATGCGGTGGAAGTCGCCGCCCTTGAAGATTGAGGCGAGGCCCACCTTCGAGAGGGCGGGTTTGAGGTCCATCTTCTCAGAGTAGGTGAACTTGGGCAGGGTCAGGTCGATGGTTTGGTTTCGGAAGTTTCGTAGCTCGAAAGGCGAGTTAAGGAAGCGATTGGGGTCGACGGCGCCATCGGGCAGCATGATCCGCATCGTGTAGTGCCCGCCCACATATCCGAGGAGAAGCTCCTGGCAGCCGTCGCCTTTGCGATAGACCATGTCGCCATGGCGCGCCATCGTCGGAACCTGTTGATCGGCTCCGGGTGCGTGGAATGTCAACGGCTTAGTGTTAGCGGGGTCGAAAGGAGTGGACCACTGGCCGTCGAAAGTTACGGCGTTGGCGAGGACGAAGTTATTTCGGCCGAGGTGATCGATCAGTTGAGGGATTCGATGCTTCGTGGCGGTGTTGACCCACTCGTTGACTTGGCGGACACCGGCGGCTTCGGTGTCGACGAGGGGCTCAATCGTGGCCGCGTACCTTGCCCGGACGTCGGAGAGGTAATCGTCGCCAAGCTTGAGCGACGGCGGGGAGAAGACGGCGTTTGAAATCGTCACTTCCGGCGTGCGAAGGAAATTGAGGAGCTCGGACGCACTCTCGTTGACGGCGGGAAGGCCGGAGTCGGGCAGATGCATCACGGATCGAATCTGCTCTTCTGTCTTGCCGGCGGCGCCATTCAGGAGCAGCAGCATGGCGCTGCTGAGGCTCGTGGGGGAGAAGAGTCGGTTGGCGCCGCTGTCTGGGATCGCGGCCATGACTTCCATCCCGAAAGCGTTGAGCTGCGAGGCGGTCTCGCGCATGGCGGTGAATTTGTCCACTGGGGTCACGGTACAGAGTAGCGGAAGCAGGAGAGCGGGGCTCATATTCGTTGGTGTCCTGGGTCGGCGGGAGGGTTCACGGCGGGTGGGGATATTTGCATGTACATTATCTTCTTTCGGCTGAGGTCCACGGGGAGCGTGCAACGGTTGGCATCTCGGAAGGATAATTGCTTTAGCTTGTCCTCTCTCTACTCGTACGACGGGGATATTGAACCGGAGGTTTTAACCGAACCGATCGTGTTCGATATGGTCCCGATGATCTGGCTCGTCCACGGCGCCCCCGTATTCATGGCGGTTTCGATACTTGGCCTTCTCGGACTTGCCGCCTATGACACGGTAACGGCGGCGTGGGATGGCTCCAGCAGGATGATTGTGTGGGTTATTGAGGTCCTTGCACTTATGGGGGCGGTAGTCGCGTCCATCCGAGCGCACCGGCTCTACGCCGGCCTTTCCGTTACCGTAGATCGCAAAGGCCTGACGGTGCGGCGTCGGGGAACAATCATTCGATTCTGTACATGGCAGGACGCGGTGGGAGCGAGGGAAGTAGGTCACCTCGAGGATGCCGGCGGCAAACCGTTATGGTTTCATGGCCTGCTAAGCAAACAGCGGGATGCCTCCGTAGCGTTTAGGGTTGTTCAAACGGTTAGTCGGCGAAGTAACTCTCAGCCGTCATCTTTTTTGCTGCGTGTCAAGTGGGCGTTGGGCGCATTTACGGTCGTGGTCGGTTTCGGAGCCATTTTCGGGCTGGCAAAACCGTTGGGCGTTTGGCTTATCCAGCGAGTTTTGGACTCCGCGGTGTCTGCCCTGGCGCGGGTCGCAATTATGTGTGGGTTGGCGGTGACATGCCTGCTTGCCTTGGGCTTGGCCCTCTATGGACTAGTCGTGCTGGCCCAATTATCCAAATACAGGAAAGCCAGGTCTCCGTCCGGTCATTCAAAAGACCAGAATTTGATCGACTTCATTGCGGAAAAGAAAGGGCGGCTCGACGCAATTTCCATGGTGGAGGGAAGGCCGTATGCTTACTTTGAGCCCGACAGGCTGCAATCATCCGACTCCGGCTTTTCCGTTGGCATCACATGTTTCGCCTTCGGTGCGGCCTGTTTGGCCGCTCTCGTGTGGGCCTGGGGAGGAGTGGCAGGCAACGCACGCATTCTTTGCGTAGAGCTACTGCTCGCCATCACCATTTTTGGGGTCGGCGGATACAGTCATATCCGCGACAGCATCCGGCTGCGGAGAAGTCTACGAACGCGCATATGGCGGACGGACGAGCGCAGATATATGCTGGAAGGGGTCGGCGGAAACGTCGAATGCGACGTGGTCAAGTTGCCGCGGCAGCCACACGTACCCACCCTTCAGTTCGGGTCCATAGCTTTGGTGCTGAAAGGTGACGACGGCAAGGTGTACCGAGTCGATCCGCGCTATTTGATTGAAGACGAGAGCTAGCTTCGGCTCATGTTCCAGTTGAGGGGAACGAAGAGCGATTGGGCGGCGACTTGGGCGATGGGGTCGATTAGGGCGTCGGCTTGCAATTCCGTATCAGTTTGGTAGAAGAGTTCGAAGACGCCCATGATGTGATATTCGCCTTCCATGAACATGAGAGTCCATTTGTGGGAATGCCACGGAGCTTTGCCGGTGGCGCGCTCGAACTGGATGCTGTCCGGAGACACCGCTTTGCCGAGGCGCTCGGGTCGCGTTTTGGTGGCGTCTCGGTAAAAGTTATATGCCCGAAAAACGAGACCGTCCTCTTCAGGGATGAAGTCGATGACGGTGGTTTCGTCGCGCCGCAGGTTCCGGCGCCAACCGATAGGAGCCTGGAAGACAAACCGCTGATCTTCGCCCAAGGTCCATCTCATTTCCGGTTCGGGTCGGCCCAAGCCTTCGTCGAGGGCGTGAGATAATTTGCCATCGTACGCCTGGCTCTTTTCGTCAATCCTTTCGAAGGCGGAAACGGCGATCGTGCGCGCTTCCGGCTGGTAGGTGCGGCTCGTGCGAACGGTGCGCCACGTTTCTCCAGATCGGAGCGACCATTCGTCTGAGTCAAACGGGCAAAGGAAGAACGCAATGTTAGTCATCGCGTAGCCTGAACCATCCCATTCCTCGATCCAGGTCGCAGAAAGCGTTTCGCCGCGATACTCGGTGACAAATCGAGAACTGCCTTTGAGAATTCCCGAAGCGGCGTCCAGCGCTTCCGCTACCGTTGAGAAGTGTCCGTGGCCTTCTTCGGCGCTGACGGTCCACCGTTCACCCTCCGGCTCAACGAAGACCGACGGCGCGTCGGCAGGCGACGCGATCTCAAGGATCTCTCCGTTCATTCGAAGGGAGAGACCTGATAGTTCCGGGAACGATGCCTCGAAGGTCGAGAGGAGGGACACGGTTTAGACGGCTTCGCCGAGATACGCGGCAATTACTTTTGGGTCGCGACGGATGGCTTCCGGAGGTCCTTGGGCGATTTCTTCGCCGTGATCCAGCACGACGATCTTCTCGCATAAAGACATGACGAAGCGCATGTCGTGTTCGATCAGTAGGATGGTCATTCCGTGGGTTTCCCGGATTTTTCGGACCATCGCATTGAGCTCCTCTTTTTCCTGCGGGTTCATTCCCGCAGCGGGTTCGTCGAGGAGAAGGAGTTTCGGCTGGGTGGCCATGGCGCGGGCAATCTCGAGGCGGCGCTGCATGCCGTACGAGAGGTCGGCACTGCGGACATCGGCCACGTGCCGGAGGTCGACGACGTCCAGAAGATTGAGGGCTTCCTCTTTGAGGCGCTCCGTCTCCGCGATGGCGGAGGGAAGATAGGCAAGAGCGGAGATCAACGGGGTTTTGCGCCGGAGCAGTCCGCCGACCACGACGTTTTCCAGGACGGAAAGCGACTTGAAGAGGCGGATGTTCTGGAAAGTACGGGCGATGCCCAGGTTCGCGATCTTATTCGACGGGGTTCCTGAGATGTCCTTGCCGTCGAAGATGATCTTGCCGCTGGTCGGCTTATAGACGCCAGTGATGATGTTGAAGCAGGTCGTCTTGCCCGCGCCGTTGGGACCGATGAGGCCGAAGAGGTCGCCGGGCTCGATGTCAAAGCAGACCGAGTTGACGGCGGTTAAGCCGCCAAATTTAATGGTCGCTTTGTCGAGGCAGAGAAGGCTCACGAGGCGCTCACCTCCGTCGTCGGGACATTCTTTTTCAGACGCAGGACGCGCTGGACCCACGACCAAGAGAACTCGTGGTGGGCAAACACACCCTGAGGCCTTAACAACATGAGAACGATGAGCGTCACCGCGAAGATCACCAGCCTCAGCTTCGTGCCTTCCACCGTCCCGGCGAGGGCAGGGATGCGGCCCAGGATGGCGGCCAAGAGGAGGGTCGCTGGATATCCTACAACGACGATCCCGGCCATGACGCCCGCCTTGGTAAGTTTCGGCCCATGGTAATGTTCGGCAATCCGCCGAACGAGGGCGACGACGACGACAAGGGTGATCGCGCTGGCCACGATCATCGTCATTCTCACATCGTTGAGGTCCCGCATCTTCTCGGGCAAGTAAAACAGGAGAACGGCGGCGATGGCCGAACCGGTGATCGAGCCGGTGCCGCCCAGAACGACCATGGTTACGAGGATGAAGGAGACATCCATCGTAAACATCTTCGGGCTCACATAGCCGTTCATATGTGCCAAGGCGGCTCCCGCGGCACCCGCGAACGCCGATCCGATGAGGAAGGCGGTGACCTTGGTTTTCGTTACGTTGACGCCCATCGCAGAGCTCGCGACTTCGTCTTCTCGAACCGCAAGGAAGGCGAGTCCGTGGGCGCTCTTCAACAAATTACGGCAGACTGCAATGCAGAGGACGGCAAGCAGCCACGTGAGCCAAATGTATTGAAAGCGAGGCTCGACGGTGAGGCCGTAGGAACCTCCAAGCTTCGGTTGGTTTTGGAAGACAATGCGGATGATTTCCCCAAAACCGAGAGTCACGATCGCCAAATAGTCGCCCTTCAGGCGCAGCGAAGGTAGGCCCACCAAGAGACCGGCCACGCTCGCGGCAAGGGCCCCGGCCCCCATCATCACAACGAGCCACACCGCAGGGGGCAGATGGGCCTTTGAGAAGAACGCGTTGGCGAGGGCGCCCGCCGTGTACGCGCCAACTTCGTAGAAAGCGGCGTGGCCGATCGAGAACTGACCGGTGACGCCGTTGATTAGGTTGAGACTCACCGCCAGGGTGACGTAGAGTCCGGCAAGCAAGATCAGACGCTGCACGAATGAGTTCTGATGCTGGCCGAACATATCGAGCGCCAAGCACGCCATGACGGCCACGGCGATCGACCCAAGTCGAACCCCCCAGAACTTCAAACTTTTTCCACCTTGGAGGAACCCATGAGGCCGCCGGGCCTAAAGAGAAGGACGACGATGAGGATCACGAAGGCAATCGCATCTCGATAGCTGTCGTAGCCTGCCCAAACCGTCAACGCCTCCGCCACTCCCATGAGGACTCCACCTAGCACGGCGCCCGGAATGTTGCCGATCCCACCAAGGACAGCGGCGACGAAAGCCTTGACGCCGGGGAGAAGACCAAAGAACGTGTCCACTTTGGTGCCGCTGAGAAACGTCGCATTCATCATCGCGCCCGCACCGGCGAGGGCAGAACCGAGGATAAACGTAAAAGTAACGATGGAGTTAACGTTTACTCCCATGAGGGAGGCGGAGTCAAAATCGTGGGAAACGGCTCGCATGGCCCGACCTCGCTTCGTGTACTTGACCAGGTAGGTGAGCAGACCCATGAGCACGATCGTCGTCACGAGCATGATGACCTGCCCCTTCGGCAAGTTCAACGAAACGCCACTGGCCTCGGCCTTGTTCTGGGCATCCGTGTAAGCACTTTCCGCCGCTTGCTGCGCCTTGTCCAGCTCATTGCCTTTCGGCGATAGGTCAAACCGGCTCTTTTCGCTCTTGAGGTCTTCATCGAACGCGGCTTTCGCCTGGTCGAATGCGGGTTTCAGTTTGGCCGCCTGGTTGAGTAACGCTTGGTCTTCGCCACGCAAAGGAACCGTGAAGTTGCCTTGGTACGGGTTGACGTTGGCATCGATGTTCGGCGCGGGGGCGTTCGGCAAGAAAATCTGGCCGCCGTATTGAAGCAGCAGAGAGACACCGATCGCGGTAATTAACGACGCGATGCGGGGCTGATTCCGCATCGGACGATACGCGAATCGCTCGATGACGACGCCTACCGTTGCGCATACCGCCATGCTCGCGAGAATCATCAGAAGAAGATTCAGGGGGCTGGAGTGGCTTAACGTGTTGCCCGGGGTGAAGCCAAGGCCCCACGATACGAAAAGGGCAGTATAGGCGCCCAGCATAAACACCTCGCCATGGGCGAAGTTGATTAGCTTGAGAATGCCGTATACCATCGTATAGCCCAAGGCAATGAGGGCATAGATGGAGCCGAGCAGCAGACCGTTAGCAACCTGCTGGGGCAGGGTGGAAAGCTCCAACCCTGCCAAGAGGTCGATGGGAAAGTGGATCAAGGCTGGTTATTTAAGACCTAGTTCGTCAGGCGTGTAGGCAATGGCGTACTTCTGCCACTGGCCCTCGGCATCCTTGGGGACGATCTGCACGACGATGGCTCGCTTCGGAGGATTTCCGTTCATGCCCTTCAGCGTGATATCGCCAGTGATACCCTTGTAACCTGTCGTGTCTTCGAGCGCGGCAATGAGAGACTTCGCGTCGGTAGCCTTCGCTCGCTTGAGCGCATCCAACATGAGAGCCATCGCATCGTAGCCGAGCGCGGCCATGGTGGTGCCGGGGACCTTTCCGCCGTGGGCGCCTTTGTATTCCGTGAGGAACGTGGCGACCTGCGGCCGGTTGTCCGCGTTGTTGTAGTGGTTGCAGAAGTAAGAGTCCATGATGGCCTTGCCTCCGCTCGTCAGGATCTGCTCACTGTCCCAACCGTCTCCACCGAGGAGCGGCACGGTGACGCCGGCTTGCCTTAGCTGCTGCGCGATAGGACCGACGTCGTTAAAGTAGCCACTGATGAACACCGCGTCCGGCTGCTTTGCCTTGAGCTCGGTGATCTGCGAAGAAAACTGAGTTTGGCCGCCCTCGTACTTCTCTTCGATGACGATTTCGCCGTGGAGCTGATCCGTGAAGTACTTGATGAAGGAAGCGCTGAGCCCCTGAGAGTAGGGGGTTGCGTTGTCGGTCATGACGGCAATCTTCTTCTTGCCGAGTTTGTCGAAGGCGAATTTCGTCATTACCGGCCCCTGCTCGTCGTCCGTGTAGCAAACGCGGAAAACGTTCGTTCCCTCGGCGGTGAGCGCCGTCTTGGTGGCGCCGATGGCCATTACGGGAATGCCTTTGGCGAAGGCGGACTTGGCAATTTGGAGGGTGTTTCCGCTGGCGACTTCACCGACGATTCCGATAACGCCCTTCGAAATGACGGTCTCGGCAGCGGTGAGAGCCGGTTCCGGTTTGGAACCCGAATCGCCAATCTCAAGCTCAATCTTCTTGCCGGGGATGCCGCCGCCCTTGTTGAAGTCAGCCAACGCCATCTTGGCGCCGTCGATGCTGTCCTCGCCCCACGGCTTCTGGTCGCCCGTGATGCTTCCGATCATGCCGATCTTGATCGTGTCGCCATCGGCTTTGGGCCCGTCCACCGGCGGAGTCGGCCGGGCGGGTGTCGCTTCGTTGGATGCCGAGGCGCCGGTCGTCCCGGTCGTAGCCGTCGTCCCGCCAGTCGTCGTCGCGGTGGCAGTTGTCGCCGTCGCGCCGGTCGTGCCGTTATCAGTGCCGCCGCCGTTGCAGCCGCCCACAAAAGCCGTTCCTACCACAAGGGCTGCAAGCCCAAGTTTTTTGGAGAATTTATGCCAGGTCATAGTCCACCTTCTATTCGAAATAATTGCGCCCACAGGATGCGAAGCTTCGATTCTTAGCTTCGTTAAGGTGGACGTAGTATACAGAAATCGGAACTCCCGCGCTACGGCGGCGCGCCGTCGGTACACTCTATGTTTCCCCATGGAGAGCCCGGCGGCACGTAAATTAGTTGAGGAGGCCATGGCGGCGCTGCAAGCGGGCGACCCAAGCGGCGCGCTTGAGAAGGCCGACTTGGCGGTGACCGCCGACGCAAGCCTGGCCGAGGGTTACCAGGTGCGAGGCATCGCACTCACCCGTCTGCATCGGTTGGAGGAAGCGACGCCCGCGTTTCGGAATGCGGCCGATCGCGCTCCGGAAGAGGCGAAGCATTTCTACAACTTGGCGGTGAACCTCGCCGATCGGGGAATGACGGACGAGGCGGCAACGCTGGCGCAACGGGCGATCGTTGTCGATCCTCGGCACGTCGCTGCCCAAGTACTGCTAGGGAAGCTTACGGGAACGGAAGTTCGGGCGCCCTCTGAGTCAAAAGAGGCGCCGACCTTGCGGGCCGGTTACGGTGAGCAGCTCCATGTCCTGCCATTTATGTACGGGATGGAAAAAGCGTGGGACGGGATCGGTTACGGACTGGTCGGTTTTGCGGCGGTGGTAGCAGTCCTCTTCTGCGTTCACCTGCCGATGGGGCCGACGGGAGCGCCGGTGGCGGCCGGGCAATTGCCGGACATCGCGTTGCGGCCGGACACATTGTCCATCGTCGTCGTCTACGGATACCTCCTCTCCAATCTGCTCAACTTTATGTGGCTGCTGGTGGACGTGATCGATCGGAGGCGCAAGTTTGCTTGGTTTATTCCATTCGTGCCGTGCGGAGTGGTCGGTTTCAGCGTCTTACCGCTTGCGCTTTACGTCTTTGTCGGGAGACGTATGGAACCGGACGGCGTATCAAAGTGAAGCGTTAGGTCATGGCTACTCTCCTTCCTCTATTGGCAATCGTTTTGGGACAGACGGCCTCGGCGCCGGTTGAGGTGCCGTTCCGACTGAGCGAGACCTCGATAATCGTCGACGCGAAGGTCAACGGGCGTTCGCTGTCGTTGATGTTCGACACCGGCTTTTCCGGGGCGGTGGATGCGGACAACACGATCAACTTAGGGAAGCCGACGGGCACGATGGGCTTGCGCGACTTCGTTCGTGTGACCGAGGCGCCGACGGTAAAGATCACCTCACTGATGCTGGGCGGGAAGTCGATCGATCCCGAAGGGATGGAGGCGGTGATGACGCCTCCGGGCGATTACACGCTCGCCTATAACACTCACTGCGACGGACTGATGGGCTTTGAGGTGATCAAGAAGAACATCACCGAGATCAACTTCCAGAACGGCAAGTTCATCTTCTATCCGCCTTCCGTCGACATCTCGAAGCGGGTTCCGGACAATAAGAAGACGTTCCTGTTGAAGATGCTGCCGACGGGGAATGCGGCGATTGAGCTTCAGGTGGTGACGCCGAGCGGAAAGTCAATGATTTTGGCCCTCGACACGGGCAACTCCTTTTACGCCACGACACATCGGGACGTGATGGAGCGAGTCGGACTGTGGGACGGCAGAGATGCGAAATTCGGCAGTATCGCCGGAGTCGCGTCGGGCTCCGTGGATAGCTGGAACGTAAAGATGCCGCCCCTGACGATCTTCGGCGTACCGGTGCCGTCGAGCGTGTGGGACGTCATCGATCTTCCCTCGAGCAGCGCGGACAGCGACGGGACGGTTGGGTTTGGGTTCCTTAAGAACTTCAACATCATCATCGACTACGAGCGCCGCCGGGTGTGGATGGAGAATTTCACGGGGGTCACGGCAAACGAGCCGGACGGCGAGGTGGGCATCGCGGCGGGATACAGCCTGTCCCAAAAGGCAGTCGTGATCGCACGGGTGTCGCCGGACGGTCCGGCGGAGAAGGCGGGGCTGAAGGACGGAGACCTGATTTACTCGGTCGACGGCGTGGATTTGATCCGGCCCTCGTTGAAGCAGATGCGGGCGCTCTTCAAGGGTTCGATCGGGTCAAAGGTGAAGCTGACGATCTCGCACAACGGGGTTCTTAAACGCGTCGAAGTCGAGCGCCAGCCGCTGGTCAACTTGGCCGCCGGCGCCAGCGCGCTTTAGGAATCCTGCCTTAAGACAGGTAACATTTTCGGGCAATTCCGCGGGTTTGAGTTGGTATTGCCGGACGGGGAGAGATGTCGGAGTGGTCTATCGAGGCGGTCTTGAAAACCGCTAGCCCGAGAGGGCTCAGGGGTTCGAATCCCCTTCTCTCCTCCAATTGTTACTATCCATCCCGCTGGCACGTCAGGGGGCGGAAATTGACATGCCGGTGGCGCTGAAAGGGATGCGGAGACGAGTTCGCCCATCGGATTTTAATCGGTAGGTCGCGCAGGCCGACAAAAGCGGTTCTGCTTTGGTCTTTCCAACCTGTTCAGGGTTGTTCGGTTGCAAGTCAAATACTCCGGACAAGAGGTTGTCCGGATTGCTGTAGATTTCGAGGACGGGAGTGCTGCTCGGCCAGAATTTGAAGGCGAACGGAACTGCATCTTTTGGCGTGGCCTGCCAAATACCGTTGTACGCAGTCAGATTGCCGCCAAGGGGGACAGGCGTTAAGCTCATCGTGGCCGGCCCAGACATGGCGCCGCTGCTGATCGTGAAGCGCACGACGCCAGCGTCGCGCGTAGATGTCCTTATGTCGGCGACCATGGCGCCTACTCTCTTAAACGTGATCGTCGTGCCAGGTAGATCCGATTTCGTGAGCACGAGGGTCGCTCCCGGCCCTTCGCTGCCGGAGAGGTCGAAAGTCGAGGAGTCTAGAATCGAGTCCGCCGTTGCCGACAGGGGCTTTCCGTCAACATTTCCGGAAAAAGCTCCCGACTCGTCTCTAGAACCATCTGGCTTCTCGATGTCGTATTCACCCATCCAGCCATCCCTGTCGTTTTGAAGAATCTCAAGAGTAAACGTCGAACCATCCGCCAGGGTGGCCGAGTAAACCTCCGAAGGGCGCCCGCCGACGATTTCGGACGAAGAGGGCGTGGTCCCACCTCCGCAGCCGGCAACGACCAAAACTAAGACGCAACCAAATAAAACGACTTTCCTCATGGTTTCGCCTCCACAGAGATCGCGGCATCGATCGTCGCCCTCGGACCGTAAGGGGCGGTGGCGAACATCGTATTCACCGCGCGAGTGCTTGGCACTCTCTTGTTGCCAAAATCGGCAAATCGATAGTTGGAAAAACGAGCGGTTATCGAATTCGTGGGGGCCATATCGACCTTGAGCAGCGTCTCGCCGTTGGTGTAGACATAGAAGTCGCAGGGAAAGGTGAACTGGTCGAAGGTAAAGGTCCCCTTGTATTGAGAATTGCCTAACAGCGTGAGGTATGGCGTCGTGGGGATCGTGGCGAGGCCGTAGACAACGTTTGGAGATCCAAAATGGAAGGACGCTTGCCCCCGGCTTAACAGGGGCGACGATGCAGGCGTAGGAGTGAAATTCAGGACGTCGCCTGGGAGGTCGGACCGCGTCAGTTTCAGATGGGACGATCCGTTGGCGACCCCGCTTAGCTGAAACGTCTTCCCATCCAACGTGCGAGCGGTAGCGTTAATCTCACCGTTCTCGACTTCACCCTCGAACGTACCGGACTCGAAGGCGTGATCTCCGGTTGTAGCCAGAACGACGTAGTCGCCGGCCCAGACGTTGTTTTCGTCGTAGTCGACGGTCAATGCCATGGATGAACCGTCAGGCAATGTGGCGACGAACTCTTCTGAAGTCTCCCCTTTGGTAGTGGCCGAGGAACTTCCGCCGCATCCGGCAATAAAAATCACTCCGCTCAACCCGAGCGC
>Ga0206939_10123_pt1 | contig 22965 bp, 24 predicted proteins | sample Alteio_BWOrgHeat_10_FD_152921 | JGI IMG/M metagenome (GOLD analysis project Ga0206939, IMG submission 152921) | Enriched cells from forest soil in Barre Woods Harvard Forest LTER site, Petersham, Massachusetts, United States -... | ecosystem: Environmental > Terrestrial > Soil > Temperate forest >... | reverse complement strand
TGATGGGCGATACAGCCTGGGTTACGTATCAGTGGCAATTCGTTGGAAACGTGGACGGCAAAGCGACTCAGGCCTTGGGGCATACCACACTTGTACTACAGAAGCGGGCCGGCAATTGGCTGATCGTGCTGAACCACACCTCAGCCATTCCGACCGATGACTCCTCTCAATCCGCGCCGACGACCCCGCCGAATGGCCAGCCAACGACTTCTCTCGCGCCTGGCCGGAATTAGAGGCGAAGCGGACGGGCAGATCGATTTTCTTTCGCCGGTCCGCATGCGCTCGGCTAGAGCCGCGAACTAGTTAGTGTTAAAGCCGATCCAGACCCAAAGGCTCGCGCTCGCCAGCAACAGAACGCCGGAAAGCACGGCGAGGGCGAGGATGGGCTTGCCCAGACGGTTCATTTTTGAAATGAGCACGGCCTGAGGGCCACCCATCATGCTTACCTCGGCTTTATTCAGGTAGAGCTGGTCGTCTTCCCTGCTGGCTAGCGTAGCGCGGTAAATCAGCAAGACCACCAGGACAACAGTGATCAAGCCCCAGAGAAGCAACAGGTAGGCCAATGGACCCGATATATCTCCCATGGTTTCCTCCCTGCGAGAGTCGAGAACGTGCGCTTGACTTCTTTTTGAGTTGGAAGTTGCGGTGCCAAAGTCCTGGCCTCCGCTCGTGCGCCGGATTATAGCACCGTTGGCGCGCGAAGGAGTCAAGCGCCGGGGCCGGGCGGCACAGACCTCATGAAGCGACTGGGGGATGTAGTTAGCCTGAAGATGAAGTGAGGCGAGCGCGAGAACGCTACGAAGATATTTATCGCGGTGAATCTAATCGCGCGGATCCAAACACTCCGCTCACCGCGTTGCGCGTTGCGTTGACAAAGGCGGAGGTGGCGCGCAAAATGCTTTCTGGTTTCTTGCCTCGGTTGTCCCCACGAATGCCCAAGTGGCGGAACTGGCAGACGCGCTAGATTCAGGGTCTAGTACCGGCAACGGTGTGGAGGTTCGAATCCTCTCTTGGGCACCAACAACTTACGGGTCGTTGGATTTCTGCAAAGTTGCGTTTGTGACGTGATTTGTGACGTAACTGTCCTCCGCAGTAGGCGCATTTTGTGGCTCGGGATGGTCATTTTGAAGGGGAGAAGCAGTTCTGGGCAAGGCCTCTAATGCCTTACGTTTCGCCTCCATACGAACGTGCGAATAGTGTTCAAGCATCTTGCGATCTACGTGACCGGCTATTGCCATGATGACTGCATCAGGAACCTGCGACTCAGACAACTCTGTGATGGCATGATGCCGCAAATCATGGAACCGAAATCCGTGAAGACCAGCCTCCGTAGTCAGTGACTCCCAAGCCGAGCGCCATGACCTCTGAGGCCGAGTGGGGTCAATCTTCCCGAACTGACACGCAGGGAAAACATAATGCTCAGGGTCAATCTTCCCAACGAGTCCCGCACGAAGGTGTAGCTCCAGCATGGCCTCCGCCGCACTGGCGTTTAGCGGGATAGAGCGTCTTCCGGCCTCCGTCTTGCTGCGACGGACCGTGATGCTTCGATGCGTGAAGTCCACGTCCCTCCATCGCAACCTTTTGAGTTCCCCCGAGCGCATTGTTGTATTGAAAGCAAGCACGGCAGCCCAACGAATAACCTGCCATTCAGGCCGACTGGCAGCGGCCTTCAATAATGTGGCCTTCTCGTCTTCCGTGAGGACGCGGCCAAATTCGCTGCTCACGGGCAGCCTCTTGATCTCGCCCGCAAGCTGATGCCAGACGCGCGCACGCTTGAGTAGCCGCTGAAGTAACCCTGTTTCGTGGTTTATGGTCCTGTTCGAGCGGCCCTGTTCGTGGCGATGGGCCTGATAAGACCTAACGTCGTCTGCGCTGATGCGGTGTACAGGTTTGGAGCCAAAGAATGCCTTGAGAGCTTTCATCTGGTCGCTCTCGGTGCTCAGCGTATTGGCCGAGACTTCAACGACACGCTGCAATAGAAAGCGGTCGGCCGCCTGAGAAAATGAAAGCCGCGAAAATTGCTGGCTTGACGGTGCAATCTTGCCCTGTTGAGCGTTGGCAATCTTCTCTTTCTCTTGCCGCTGCGCTTCGCGCCAATCCGATGTGTCGAGGCTCAACCGAAAGCGCTGGCCATTGACCGAAAAGTCGGTCCACCAAGTTCCACCGCGTTTGTAGAGTGACATTGAATTAACCTCCCGAAGAGGCGCTGATCCTGTCCGCCAATTCTCTTAACAGTCGTCCGATTGGGACGACTACAAAACCGAACTGATCTCTTTGTTCGAGTAGGCGCTCTAAGCCCGCAACGTCACTTTCGAGCCGGATTTCTTGCCACGCCTTATTCCCTTTTGCGAGTCGCCAAGTCACGAGAAATTCGACTTCAGAAGCTGCCTTCTTGATCTCGTTTATGTCGGTCAGCCTGGCACAAAGATCTTTCGTATTTCTGTGAACCAGAGCGTCCCTTATGGCATTCATGCGCAGCCCGCTCCGAAAAAGCCAATATGCAACTGCTGCCTTACTGACATCCTCCACGGTGAAAATCAGCTGCCTGCCTTGACCCCGGGAGCCAAAGGATGTCTCAATCCCACCGCGAATCATCAACCGATTCAAAGTGAAACGATTGGCTTGCAGGAGGCGAGCAACATACGGTGTCTGAAAAATTATCGGTTTGGCGCTCACTTTTCCCTTGACATGCCTTGCAACAGAGCCTAGTATTTCAGTAGCGCACCATAAAGTCAAGTAGAAATTATGGTGCGATAGTGCAACCGGCCGCCCACTGGGTGCATCAGAGTGAGAGGGCTGCCAGGTTCTGCGATCTCGTGGACGGTTCCCCTCGGCCCGGAACCGCCGAGGTTGCGTGCATCGAGGATAAAACGTCGGGTTTCAGTTTTGACTCCCCCTCGGCTGGAGTCGCCGGGGGAACTGGGAAACTCGACCGCATTTTGATGAGAAGGCGGCGGCAACGCGCGCCAACGGGAAGCTGTGTCTATCCGTGCGTACAATAGCGCGCGAATTGGCTCAGAAGTGTAGCTGGCCGACATGGGCTCAAGTAGGAGCAAGCAAGTAGGCCAGTAGAAGCAACAAAGTGACTTTGTAAGGCAGGGCTGGTGTGGATCACTCCGCACTGGCCCTTTTTATTGAAGGGAGGCGTAGAGGGACAACCATTCACGACCAGTAATTGACAACCCGAGCGCAGCAATAAGCGGCGGATGCGACCCAACGGCATTCGCCTTTTTCATTTCTAGAGATAGGAGGAACTGACATGTACCAGCTTTACGACGTGAAAGCAGCAGCACAGGCCCTAGCAGTCAGTCCGTGGACGATCCGCGCCTACATCCGAGACGGGAAATTGACCCCCGTCCGACTCGGAAGGCTCGTTCGTATTGCCGAAGAAGAACTACAGCGATTCGTAGCTCAAGCAAGTGAACTCACAGTGAAGGAGGAACAGTAATGTCAGAGCAAAAGGAAACACCAATCCAGCATATCGGGCAAGTGTGGGCCGAAGAGGGCCTTTTCCAACTGGAGACCAACGTCAGAGTTGAGGACCTCAATCCAGGCGCGGAGGGGGCGCCCGATAACGAAGGGGAAGCGGTGCTTCTTCCAGAGGAACCGAATGCCATCACTCAAAAGACGACCGATGATTTCATCAACACATATGTCAAGTATGCCGACGTTCTGGAGGCGCCACCAGAGGCACACGAGGCTGTCGCGACGGGTCTAATTGCAGGCGCACTCTGCGATAAAGTACTGATCGACCACGGGGCCGTGAAAATTCCACTAGACCTTTGGCTTCTACTCCTTTCGGGTAGCGGCTTCGGGCGCAACACTCTCGTCGCTCTTGCTCGACCGGTATTACACGCAGCAAATTTGACATCGTTGATTCACCATTCCACGTGGGGCAGCAGGGCAGCTTTTTATCAAGCGATAGCCGAGCATTCGTCAGGATTGTTCGTTTGGCCAGAGATTTCGGTCGTCTTGAAAAAATTGGGAGACAACGCATTTGCTGGTGCAAAGGAGTGGCTAACGGACCTGTACGATAATTTGGATATTCCAGAACCAATTCGCTACAGATCGACGGGGAAGAAATCGGATACGCCAGCTATTGAGTTTAACCGGGCGCCACGACTGAACATAATCGCGACGAGTTCTGCAGATTGGTTTTTAGCCAATGTCGCTCAGGAGGACGCTTTAGGCGGATTTGTGCCAAGGTGGATCTTGAAGAAAATAGGCAGTGGCAGGTCGGTACCTATTCCCCAGCGGCCAGACTATCGGTTAATCGAACCCCTTGCTGAGCATCTCAGACAGGCGAACCAATTGAGCGGCGAAGCGGACCTATCACGGGTGCACAAGTATTACAAAAAGTGGTACGTAAACACGCAGCAACGCTTTTCTGAGCACCCCAACGCGAGTCTTGCAGACCCGTTCTTTAGACGCTTGCGCACACACGTGCTCAAGCTTGCCGTCATATATGAGGTTTCACAATCTCTTAGTCTCAACGTAACGCCTCGGGCGATGGGACGGGCGATGAGGGCAGCCAAGGCTAGCGAGGAGGCGATCTTCGCGCTGCTAGCTACAGGCCTCAGCCGCGAGGGTGCCGAGGTGGACAGAATGGCAGCAGTTATCAAACAAGCGGGTTCTGAGGGAATGTCCCAGAGCCAACTGACTCGTGTTTTTCAGGGCATAAAGTCGGCCGACCGGCAAAATCGACTAGATACTTTGATTCAGGCCAAGACAGTACATCGCTTTTCCCGTGGAACGTCAGGGCGAAGAGCGGCAATACTTGTTCACGAAGAGTATGCAGGGGAATACCGGTGCAGATACCCGGAAGATCAGGGGTACTGAGGCTTCTTTCACTTTCTTCAGTCGCCATTCTCACACACTCTATGCCGTGTGGCTGGCGATAGGAGTGGTCTCCATGCGAAAAGTAAGAAGAGAGAGAAGAAAGAAGAAAGAAGAAGAAAGAAGTTTGAAAAGCATGTCATCGCCCTACTACTTCAGGTGTGTCCAGCTGTCGGCCGCTGGCGATTCGTGCCACACCGCGAGGTTTCTAGTTGAGCCCAAAGTCGGCGTTCGGACTCCGAGCGGCGGCCTGAGCCCCTAGGCGGCCAGTTAATGGGATGGTCCGCCGCAGAGTCGTATCCGAGAAGCAACTGACTGAGCTTCGCTTCAGACAGGGACGGAAGAAAGCTGCAGTTCACGGTCGCTTGAAGAATGAATAACTTAGCGACCACTTTTTTAGGAGACCGTTTCTCGGGAGTTGGGGGGGCTCGGCGTTTAAGTAGCGGGTAGCTTGGTGGTATGGTCGATCAGAATCGCCGTGCTGCGGTCAGCTTCAATAATTACTTCAACGTTTGCGCCCCTCCAGTTAGCTACGAGGACGAGGAGGCGGAGTGAACTGGAGAAAAAGATTGTCAGGCCCGCGTATGATCATATGGCGTATGATCATATGGCCATTGACGCCTTCAGGTTGACCAATCGTCGAATTGATAGGGATCCCAGCCCCTTGGAGATTCTGCACGGCGTGGGACATATCTTTGACACTCACCTCCAACATCGTGGCACCGGGATCATGAACCGCTGGAAAGACGGCCTTTCGTTCTACGCCCTTGAATTCCAGGAATTCGATGGGGAAGGAGGTCCCTGGAACTACGGTGCTCGCCCTCCGAACCTTGACGCCCTTCATAAGACCGGCGGCAGCGAAGTAGGGCTGATCGGCCACGAAATCGGCCGCTTCCTGGACTTGGAATCCAAGGTTGTTCTTAAAAAAATCGGTGGTGTAGTCGAGGTCGTTCACGCTGACGCCGAGGCCGGTGCTGAAGACGTTTTGCCCGGCTGACGCCGCCGACGCGGGCAACGGATTGGGTTGGATGAACTCGATGAGGAAGCCATCGGGGTCTTTGACGAACAGGACCCGCTGGCTGCCGCCCTCGGCCTTCATGGTGACCGGCTTTTTGCCCGCACTGACGACTTCAGCGTTCGCCTGTGTCACCCTTTTCAAAACGTCGTCCAGATCCTTGACCCAGAGCATGAGCACCGTGGCGCCCGGGTCAACCAGCCGCGGGTGAACGGCCTTTGTGCCCAGATCCTTGAAATCCTCGAATTGGAGAGCCGTGGCCGGCGTGGCCAGGAACATGTCAACCGATCTGTACTGGGCGTTCTCCGCGACCAAGTACATTGTTGGCAGGTTGGGCAGCATGCGGATATAAGCGTTCGGATCGTTGGCGGGCCCCCGCGGCGCGCGATTCACCTTGAAACCAAGGACGCCGCCATAAAACGTCATCGACCTGTTCATATCGGTAATGATGTGCAACAGGTTAGAGACACCGGTAATTTCCACGACTGGACCGCTGTGCGCGACCTGTCCGAACCCTGCCGCCGGGATCAGGAGCAGTAGAGATACCATCAGGATTAGCGCGCACAGGAACGAGACGTCTGAGCCTTGCCCCTGTCTAGATGCTCTCATCGTGTCTCCTTCTAGCCCACCTGGGTAAGTGATTACCGCTCAGACTTTTACTTGCGGCTCGTATACCCGGTCGTGCATAGGATCGTGTCGAGGCCCGCCTAGAGCATCTACCTACCCCTACAACCCGTCAAGGGAAGGCTTGTCGAAGTGTGGAAATGACAGGGCTAGTGCGGGGTTCTCCGCGAGCGAGCAAGAGGGCCACGGATTCATCTCGGTCAATGGGTTTCAGACCCATCTCAGCAAAAACTCGTGCACTGAGATTTCCTAAGTCGGTTGAAGTTGGCCGCCTCAGCACAAGAGTCAAAACTGGGCAAAACTGCATTCTGTAACATTTATTTTCAAACGTGACATTATGGCGGAAGAACGCGAAAATCGCCTTCTGTGAAGGGCGGTTCTGCATTAACCTGCTTTGTTTCAATATGATGCACTTTTTTTAGACGCTAAAATGCGCTTATCTCCATAGAAACACTGGGCTTAACATGAGTTGCATGGATACCCTCGATGCGCGCGCCAACTCTTTAGAATCATGCACTTAGCCCATAATATGGCCTCAAATGCGTAATTTTTGAGGGTGAAAAGTAGCCCGCTCTCGCTTCGACAAATGCGCTGCTTGGGCGCTAATTTCCACGCATGCGCGCGTGCGTACGCGTGCGTCCGCGTTGTGTTTTCAGGCGCTTACGAGATTTGGGACTGTTTTTTCGTGTTCTTGGGGCTGGTTCGAGGGCTGACTGGTCCAAACGCGCAATCTATTGGATGAACACAAACGCAAACAGCTTGTCATTGCCAAGTCGCTTTGCGTCTAGAGTCGGCCTTCCGAGATTCCGCAGAGAACAACCACGGCCTTGCTGTCCCCAATGGTCAGGGCTCAGTGGCTCTGTAACGTGCCCAAGTAGTTCCAATTTGCGTCGTAGATGTAAAGACCAGAACAAGAGGGATAGGTACATATTCCTATGGCCGTTATCGGGTTGCCGTCAAAGCCCTGGGGTAGCCTAAATGTTCCGCCGATGACCGTTCCCGCCGAGACGTGAGTCCCGGTCGCATCCGCATAAGACGCTGACAGCGTGTAGTCGGCTCTCTGCTCCAACGTCGCGGTGATGCTCTTGCTGCCCGAAGCGTACGACAAGGTGCCCGAATACGTGCCCGAGAACGCAGGCATTTTGAAGCCAGACATTGTCAGGTAAAAGTGTCCTCCAAAATCGTCACTTCCCAAACCCACACAGTTTGTAGGCAAAAGTTGCTGCTGGCTAAAGCAGGTCCCTTCTAGCTGAGAAGGCCCGTTCCAAGGATTCGTAGCAAGTTGCAGGATGAACGACACAGGATTAGTAGTATTGCCTGAAATTGCCGCCTGAACAGGGCCAGGGGGACTCGCACCGGCAAATGGTAAGGCGAGGGGATAGGGTACACAGCCCTGCTGTTGCTGCGGAACGAGGGACACGAGCACGTTTTGTGCATTGGCCGACAAGGTGACATCCGCTTGAGTATAGTTGGCCTCCACGACCCAGTCGGGCGTGGCACTGTTAGTCCCACATATGAGCATCCGCCACTGCTTCAAATTTATGATTTCAATTCCGATTGAGCCACTGTTTACCGTCGTTCCAGTTAAGGTTGTCGCAACAGCAGAAAGCGAGTGGTTGCCGTCGGGAAAAGCGGTTGTGTCGAGCGCATAAATGGGCGCGGTCGAAGCCGTACCTAACCCAACGACATGCCCGTCAACCATGATTTGTATGCTGGCGATCGGAGTGGATGATTTCAGATTAAGAGTTGTGCTCCCGCCAACAATCGCGCCGGAAGGCGGGAACGTGAAAGATATTGCGGCGGCTGGTGCGTTGTTGACATTTACTGAAATGGTGCTCGTAGTCGCCAGACCGGCTGAACTACTGGCGACGGCGCTGAGCGCGTGGGTCCCGTTGGATAATGTGGTGGTATCAATCGAATAATTGAGGGGACTGGTTGTCACTGTGACTGCGCTTCCGGTGTTGTTCCCATCAACTTTGAATTGGACGCTACTTGCGTTCGTCACACTGACGGTAAGGGTCGTTGTACCGGAGACGTTTGCGCCTGAGGTAGGTGAGGTAATAAAAATGCTGGGCGTCGGCGTAGAAGACGCTGGCGCAGTCGGTGAGGAAGAGGTCCCTTGATTGGTCTGTCCACCCGTGCAACCCATGAGAGCGCATATCAGCGCCAAGTAAATGGCTGGTCTGAACACGTACTTCTACTCCGTTCCCTCGTAAGAGTCTAATTTCGGGGACCTTCACCAAAGCTAATCTGCTCGTGGTGAATTTGCTTGTGCGAGCCTACAACCTAGTGCGTGACGGATCAAGAACGATTCTTCCGCGCGCTGGGGCAGCGCATTCGTCAACTGCGCAAGCGCGCGGGTTACAGCCAGGAGGACATGATTTCTCACGGCTTTTCTGCCCGCCACTGGCAGCAGATCGAGGCTGGGCGTCCGATCACGGTCAGCACCCTGCTGCGCATCTGCCGGGTCTTCAGGTGCCCGATGGAGCGCCTCGTTCGAGGCTTAGATAGAGGGACGCATTCGAGGTAGAGCGGTCCGTTCCCTCCCTGTGAGCAGGACCTACCCGCACACAATCTGCCGGAAAATCCTGGGCATCTCCAATAAGGCTGACAACCTTGAATTTGCTGAAAGCGAGACCGTGAGGGAACCAGCGGGCCTTCATACTTCACGCAAAAGGTGGGGTATGATCCCGGGCGATGGACAGTCACCAGCGACGCTGCTTACGCCGAATGTTACAGAGGTACGGGGTTTCCCCGCCATCTAATCCAGCACCCATGCGGACCCCAGCACAACCGACACAACCGACAGAGAAGCACATCAGGGATTACCTCATGGGCGGCATAGCGCTGCTTGCGGACTATCTTGCCTTCACGTTTGGGGCTTCCTGGTTGGCATGGGCCGCAGCGTTTCTGTTCTGGATGGCGATTTATGACTATGCGAAATCCAAAACGTCGCCTCTTAAACGCCGCGGAGCGCCAATCGGCGCGGCGCTCGTTCTTATCCTCGTGACAGTAGTAATCACAGGATCATTCGTGATCAAGAGGCATACGCTTACCACAAAAGAGCGAACGCGGTTCGAGAGTGCCCTGAAACCACAAAAGGGCGGTGATCTAGAAGTTCAGATGGCCTGCGCCCCAGGAGATGAGAAAGATTGTGTATATGCAGAACAGTTTATCCGCCCAGTAGGAGATTCCGAGTGGAAGGTACAAGCGTATGTTAGCCGCCTGTTACTCACAAAGCCGCTGGACGGCATTATGATTTATAGGCGTGGGGGCAATCGAGATTACACCTTACAGCACTACGATGCTGGCGGCTATTTTAACAGCAATGAACCACATCTCTTAGCGATGCAAAAAGCCTTCCAATCCATTCATATTGAACCAAATGTCGGAACAGACCCCGACATTCCAGAGAATGCAATGATGATTTATGTTGGACCTGAAAGGGAAAATGAGGCGGAACCTACCGATCTAACCAAAAGCACAGAATGGGCATTGGGAAAGAGAATAGGTCCCTTTCCAGGTAAGCGGAACACTGTTCTATGCCGCAGGTTCAACCTGTTCTGCGACTAGCTCTTTGTATTCAAGGTTGGTAGAGGCAATTAGCTTCATGATCGTAACGCGGAAAAGACAAGGATTCTTTTGCGTATAGAGCCGGGTTCTTCACGGGGCGAGCGCCCATGGGCGGTCAGAACCTTCCCGCAACTAGCGGATACATAGAGGCGGCATAACCCGTAACCAACCGCTATCTATCTCCATTTGCGGGAAGGTTGTGGTTTTAGGCTGCTCGAAAGAAAAGCGGTAAACGACTGCCTCGCCGACGAGGCGGATTGCCGCATTCTCGCGCTACTTCGCCGGCTTCATCCGGGCGACTTCAGCATCCCGCTGTGCCTTAAGATCAGGCGAATCTAGCAAAGCCTTCAGTTCATCGACCGGCACCACCATTGCGATCCCGCTGTTTTGTTCTAAAGTTCCTGTGTAGGTGGTAGCGATTGTGAGGTTAAGATTTGAATCTTCGTGATAGAAACCGCTGATGATCCCCAGAAGGTGGTACTCGTATCCGGCGCTGATCGTGCCATTCCTAAATCCTCCTAAATTGACGAGCAATGGGGAACCGCTGTTGCCCCCGAATACATGGAGATCCGCTAGATACAGCCTGCCAGGCTTTCTGAGAGTCGTTTCCATCTTCTCGTCAGGAATCATAGCCAAAATGCCTTCACGTATGATCGGCTGAAATTTCTTTAACCCGGGAAACTGGTAGAAATAGCCTGTAAATAAAACGCTATCGCCTTCAGCGATCCCACGTGACTCGACAAGGTCGTGAGTTGCGAACAAAGAATCAGGGATGGTCAAGTAATCGTACTTGGTCTGATCGGGCAATAGGGGGAGCACTGCCAGATCGACGGAATCATCCGGGGGAAAATACCAGTGCATCGGCCCGCCCATCACAATTCGAGACTCCTCAGAACCTTGAGCAGAGCCTTTAAGATTTAGTCGCAAATGGGTATCCATGACGGGATAGGGTGTTCCCTCTTCCACTCCTGGGCTCGCTACGTGGCGATTTGTCACCAGGTACGAAAAGCCGCCTGTTGGGCCAAGCCTCTGGTCCGCATAAGAAACGAAGAAGCATGTTCCTTCAGCAACCATCTGCGTATTACCTTTCACAAATAGAACCCTGAGTAGCGCAACTGTTTTCTTGATGCTCGTCGCGAATGGAGCAGCATTTGCGGTCGCCGAAGCTTGCGGTTGCAGACGTGCGGACTCCTGTGCCGCGCTAAAGACGGCGAACATGCACAGGCAAACAATTAACAAACTCGCCTGTCGTAGAGGCCTTCCTTGAAGTCTCTTGTCAAAACGCATTCGACTTCCTCCGACTACGCACAATCAATCTTAACGGCTGAGATATTGGCTCTCCAAATTTGCAGCAGCACCCTGGCCCCAAAGTCCTTTGCAGATAAAGCAGTCGGGAGACGGGGCGTCTACCGAGACGAAAACCTTTCCTAAATCTCCGCGATAGGTCGAGAGCCGATTGGCTCGGCGCACCCCGGTAACTTCGACCATAAATTCCGTAACCGCCAAAGAGGCGACAACTCCATTGATGCTGACTACTGATGGCCCAGTCTGACCCAACACGTTCCTGTGAAGACCATAAATCTTATCTCTCTCTTTCCGTGCGGCATCAGGACCGAGTTCCAGCCCCGCTTCGGCAGCATCTATCAGCCCAAGGCACAGCACACAACCATCCCCACGGCTGACGCAGATGCGGCCGCCATAGCGAACTCGATTGGCTTCTGGTTCGATATCCGATGCTATGTCGAACAAAATCTTTTCATAGGCAGCACAGAATTGCGTAAGGACGAGGCGAATACCTTCCTTATCGACGCAACCAAAGACATAATCGGAGGTTCGGATCGCTTCGAAACTTCGCGCGTGCCGTAGAGAGTATGGATATTTCTCTACTTGAATCTCTGGGTCGATGGACTTTATCAATCGTTCGGCAATGTCGACCTTGAGAGTTCCAGGAATCGGGTCAGAGGCCAACGATCCGATGTATCGATTTCGGTTTGACAAATCTAGTTCTTCGGGATCGATGCACTTTATACGCCCCACTCCCAGAAAGGCAGCCTCTTGTACAACATGACTCCCGATGCCGCCGACGCCAACGACGGTAATCGTTGCACCACGTAGCTTTTCCTGACCGGCGCGACCAAAAAAGGCCTCGTTCCGCTCAAACCTATCTGGGGACATTCTTTCGCACCAGCGCTGAATAGGTAAGTCCCGTGGGCGACAGCAGTTGATTACCTGCTTGAATTTGCAGGACGCCTGAAGGTTGCGTACCGTCGTTTATCCAGAGTAATGAATCAAAACTGCTTGGCGTCACAACAATGGCAGCGTACGGTCGACCCTTTAGTCTCCACCTAACATGCGGAACAAATTCCTCAAAACCCGACTGATCACTTGAGGAAAATTCAGCCCGTTTCGCCCTTGGATGAGAGTGGAACTCGACAATCGACGCATTCAGGTCGTGTGCCCTCTTGATGACCTTCGCGCGATTCTCATCCGTTAACTCTATATGGAACAACGAACGATATTCAAAATCGCTGACCGGAACCGGCATCCACTCTAAACATTCAAAGCCGTAGTCGCTCCGGAATTGAGCAAAACAAAACGCCGCTTCTTCGGCTCTCGGTTTTATTGGCAACAGATGATGGCGAAGGGCTTCGTATGTATTTTCAGCGAGGATTATTCGAGATGATTGCATCAGATGCCTTCTTTAAAACGAGACGCGAACCCCAAGACCCAATTCAGATAGTTTGTCCCATTGACAACCGTTGTGCTCGGACGCCACTCTCCATCTCCGGGACTCCACGAGAATATGCCCCAAGTACCCGCGAAGGGAACGTTTCCTGCAGGTTCACTATAGTTTGTCGGTCGCTGATCGCTAAAGAGCAACCCAGATGGAACGTAGATGCCATACGGCGCTGCTGGCGGAGAGACGAATTGAAACGCCACATCCGTAGCATTACGATTCCAGCCTGTCGGTAGCGAATACGACGTGATGCGAACCCAGTTCCCTCGTGGTTCAAATTCCAGATTAGGAAACCGCGTCCGCAAGAGCTCCAGTTCTTCCTCGATTCTGGAGGGCATTGCTACCCTCTCTTGAACTTCACCTTTTTGGCAAATCCGTGACCCGGTTTGAGTTCGATGACTTCACCCGGCTTTAACTGATGCTCGTTATTTTCTGCGTCGATTTCAATCACGCCTTGAGACACACTCCAGCCGCCCAATTCGGCGATCTGTTCGGTAGTGATTGTGTTCTTCGGCCATGGGTGTATCGTTCCCTCGGTATCCACGAAGTACTGAGGTCCTTGCGCTTCATGCATGTGCTCTTGGATTCCTGTACTCATGTATTCAACCTATCCTGTAAATTCCGCTCGACGTTGCGAGGCTCGAACGGTATTCTAAGACTAGCATGTAGTGTTGCTATATGTCAATGCTGTTCGACTGTAGACACAAGGAGGAACATGGCCCAAAAGCTGCTTCAAGTAGAGTCGCTGGTCGCGGCATTGGATTCCGAAAGACAAGCAAGAGGGCTTTCATGGCGTCAACTTGCAAAAGAGGCAAAGGTCAGCCCATCTACTTTGACAAGAATGCAGCAGGGAAAGTCGCCGGATGTAAATACATTCTCAGCGCTAACAAGGTGGTTGGATATTCCGGCTGAGCGTTTTTATGGCGAGCAACCAGCCCGAACCACCCAAGACGATCCAATGGCCGTAGTATCTACACTACTTCGAGGGAAAAAGAAGATGAATCAAAAAGCACTTACTGCCCTTCAGGAGTTAGTTAATGCCGCTTTTAAACTTTCAAAGGAGTTGAAGTGAAGGGATAACGTGAAGAGAGGTTTCAAAGCCGAAGCGGAACGCATCTCGTCAGAGATTCGCGCTGAACTTAGTCTAGAAGCTGACGAAAAGCTCAACCCCTTGGAGCTAGCAGAGCATCTGGCAATTCCCGTGTTCACGCTCGGTCAGGCGAATAATGTTGCGCCCACTAGTTCATTTTCACAATATTTCGCAAGCGTCGACTCGGACGCCTTCTCAGCCATAACCGTCTTCCAGGGCCGCAAGCGATTGATCATACATAATGAGAATCACCATCCCAATCGACAGGCAAGCAATGTGAGTCATGAAATATCCCATTCACTCCTTGAACACGAACCGACTGCGCTTGTAAGTGCAGACGGACAGAGGTATTGGAATGCCGAAGTCGAAAAAGAGGCAAACTGGCTCGGTGCTGTTCTTCTCATTCCGAGAGACGGCGCTCTCGAAATGACGAGGTCTGGCGGGACAATCACTGAAATAGCTATTCACTACGGAGTAAGCGAAATATTGTGCCGCTGGAGAATGGGCCAGAGCGGTGTCATACAGCAAATACAGAGATGGAGGAGTTATCGTTATAACTGAATAGGGGTTTAGAGTCCGACTTGGAGCCGATGGGCCTCGGAAAAAGTAACCCAATGGCGGAAGCAGAGAATCGAAATGTCATCTCTGACGGAAGCCGGGCCGGAAAGGTTCAAATCACGGCGCTCAACGGGCGAAAAAGCTCTTCCCGCTCGAATGAGGCGGGCAATCGCCCGAAATCTACTCCCTTGTTCCAATCCGCAAAATTCTAATTTCTAAAATTTCGTCGGACCTAAAGGTCACTCAAAAAAAGGCCCCCCGCCTGGCGGAAGCCTAAACTCAGCACGATTTTCAAATATCACGTGGCCGTACAGGCTCTCGCAAGGTCTGCGTAAAATCCGCTGCAAATCGCCTCCAAATCGCCTGCAAATCAAATTAGTTTTACTCGCCGTGCGGATTTATCTTGACAGGAATTCTGCTATTGTGGCATATGCTGTGACAGAAGTAAAACGGCTCTGCCAGATGTTACAAGCATCCGACAGAGCCTAACTCAACATAGGAGAGTAGGCTCCCATGCAAGCTACTGCAAGTCTATCGCATCACCCATCCGTTTATCAGGTCGTTACAGATCAGATCATCCAGCAATTGGAGTCTGGCGTCGCTCCGTGGCATCGGCCCTGGGCAACGGACATTCCGAGGAACCTTGTCAGCAAGCGCGAGTATCGCGGTATTAACGTGTTCCTGCTCGCGTCCCGAGGGTACGGCTCACCGTATTGGCTCACGTACAAGCAAGCTACGGAACACGACGGAAACGTCCGACGTGGCGAGCACGGCTCTAAGGTCGTGTTCTGGAAAATAGACAAGTACGAAAGGGAAGATGCAGATGGCCAGACTGTAGCAAAGACTTCGGCTATCTTGCGCTATTACACTGTCTTTAATGTCGAGCAATGCGAGGGAGTCACTGCGCCCGGCTCAGACAAGGTCATCAACCCTATCGAGGAATGCGAGCGCATTGTTGCTGGAATGCCGAATCCGCCGGCGACGGTGCAAGATTCCCGCGCATGGTATCGGCCATCCACTGACACCGTAGGGATGCCGTCGCGGAATGCGTTTGGCTTAGCCGAGGAGTACTACTCCACGTTATTCCATGAATTAACACACTCTACTGGCCATCCGTCGCGCATAGGGCGGGAAGGAATCGAGAAGCTAAACACGTTCGGCTCTGAGTCGTACTCCAAAGAGGAACTAATCGCAGAGATGGGAGCCGCGATGCTAGCGGGCGTCACTGGTATTGAGCGCAAGACTCTCGCTAATTCTGCCTCTTATCTCAAGTCGTGGATTGGCGTACTCAAATCTGATTCTCGCATGGTCGTCTTCGCGGCGTCTCAAGCGCAGAAGGCCGCCGACTACATTCAGGGGGGCGCGCGATGAGCGCCCCTTCTCTGCCATTCCCCCAGTCACTCGCCGAGAAGTATAGGCCGCGAACAATTGCAGAGTTTGTAGGACTGGACAAGCCGAAGCGCATCCTAGCGAAGTTTGCCGCGCAGCCATACCCGTCAGCATGGTTGTTTGTCGGGCCGTCTGGCGTCGGTAAGACGAGCATGGCGCAAGCTCTGTGCTCGCAAATCAAAGGCGAGTTAACACATATCCCTAGCCAGAAGTGTACTGCGCAAGCAATCGAAGAGGCTTGCTATCACTGCCACTTTGTCCCCCTGACTGGCGGGTTCCATGTGGTCTTGATTGATGAAGCTGACCGGATGACACCCGCCGCGCAGTTGGCGCTATTGAGCAAGCTGGATGCGACGGCCTTTCCACCTAGTACCGTATTCATCTTTACCTGTAATTCGACAGATGGCCTAGAGCCGCGATTCCTGAGCCGATGCCGGGTGATCGAATTTAGCTCTTACGGTATGGCGAACGAGATTGCCAGTTATCTCGATAAGGTCTGGCACGCCGAAGGCGCCAACGGAAATGCGCCGGACCTAGCGCGCCTAGCCAAGGAATCACGCAACAACGTGCGCGATGCGCTGATGAAGCTCGAAGTTGAGCTAATGGCGCTCTGAGGCCCGCGCGATGTGTGTATTGCTAATGCTGAACCTAGCGAGGCTGCGAAAAATGAAAGCGAAAAAGACTTACAGCACTAGACAGGCCGCCGCAAAGATGCGGGTGTCGTTTCGGACGCTCAATCGTTGGCTCGCGGACGGCAAGATCAAAGCGTCAAGAGCTATCCACATGCCGGACGGACACACACTTTGGCTTTGGAGCACTACCGACATAGCCAAAGGCCGCAAGGTTAAGGCCGCGCAAAGCCCCGGCCCTAAGCCAAAGGCAGGCAGGCGATGAGCGCCCGTGTTGCAATCTACGCCAGAGTCAGCACAACCAATCACGGTCAAGATGCGGGCCTACAAACCAGCGAGCAACACCAATTCGCTGAGGCACGTGGCTGGCAGGTTTTTGACGATTATGTTGACCAGGGAGTGAGTGGGAGCAAGGATTCACGCCCCGAATTGAACCGGCTGATGGCGGACGCTAGGCGCAGGAAGTTCGATATTGTACTTGTGTGGAAACTGGACCGCTTTGGCCGGTCTCTGCGCCATCTAGTGAATGCGCTGGCTGAGTTTGAGTCGCTGAATATCTCGTTCGTTTCCCTCAGCGATAACTTGGACCTGAGCACGGCCAGCGGTCGGCTCATGTTCAACATCATTGGCGCGATGGCTGAATTTGAGCGGGCGCTGATTCAGGAACGCGTGAAGGCTGGGATACGAAATGCTCGCGCAAAGGGTAAACGGATCGGCAGGCCACCAGCGAACGTGGATGCTTCCCAGATTGCCCAGTTGCGCGCTCAGGGACTCAGCTGGAAGAAAATTGCAAAGCAAATGGGCCTTGGAGTCGGAACTCTCTATCGCGTCGCTCCGGCGAACAAGCCTACTTGCTAATCATCTTGAGGTTGGTAGCAGCAATCGTCATTGCGCCACCCTTTTCGGCAACGTCGCCTGTAAGCTCTACTTTGTGGCTCAGGTGGGGCACAAGCTTTGCGTTGTTGTTCGCCGCGAGATCACCCGTAACGGTGTAAACCTTGCCGTCCGAGGTTAGCAGCGCTACAGGCTGGCCCATCTTGGCGCAAGTTGCTGCGCAGTTCGCCTCATTTCCACTCGGCATCTTATGATCGACCCCTGTGTTCGACTTGTTCATCTTGTAGCAGGTTTGGTCGATGAGCTGGCCTGAGATCGTTTGCGTCGCAGCAAATGCCGACGCGCTCATAGCCAAAAGAAACCCACAAATCGTCAGTCCGACAAAGAACCTACGCATTGAACACCTCCAGACTCCTGCTTATACTCCGGGCGTCCTAGGCGGTCAAGATCAGCCGTTCCGAAAACCCTTCGTCGCAGGCCCCCGCAACTGATTGAATCTATTGTTTCGAAATTGTCGTGTTCTAGTGTTCCGAAAACAGGTGGTTTTTGAACAGTAGCCAGAACCTAGAGGCAAACCCAAGGGTGCGGCACCCGCAGGAGTTTCCCGCTCCCTCATAGCCTCGGCCACCCGCCGGAAAGCTCAGGGCAGTAGGCATCCAGCGTGGATTTGGCATCGCACCGGATTTCGTCTTGTTCCAACCCACAGTTACCACTCTAGCGATTCCGCTCGTTGAATTCGCTAGCCCTGATAAAGCCATTGCCGCGATAAGGCGAAACTCGCGCAATCGGGTTTTGTTGGCGGTGACGCGCGACGCGGCGAGACAGCGGGCAGGATGTCGCAGTCGCCGCCATAGATCCGGCGACGGTTGTCGGGATTTCTTTGGTAAGAAAATCCGGTGTCGTCAAGCGTGTGCTCGTTGTATCGGCTTGCTCGCGGTGCAATCAGACGAAGAGGAACACGCCGCCGTCGCCGGAGCTGATCGTCCGAGCGAGGGAATACCGAAGAGCCAACGAAGCTCAACGTGCTGCCCGCGGTTGCTCCACGGTATTAGCTTTGGCCAAAGGCAGCACGAATAGCTGGCCCGAAACTGTGTACGACGAAATCAGCGAGGGAAGAAATACACGAGAGCGCCGATTATGAATAGGGCTACTAAGACGCCCACGACGAGAAGCAAGCCCTGCTTTGCCTTTATATCGGTTTCTGTAATTTCGGCATTTAACTTCGGCGCTCGCACTGAGTCGACAAGCATGCTCAGGCCGACCAGAAAGGCAAGCACCCATAGCGAGACAATCCCGAACCTCACAGTTCCTGCGAAAGGATTCAGGAGATTTGGTATCGCCATAGAGATTAGTCCCACGAAGCCTCTGACGATGGCCACGCCGATCACAATCCTCTCCCTCAAACAGCGAAAGATCAGAATCAGCCTGACTCCGACTCCGATCAGAATGAGGTCGGCAAGCAACCCATTGACTCTGTACGCTGAGAATTCTCTCCCCAACAATCTCCAACTCAGGAAGACTTCCAAAGCGCAAAACGCGACGACGACCAGTGCGCTTCCGACTTTCCTATTTGCGCAGTAGTGGGCGTGAATTTCCTCATCTGATCGCCCTTGGCTAAGCATACGTCTTATCGAGTGGCTTGCTGACATGTTATACCTGCTCCGATGAACACATAGGAATCCGCGGCGATTGCTACGCCGATGGTTACCGGATTGGGTGCGACAGCTAGTAGGATATTCGCTCCAATAACGGCTCCCGCGATCTCACCACTATCCTCAGAACCGTTTCCCAGCGTTCTATTAACGACCTCGGCATAGTAACATGGCAGAAATCCATGCACGAATCCGTGCCAAGTCGCTGGCCTTCGAGGCCGAGGGTTGGAACCGATTTGAGGCAACTGAGTTGATTGCAAAAGGGCCAACATCTCGGTGACCCAGATGCGAATGGCAAAGTCCGACGGTAGTCTGTAGATCGGGTTGGAAGCGAAGCCCATAGCACAGGGTCCAAACTCGCAGCCATGATTACCGGGTAGCAGAAGCCCGGGTAAGCCTAACGTCGGAACCCGCAACCCATTGGGAATGCCGTTCGTCTCGCCACTGAACGGATCGTCGGAGGTCAGCGTGCCGTTGGGCGGGTTGGGCAATGCCCTAATGCTGACGAAGTTTGTAGATGCCATCTAGCGCGATACCCAGCCCAAGAAAGAAAAAAATCACTCGCCCGATCCAGGCTGGTCCAAAACGTGTCGGCTTTTGTCTTGTGCCCAATCGCCCTTCGACAAGCTGAAAACCAGGCACGAGACTCAGCACAACGAAAAAACAACCGAGGATAATATCAAAAACGGAACCGATCATGGCCCGCACGCACTCGGGCGACGTATATTGAAGTAGGCTCCGCCGCCGCGGCCCTTGAATGTGCCGAAGACACCGAGCTGTCCATTCTGCCGATTGAATCCCGCAAATCCACCCGCATATTGGCCAGCACCAACGAGCACGATGCCGCTCGAATCAGTCTTCCCGGATGACGTGTTGACCGAGCCTTCTTTGCCTCCGGAAATTGGTCCGTACCCTCCCTCGTATAAATATCCTACGGAGGTTCCTGAACGGCTGTCGTTGTTTGCCATAACGAAAGCGCCCCCGTGCACCGGGCCTACGTCCCCTTCCACTCCGCGCAAAACGAAGTAGCCCCAGCCACAAATCCACTTCCGGAGCTGCGAGGGAAGACTGAACAGCCACATGTCTGTAGAAGCATCATTGGCAGCATCGAATATAACGCCCGGAGCATTTGGGACCCCAAGAATTCCCGCCAGACCTAGCGTCGGGATCTGAAGTCCATTCGGAATGCCATTCGTCTCGCCGCTGAAAGGATCGTCGGAAGTCAGAGTACCGTTGGGCGAGGTACCAATGTTAGGCGGGAAATAAACCGGGGACTGAGGACCCGTGCGACCCGAATCCGAGCCGGCGCCCCAGCCGATGCCGAGCCCGATTCCTATACCGCCGCAATCGCCACCGTCGCCACTGAAAGCATTGCCTGCGCAGAGACCGGTCGGGTCGGTCATGTTCACCGGATTGTTGCGGACGTATGCGTAACGATTCAGAGTTTGAGGATCGGTGATGTCGCCTGGTGCCGCATCTCCCGACATGAATCGGCCCAAGCGCGAATTGCCATATCGTGCAAAAGCATAATCATTGCCTGATTCTGGGTCGCGCTCGTACCCCGTGAATTTGTGAGTTTCAATCCCGATATTTACACAAGGATGTGAACCCCCGGAGTAGGAGAGCTGCTCGCCGAAGGGCAGATAATCATCACACTCTGCTATGGAGTGATCCATCGCTGTCACCAAGCGCGTGGAACCCAAGTAGTCTTGATGAGCGAAATAGGTTGTCGAGTTCGAGTACTGCGCTAGCAATTGATTGCTAAAACCGAGATCACGATAAATGTATCCTTTCAGCCAGCTACTTCCAATCAATTCCGTCGCTACGTTGCCTCCTAGATCATACATGTACGTGGTGGTAGTGCCCCCTGCCGTCTTCAGCACCCTCCGACCGTAGGCATCGTAGACGTAGCTGGCCGTAGAGCCTCCATCTACTTGCGTGATCCTCTTTTCCTCGTCGTAGGTATAGGAGTGCAGGCCGTCGTTGGTCAAATTACCAGCAGCATCATACTGATAGGGATAGCTCGGCGGACCAATGAACCGATCTGTCGAAGGATTTGTGGTCATCGGCGCGTGAAACGTATTGCATGTTCCACCCGTCACTGTCTGGTCAGTGCGATTTGTCAAGGCGTCTATAGTCCACGACAACCCAGTGCACCCGGAAGGATCGCTTGGCGAAGACAAGCTCGACAGACGGTTCAAATAATCATAGCTGTAGCTTCGAGTAAAAGATTGTGTGCCTGTGCCGGAAAACGAAAGTAAATTCCCATTGTTCGAGCTTCCGAATCCGTAATTGAAGTCCTGGACATTACTGCTGGGCACGGAATCGGTACAGAGCGCCAGGTATGCGCCAGATGAGTTAAGGTTGTAGCGGCACGGCTGGAGACGATTATTGTACACCGCAGTTTCAGTCAATCCATTTCCCAGGGTCATTGCTTCGATAGCGCCGTTTGGTAAATAACCCACGCTGGAAGCAACGGCGGCCAGGGTTGCCGGATGTTGGGAATCCGATGGACTTCTTGTCAACCCTGTGAAACGCCCCGCCGAGTCAAACGACTGCGTGAATGTGGTTCCCTGGCCGTTGGTGTAGGAAGTGATCTCACCAAGCAGATTGTAATAGTAGTTTAGCTGTTGGTTGGGTGTTGAACTGAGTTGGTTCACATGCAATTGAAACGCAGGCCTCCCCATAGTGTCATAGCTACTAATGGTAGCGATATTGCGCCAGAGCGGTGCGCCCTCGTTCGCTTGGGCCATCACCAGCCTTCCGATAGAATTTTGGACTGAGACTCCCCAAATCGAACTTACGTCGTACGTATATGTATCTCCCCACGAACTGTTCGAAGTTGACTTTGTCTTGAGCCGGTTCAGGGCATCGTAGGTATAGGTGATTGTGATCCCTCTAGCATCAGTTCGCGTGCAAGGGGCTGAGTTGTCCCCGCTGCACAGCGGATCGCTACTGCTACCAAACGTGCCATAGTCGAACGTTGTCGTGCCGCTCTCTGGCTCAGTTTTGGACTTCAGTCGGGAGACCATATCGTAGGAATAGTTCCGTGTTTGCGTTCCACCTGCGGCTATCACTTCGGTTGGGTTATTGTTCAAATCATATGTGTAGCAAGTGTATGCGGAGAGAGTGCCGCTTGTAGAGCTAGGTTCGTCCGTCTCTATAACCCTGTCGAAACCGTCTATCCAATTCTGACGTTTATTCCCCGCCTCATCGACATAAAGAATCGGGTAACCAACAGAACCTAACCCGCATACCTGCGAGGTTTGTCCTCCACCCGTTGCTACTGCGGCGCCATAGTAAGTGTGTCCCGCGCTGTTGTCGGCGTGAGTCATTTGGATCATCCGGTCCAGGCCGTCGTAAGACCGTGTTTCCAAGCCGTAAGTCGGATCGGAAGTGCTCCGATATGGATTACTCGTTTTCAGAACTCGGCCATTTGAATCGTATTGAGTTGAAACCGAAGTTTGCCCGTCGGGATCGCTGGTGAGGACGTCACTGCTATCGCGGCCCAAGCCTTCCAGATTCTGCTGCGTCACAAGATTCTGCGAAGAAGTGATCTTCTGCGTGGTTGTCGCCCCGGCGTACGTCAACCCGGTCGAGCTGCTACATGGTGTACCACCAGTGTAGTTATAGGTCACGCTCTCCTGACCGCCATCTGGATAGCTGACCGAAAGTGGCCGGAACATGCAGTCGAAGTTGAAGCTGGTTGTCTGATTGTTTCGGTCTTTGACCGATGTCAAAAGGCCTGTGTTGAAATCATATCCAATAATGGTCGACTGACTCAGCGGATTCGTGATCGTGGTCGGATAGGCGTTGTAATAACTGGGGGAGTAGGCGTATGTGGTTGTGTTGCTATTGGAGTCCCAAAAAGTTGTGAGTTGGCCTGTCGTGTCGTGCGCCGCCCAGGTATCGACGTAAGTCGAAGTGGTGTCAAGCCGCTGGACTGCCTCTAAGTTCCCTCGCACGGTATTTGAGATTCCGTAATTCGTATCATCGTGATTCGGCATTCCTGTCACGGACGTAAGGTT
>Ga0206939_10121_pt1 | contig 23251 bp, 18 predicted proteins | sample Alteio_BWOrgHeat_10_FD_152921 | JGI IMG/M metagenome (GOLD analysis project Ga0206939, IMG submission 152921) | Enriched cells from forest soil in Barre Woods Harvard Forest LTER site, Petersham, Massachusetts, United States -... | ecosystem: Environmental > Terrestrial > Soil > Temperate forest >... | reverse complement strand
TTTGTTGCCAGAATAAGGGGTAGCTGGATAAAAGTTGGCCTACCCCTGTCTCAAACTGTCCTCTCAGCGGAAGAACGGAAAAGCCTGCCAAAACTTTTCGACAAAGCCGATGCCGATCCGGCGGACCCCCCATCTTCTGAAACCATGACGAGACTTGTTTCAACCTTTGGTCCACAGATACTCGAGCGACACACCTTGCGCCTTCTTGATGCAAAGTCAGGAGACGACAAACTGCTTCGAGATGCCCTTATAGATCTCATACTTGATGAGTTGGCGAACTGGGATGGCACTTCTCCACAAGGGAATTCGGAAGAGCCTGTCACCATTCGGGTAAAGACGGGGTTGAGAATCTGTTTGGAAATAGACCGGCTATCTGGATCAGCAAAGGCTTATTTTAGGTTCAAAACAAATCGCCCATACCCAGATGAGGGCTTAAATTTTGTTGGTGAGGCTGCTTCATATACATGGTCGTGCACTGAGGAACGACTTGGCTGGTCGACACCTCTCAGAAATACTTTAACTGCGATTCACGAAAGAGCGGATGCTGCACAGTTCGAATGGAAAGAAGGAGTACAGCTTTTGGATCGCGAAAATCAATGGAGAGCGCGTTGTGGAGGCGCAACCGTTAGAGTTTTTATGCCAGGAGACTATGAAGGATTACCTGATTGGATTGAATCCTATCGCTTACCACGGAGCACAGCTTTTCTTGTCGCTTGTAGTAAAAAAGAAGAGGAGCGGGTAAAACAATGGGGTACTAGTTGTGAAACATTCCAGCAATGGAAAATTCACGGACTGCCCGATGGATGGAGCCTTTATAATGGTAAAGGTCCGCAGAAATCTTGTCCTGGGATCGGTGTGCTCTCGGTGTCAAGTTCCGTGAGGATGTTGTTGCAAGGAGGAATTCGAGCTGGCAGTGGTAGAGGAAACAGCTATCTCCATTTTGCGCCGCCGGTAGTAATTCTGGAAAATGCCTTAGGTACCGAACACATTACGCTCAACGACCATCCACTTAAACAGCAAAGTTCTAATCGCGCTGTATGGCTAATTCCTTCTAAAGCACCTGTGGGAGAACCACTATATATCGAATTGCAGACGGACGGACAACACTTCAGAAAAATTATTCGTCTTGAGGAACCAGTTCTTCCGCTTACATATAATGCACCTGGGCGCCGAAATGATGGAACGATACTGAATGATTCCACTCCATCAATAAAAGTGTGTGGCGCAATTGTGGATTCCGGGAATGCTTTTGATGGAGCTCAATGTTCAGCAGCTCTTCCAACACATCTTTCAGGCAGGATTATCTTCGTTGGTGCATGTCCCGGCGAAATAGCAGATTGGCCTGGAGAGCCATTGCCATCTGGATGGAAACCAGTCTGGGCGCTTGCTAAACAGGGCAAGAAAACATGGGAAGTGCACTTCTGCGGATCTCTTGATCACATACAAGTTGACTCTAAACCTGGAGAACCAGTTAAAGATTCCGCCGCACGTAAACGTTGGCGGGAAGTGGTTTGGAACTGGCGGATGATTGCCTCTCCACCGCAATTGACTTGTCTACGGGATGTATGGTCTAACTACGTCGACGCAGCTAAAAATGTCTGACCGCTTACTATACGCAATAACAGCTAGAGGACGATTGAGCATTGATCAATTTAATGAGATTTTTACGTGCTTGTGGGATCGTCGAGTAGCGATAAGTGAGACAAGTTATGTGTCAGATCCGCGCCGCTTAATGATTCGGACCTTAGATTCATTGGGCCATTGCGAATTCGATTTTGACCGTCGAAGTGTTTGGATATGCAGGCCGGTCTTAAGTCTTTTGCCTTCTTATGGTCTTCCGAAGGCTGTATTAACAGGAGCACGGACTCCCGCATTAGTCAAAAGACTAAAGCTGGCTGTGGCGAAACGGAAAGACCGGGCATATTGCACGGTCACAACAATGGGCACAGGCCGTATTGAACTGCCATCTACTATTTCTATAGAAGCAGTAGAAACTAGAGTGCTGAATGATATCGCTGAAGAGGCAGGTATTTCTCACGAAACGGGTGTGCCGGTTGCCTGGCAGTTGGCGAAATTTTCGATGTCAATTGATGAACTAGAAACGGCACTCATTTATCGTGATAGCGAAGAGATTAATTGGCCACGTCAGGTCTTCTCGCCCGCCCATCTTGTATTCACCCGTGAGTTAGAGACCGCTGGAGGAATACCCTGGCTGGCTGCATACCGAAATCCTGCAGATCAGCAATTGCGGCACTTAGTTTGGAAAAATGGCCGAGCCGCTGAAGTTGATCGTGATTGGGGCAGATATTTGATTTTGTCGGCTAGTAAGCGAAACGTGTTGATCTATGACCAGCAGCGATACCGGCTAGCCGTTCCACTCACAGTTCCTTTGCCTTGTCTTCTGTCTCGCGCACTAACTTTGTGTACCGGGAAAGCCCCGACAGCAGCGGTTACTGGGTCCGAAGCTTATGTTGGTGGCCGTTCGCATTATCCACTGCAGATTTTTGATTCTGTTCATCCAGCAATTGCGACTCTGGTCTCAGATAAGACGGGTCAGAATTTGATTCCTGGAAACCTCGAACTGGTCGAAAACGGATTGACCAATGCTTGATCCCGTAGGAGCATTTAATCAGATCAGGGATAATTTCATTCTTTATATCAAGACAGCTTTTGGGACGAGATATCCATCCATTGAGCGCGAGCGAGAAGAACTTTTGCGAAGATCCGGTATTCTTTGTCAGGAGCCCTGGATAGAACCATTAGCGCGTTACAAGCCATCAGGGAAGACTCTGAAGGATCTTCGTGACACCGACCTGCCAGGATTGAATGCGGAACAACAAGAAGATTTCCGGCAGTTCGTTAAAAAAGGTCTTTTCCCTGAAGATGACCGGGAACTCTATGAACACCAATCTCGCACTTTAAATCTTGCCCTTAGTGGGCGGAACTGTGTCGTGACTGCAGGAACAGGTTCTGGAAAAACTGAGTCTTTCCTCTTGCCGTTATTTGCCTATCTTATTCGAGAATCAGCTTCTTGGGCGCTTCCTACCACTCCAAACCCTCATAACAACGATTGGTGGAAAAATGAGCAATGGCAGGCTTCTTGTCATTCTGGAAGAAAGCTCATTCGCTCATATCGCATTCCCCAGCGGGAACATGAAAAGAGGCCGCAAGCTGTCCGCGCGTTAATTATTTATCCCATGAATGCCCTGGTGGAAGATCAGCTCACCCGATTAAGGCGCGCGCTTGATTCGGATGGTGCCAGGCAATGGCTGGCAACTAAACGTAATGGGAATAGGTTCTATTTCGGGCGTTATAACAGCAGTACTCCCGTTCCTGGGCATGAAAAGAAAGAGCCAAATTCTAAAGGTATCCGTGCACCGGATACAGCTAGGTTGGAGCGTCTCAAAAAGGAACTATTGAGAATTGACCAATGTGCACAGGCGGCTCAAAAAGCTGCCTCCAACCCACAACAACAAGATCTACTTCATTTTTTCCCAAAGCTTGACGGCGCTGAAATGCGTTCGCGATGGGATATGCAGGATGCGCCGCCAGATATACTGATTACGAATTTCTCAATGCTTAGTGTCATGCTGATGCGAGAAGCAGACGCGCCTATTTTTGAGAGGACTCGTGAATGGCTGGCAGGAGGTAGCGACCGGATTTTTCACTTAGTTGTTGACGAATTACATCTCTATCGCGGGACTTCCGGCGCAGAGGTGGCATATCTTTTACGGATTCTCCTTCTTCGTCTTGGACTAACTCCTGATCATCCCCAACTCCGGATTCTTGCCTCAAGTGCATCCCTGGAACCAGAAGATCCCAAGAGCCGAGGTTTTCTTCAAGATTTCTTTGGTTCTCACCGTGATGGGTTCGAAATTATCCCTGGTGAAAGAGAAGCTATCCCTGAATCAAATAAGAATGGTTTTCTTCCCACAAAACCTTTTATTGCTTTGAAAGATGCTGTCTCCTTACTTGCTGATGACATCTGCATGCAATCTGCTCGAGCTCTTGGCTATCAGGGGAATGTGGCGGACGGACGTCTGGCACTAAAAGAGCAATTGGAAACACCAGAACTAGGTCTAACAGCAAGAATGCTAAAAGGATGTACACAACTTGGTCAACCAAGAGCAGTTCCCCTTGAGGTGTTGGGACGTTCTATTTTTGGCGACAGTGTTTCTCGCGAGGAAATGCTTGAAGCAGTACGTGGACTGCTCATCGGCCGGAGCCTGTGTGATATCGATGGAAGAACTTCCATTTTGCCAGCATTCCGGATGCATTTGTTCTTTCGCAACATTGAAGGCTTATGGGCTTCGACAAAACCGCCGAGTAATCCCGAACATGAAAGACCAGTAGGCAAGCTCTTTGAAAGACCTCGAATTCTTAGTGATGAGAACGAAAGATGCAGGGTATTAGAGCTTCTCTATTGTGAACATTGTGGTGCAGTTTATTTAGGCGGAAATCGCCTTGATGTTAAGGACAGGCCAGGAGAGATTGAATTGCTGGCTTCTGACCCCGACATTGAGGGCATCCCAGATCGCCAGACGGCGAGATTGGTGGAACGTCGTGCCTATAATGAATTTGCAATCTTTTGGCCATGCCCCCAAGCGATTCTTCATCCCGATTCAGCAGGGCGATGGAAACAGCCAGCATTTCTCCGACAGGCAGATCATCCTTCAGCGACTTCTCAATGGTTGCCGGCTATTCTCCATACTAGAACTGGCAGGGTACGCCTTGGTCACCAAATCGATAATGGCAATCCCGTAGACTGGGTTACGGGATACCTCTTTAGTCTCGATAATGACAGACGAGCTGAGTGGGAGTTTTTCGGAGCCCTACCATCACTATGCGCATCTTGTAGTGCCGACCATACACGCAAGATTAGGAAGTCTCCAGTTCGAGGATTTCGGACTGGCTTTTCTAAAGTAAGTCAGGTGCTAACTAAAGAATTATTTCATCAGTTGCCGCAAACTTCGGGAAAGAAGATTGTGGTCTTTTCAGATAGCAGAGAGGATGCAGCTCAAATCTCAAATGGAGTTGAGAGAAATCACTATTCAGATCTTCTGCGTGAGGCCGTCGTTGATGAATTGCGAATGCTTACTCTTGGGGAAGCAGAGCTGCTCGAAGATATAGAAAGCGGAACGCAGACTTACCGGCCATATGCGCGAAGTTTTCTAGCAAGCCATAGCGGTGTAGATAAACAATTGCGTGAAGATCTAGAGACAGCATCTGTAAAAATGCCAAATGCGCCGGCGGCATTCAAGAGAGCTGTGGAGGAGGCTCAGCACCGCCTTGATGATATTCGCGAGCGGGGTAAGTCAAGAAATGTAGATGTTGCATCGCTTTTACCTCCTGCAGGGAGTACCACCAATTGCGGGCCCCTTGTACGCAGGTTGATAGCTCTAGGTGTGAATCCCGCAGGCAACGATTTGCTCTATCAGGAATTCGGATGGGACAAACGCTATCACTTTTGGACTGAACTATTCGATTTCGAGCAAGTTCGATGGGCTAATGACTTGCCACAAACTGCGAATCGCGCGAAAGACATGCTTTTTAACAGACTGATTGAGGGGCTTTGCGGCCTGTTCTTCGGCAGTCTCTATTTTTCTTTGGAGTCTTCAGGGCTTGGGTATGTCCGGTTGAAGACACCCAATGAGGTGTTGGACCGCCTTTCCATGCAGGCAGGTTTGCCGGTAGAAGCGTTTGGTCAAATATGCGACTCGGCGATTCGAGTTTTGGGCGATCTGTACCGTCATGAAGCATATGGTTTTGGACAACCGCCGGATTCCTGGCTTTCATATGGAAACGCACGGGCACGCTTTAAGGAATTAGTTAGAGCAGTTAGTCGTCGTGCTCACTGTGAAGAAAATACTTTAGGCACAGCGATATTAGAAGCACTCCATGCGGGCGGACACCAGCATGGAATGCTGAATACACGTCTCTTGCAAATTCATGTGGCATTAGAAAGCGACCCTGTATGGCTCTGCAACAACTGCCGGCGGGCTCATCTTCATCCTTCTGCTGGGGTATGTACGAATTGTCATACGGAACTAAACCAAGATCCTAGCCAACATTGCAGCGACCTATGGGAGCGTAATTATCTGGCACACTCTGCAGCCAGCGGGCGGCTGCCTCTCAGGCTCCACTGTGAGGAGTTAACGGCTCAAACTGACGATCAATATCAACGTCAACGCCATTTCCGGGGAATGATCATCGATCTTCCAGACGAACGAAGGAAATTCGTCAAGCAAGTAGATGAGATTGATGTTTTAAGTGTTACCACCACAATGGAGGTCGGAGTCGATATCGGTAATCTGCAGGCAGTCATGCTGGCCAACATGCCTCCAATGCGTTTTAACTATCAACAGCGCGTGGGACGAGCGGGAAGACGAGGCCAAGCTTTTTCTGTTGTTTTAACGCTTTGCCGGGGTCGCAGTCATGACGAATTTTATTTTGCTAACCCCGGACGGATTACTGGGGATCCTCCACCGGTACCATTCCTTGCTATGGATCGGCAGCCTATTATCGCAAGGCTACTAGCTAAAGAATGTCTTCGGCAGGCATTCGAAGCCTCAGGTGTTCGATGGTGGAATGGGCCAGATTCACCGGATAGTCATGGTGAATTTGGAACTGCTGCAAATTGGTCTTCATGTAGGCAAAGGATCATTTCGTGGCTTCAACAAAATCCTTCCCGTCAAGAGATCATAAAAAGTCTTCTTGGCACATCCGACACCACGGTTCTTCAAAATTGGCTTAACTCTTTAACCAATGAGTTGCCGGCCCGGATCGACCAGGCTGTTGTTGATCCCGAGATAACAGGAGACGGCTTAGCAGAACGGCTTGCAGAAGCAGCAGTACTTCCAATGTTCGGTATGCCATCACGAAGCAGAGTGCTGTATCACGGTAGGCCTATTCAGGGCGGCTTGCCGCCTCCTGAGAGCGGGGAACCACCAACAATAGGACGAGACTTGGAGCTTGCCATAACGGAATTTGCCCCAGGCGCAGAGAAGATGAAAGACAAGGCGATACACTTGGCAATAGGCTTCACTCTGCCGCTAATTCGAAAAGGAAATCAGTGGGCAGTATCGTCTGGTGCTCCATTATCCTCTCGATACTGGATGGCCCGTTGCTGGGCATGTGGCTGGACTGCTACAGGAGACCAACTTTCGTCTTTGACTAACTGCTCGAATTGTGGAGTTGCAGAGACGCCTGGAGACCCAGATTCGCGTTTCAAAAAATATCAAATCGCAGTTCCTATCGCTTTCAGGACCGATCTATCACCTGGATCAGACTTAAAAGAAGAAGAAGGTGTTTGGCATGGAATTCCCTCATCTCTTGCAGAGGGTTCGGGGAGTAATTTTGAAAGCAGGAACGACTCTAATTCTCTCATTAGTTTCTCGGCAGGACGTGTCTGGCGAGTCAATGATAATGCGGGAAATTTGTTTCAAGGGGCTTCGGTTACCACTAACAGATTCCCGAGTCCAACCGGGACAGGTTTTAATAACACTGTTATTTTAGAAAACCAATGGATTGGTGCCGATTATATGACTCGGGTGACCAATAGTACTCCTCCGGCGTTAGAGAGCATTGCTATCGCTGCTCCTAAAGCAACAGATGTGGTTCGTGTCCGGATGAATGCAATTCCTCCAGGCATTGACCTAGATATTTTCTCCTCTAGGGGAGGAATCAAGGGTGCGGTCTATTCTGCGGCTTTCTTAATCGTCAGAACAGCGGCTGAACGATTAGATATAGATCCGGAAGAAATAGAAGTTTGTGGAATTCATCGCTATGAGAGCGGCAACAGAGGTGCGTGCGAGATTGTCCTCAGTGACAGGCTGGCTAATGGTTCTGGTTTTGTGAGATGGATTGGAGAGCAATGGCATACGCTCTTAAAAGATATTTTGGAACCTCCAGAAGGCACTTATGCAGCTAAGGTCATTTCGTCCTCGCACCGGAATAATTGTGATCAATCCTGTTACGAATGTCTTCGTACTTATCGCAATATGACTTACCATGGCTTGCTTGATTGGAGATTGGGGATAAGTTATTTGCGTCTCCTTCATCATCGTGCTTATAGCGCCGGTCTCGATGGAAATTTTTCATATCCAGAGCTTGAAGATTGGACTCGCATCGCACCGGTATTGCGGGATAACTTTGTTAGCCTTTTTGGCGGTCAGTCATTTTCCTGGAAAGGAATTCCTGGTTTCCGAATAGGAGACAGACGCATTGTGATCACCCACCCATTCTGGGACCGGAATCATCCAAATGGGGTCCTTGCGGATGCTGTCGCAGAAGCGGGCGGGCCGCCTATTCAATATATTGACACATTTAATCTTTTACGAAGACCAGGATGGTGCTACAGCGATGTATTACAGCAATCATGAATGTGCCGTCTATAGAACTGCCGCTGCTGCCCCTCGAAAGAGTGTCTCCCAGCAGATTTGGAGCTCTGAAAAAATGCCGTTTGAGGGAAGTTTGGATTGCTTCCAAAATACAAACACCTCTTCCTTCGGCACCGGCGGCTAAATTAGGGACTGTGATCCATTCTGTTCTGGAGCATGTAGCTCGCGGAAGGGTCGACAGCATTGAAGGTCTCGAGGGAATATGGGAAACGACTATCGCACTAGTAGAAAAAAAGATGATGGAATCCGAATCCGAGAAGCATCTTGTACCTTTGGCTTCGTCTGTTTACTATTTTGAAGTAAAAAAGCGGATGTGCATGAAAATCGCATCGGAGCTCTTACAACCAGTCCGCGAGTATCGCGAGGGTTCCGCATGCCCTCCAAGCGCTGGCAAAACGGAGCGCTGGCTTGAATCTAATGACAAGGTGATTGGAGGGGCAATTGACCGGATAGAAACTTCTACCGACGGAGACATCCTAATTGATTATAAATCAGGTGCAATTCTTCAAGATGATGAAGCGGGTGAGGAATCAAGAATCAAAGAAGACTATCAGCTACAGATGAAACTTTATGCAGGGCTTTATCACGAAACTTTTGGCCGGTTGCCTGTGCTGGCAAAGTTAGTGGCTTTAGATGGAACCATCTATGAGGTCGCCTTCACGGAACAGGAATGCATGGATCTAATGGAACAAGCCAAAAAGTTGTTAGCCGAAATCAATGGCATCATCAATTCTAACGCTGACATCACATCCAAGCTCAACAAGTTGGCGTCACCGAGTCCTGAGAACTGTAAATATTGCTTGTTCCGGCCCGGATGTATTCCATACCTTCGAATCAGGTCTGAGAGCGCTCTGCATGTTGAGTGGCCGCTTGATTTTTCTGGCAATATCTGTGAAATGATCCGGCTAGGGAATGGTCGCCTATTAGTTAAAGTATTGAAGGATACAGGAGAAAAGCTGGTTATTAGAGGGCTGCATCCTGGTCGGCATAAAACTCTGGCAAATAAAGTTGCCAAGATCATGTTCTTTTCGGTCCGTCCAGAAGCAACGCCAGGATGTTACATCGAAGGATTGCAGACGATGGTTTTTCCGGTGACGGTTTAACTCATGACACATACTGTAAATACCCATAAGCCTGTACCGGTACCCGCCAAAATTCCGGTTCTTTCATTCTTTACGGGTGGAGGCCTTCTAGACATGGGTTTTGAGCAGGCCGGGTTCGATGTAGTTTGGACAAACGAAATTCATCCCTTAATTGCAAGGATGTATTACCACGGCATGACCTCATGGCGTCAATCTCTGGGGCTGGCACCGAAGGAATGTCGAATAACGCAGGTTGCAGACATTCGTTTGCTGCATTCATCAAAAGTCCTTCACGAAGCCTTTCCTAAGGAGCAGCCTGCCATTTTTGGTGTCGTAGGTGGTTCTCCTTGTCCTGATTTTAGTGTTGCGGGTTTAAATCGCGGTGAAAGCGGTGATCACGGCCAATTAACGAAAACATTCGTTAATATCATCCGCAAAATAAAACCGAGTTTCTTCTTGTTAGAAAATGTGCCAGGCTTATTCCGGACAGCCGCTCACCGTAAATTCTTAGTTCGGGTTGAGCGCTGGCTTGAAAAAGCGGGCTACAACATTGATAGAAATCTTTTGAATGCATTGGAGTATGGTGTGCCCCAAGATCGTCAGCGTCTGTTTTTAGTAGGCATTCGCAAGGGACTCGTCAAAGAAAAATTGGGAAGGAAAGTAAGCTATGGAGCAAGAGGATGGTTTCATTGGCCTTCACCCAAATATCCAAATGCAAAGGTTGCTTATGCGTGGCCTGATATTGTCCGCAAAGGTGAGACTCCATCCTTGCCCGAAGGTGTCCCCTTGGAATTGACTGTGGGTCATTTTCTAAACGGAAATAATTCTCCCGCTCTCTATTCGAATTCGCGGGAATACTTTAAGCCTTATTCGAAGAAATTTTTAACCACGCTCGAAGGGGCAACGAGGCAGAAATCTTTTAAAAGGCTACATAGGCATCGGTATAGTCCAGCCGCATGCTATGGAAATAATGAGGTGCACCTTCATCCGTGGAAGAATCGGCGACTCTCTGTACGCGAAGTCTTGCGCATACAGGGTGTGCCCGATAGCTATGTTGTTCCTGAGGACATTCCTTTGAGCCGCAAGTTTAAGACCATTGCAAACGGTGTTCCTGTGCCATTGGCCTATGAAGTTGCCGCAGCCATCCGACGATTTTTAAACAGTTGATGCTATGGATATTTGGCCCAAGGTTAAACGCAGTGAAGTTATGTCACGCATTATCAGCCGCGGCACGAAACCTGAAATACGAGTACGTCAGATGCTTCGATCACTTGGATATAGATCCTACAGAACCCACGCTAAGGAATTACCAGGGCGACCTGATATTGTTTTTCGTAGCCGTAAGCAAGCGATTTTCGTCCATGGATGTTTCTGGCATTTGCATCCCAAATGCAGGGATGGGACTATGCCAAAAACACGTTTGGCTTATTGGGAGCCGAAACTTTTAGGGAATAGACGCCGGGATCGGCAACATTTGATCAAGTTGAGGAAGCTTGGCTGGAAATTATTGCGTCTTTGGGATTGCGAGATCCAAAAGAAACCCGAGAAGGTTCTAGGACAATTGAATCGCTTTCTTCACTGAAGTTTCAGCGGAAGTCACATCAGCATCTTGCGAATAGTCATTTAGAACAATTGCGATATAGTTCAGCAAAGAAATTGCCTTCAGACTATTCACCTCAGAGCCGTAGTCAACCGATTCGCCATGCAAAACTTGGTGCCTGTTAAGTTCGTCGAAATTGGTGCCACGTTCGTCGGATCTTGCTGAAATTGGAAGTGGCTGGGTTAACGGATGAAGAAATGCCTTAAACTCATTTTCAGCAATCGTCATTAGAGTGTTCGATGCCTTAGCGGGCTGTTCTTTATAACGGAGGTGACAAAACTGAACGCCAAAGAGCTCATGGCAAATGCCGTCCGCTTGAGCAATGAAGACTGGTATCGATAATTCATATTCTCCGCGCTCATGTGCTTTGAATGCCAAATCGATGGGTTTGGCGCGCTTCGAGAAGCGTTCTTTGATCTTTGCCACTATATCGGCTATATTGTGCCGATAGTATTCGATCAGCGCTCTTTCTGCTTCATCGACGTTGCCGTTCGTCAAATTATCCTGAAGTTCCCAAAGGCTAATTGCTGGCATCTGAACATCGAAGAACCACCCATGTTGACTAATAATCAGCAATGCCTTCCGCGTACGTTCCGGCAAGGTTTTTGCTTCTTCTTGGAGACGCCTAAACACATCGTGGATATGACGAATCTGTTCCCAATCGACCGAAGCGACCATGTTCTGCTCAAATTGCCGCGCCGATTCCAGCACTGGTTTGAGCAGTTCTTGTATTCTTTCCTGAGCTTCGAGGAGCGGGCTCATCGAGTCCTGCATCTGGCGAATCAGGTCCCCATTGATAGAGGCAAGCACATTCTTTTCCAGTTGCCGAATTGTTTCTGCCATCGGCTCAAATAGTTCTCGTATTTTGTTCTGCACTTCCAAGGCAGGACGAATTGAATCTTGAGCTGCATCCCAATACTTTTCCAGTGGTGTCAGGGCCTTTGTTTCCGATTGATTGACTATATCCATAGGCAACATTTTAGCTCCAAAGGGGTAAATAAGCTCACTTGGATGAGGCTGGCTAGGGGTATGATCGGTTTTGCCGGGGGCCGCCAACGGCCGCTAAATTGAGCAAATCATAGCGCCGGACGTTGACGTAGGGCAAAATACATTCATAGAATCGTTCTCGCAGGGGCAGATCCAACCCCCGCAATGGACTTAGGCAAGAAACCGCCCGAGATGCTCGAAAGAGTGTCTCGGGCGAGTCCATTTTCAGGGGATTGTGGGAGATGGTAGAGGTAGTAGGTGGCTTTGATGTGGTCGGCGCTATGGTCTAGGGTGATCTGATAAATGAACGCCCGCAAGAACGCCTTCTTCTCTTCGTTCGTCGCGCATTGGTTCCAAAGGTCGTCAAAATTATCTGCGTAGCCGAGAAGCTCGTCCAGAACCGTATCGAGATCTTTCTTTAAACTCTTTCGTCCTTCCAAGTGCGCAATATCTTTTAGTAGTTCGATCTTCTGACTTTCAAGCCTGGTTAATTCTTCAGTGAGCATCGTCGGTGAAACTCCGGCCTTTATTGCTTCGACGATATTCCGCAGCTGATGATCGGTTTTCTCCAGGGCTTTCTTCATGTCCTCGGCCTTATTCTCATTGGCTTCACCGAATTGGTCTTTGAGCAAGCCTTTGAGCGTTGGCTTCAGCTCGTCTTTCCAATTTGTTTTCTTGACTCGTTCGCGGATGGCCTCGACGGCTAGATGTTCAAGTTCTTCTGCAGAAGCATGGACACTTCGGCATACGCTTTCCCCGATTCGCAGGAAGCCTGAGCAGGAATAGTATCTATTCTCGTGACCATTGCCTGTTTTCGACCATCCCGTAAATCTATAGCCGCAATGGTTGCAGACGATCAAACCTGTTAAAAGATGCGGTGAATGGTAAGAGCGACCTTGACTGATTCCGCGAGTGGGTAGCCGCGCTTGAACCTTCTCGAAGAGTTCACGCTCAACAATTCCTTCATGCGCATTTTCTTTGATGATCCATTGATCCTTCGCGTTGAACATCGAGCCTTTGTCGCCCCGACGATAGCCTTTATAGCTGCGCTTGTTGTAAATCCTCTCGCCTAGATAAGAACGGTTCCTCAGCATGTAATGGACCATGCTCTTAGACCAAAACTGGCCGCGCGGCGACGGCACTTTGCGTTTATTGAGGTCTGCCACGATGCGATTAAGTCCCTCACCTTTCACATATGTTTCAAAAATCTGATTTACTGTTAAACGCTCCGTCGCATTCGGTGCAAAAACAACCCGCTGCATCTTGTCAGCCTTATGTTCTTTCGGCCCGAGACGTTTTACCGGATTGCCGACAGCATCGACCAACAGCCGATCATATCCATAAGGCGCTTTTCCGCCTGCGCTATGTCCTAGAGCCGCATGACTTTTCGCCCCGCGAAGTGTCAGCTCGGAGAGTATAACGCTAAATTGATGCGCTTCTGAATGCTTTACCATCTGCGTAATGTCGTCGCCGATGGTTCCGTCATTCTTAAAATCATCTTTTGCGTAAACGACACGAATGCCGAAACGCTGGAAGTGCTGCTCGTAATAGATTTTCAGTTTGGCCGGAAGCCGTCCGAATCGGCTGACGTCATACACCACGAGAAAGCGAATGCCATGCCCGCCCCTCTCGGCTAGTCGGATCATTTCTAGAAAAGATTCATCCCGGTCTATGGTCAGCCCCGAGCCGTATCCTTGCCGAGGTTCAAACTCACGAACAATCTGCCAGTTGTTACGGGCGGCGAAGGCTTGACACTCTCTGCGCTGGTCGTCGATGGAGAGTTCTTGTTTGTCGGTGGATCTTCGGTAAAATGCCCAGACGTTTTCCATGGGATTAAAGCCTACCATTGTTGTCTGGGAGTTGTGAATCCCTGTTCAAATACCGACGGAGCAGCCATTCGCAATACCGATTTATCGCCCAGTTCATCACGTTCGGGTCTGCCTCCCGTTCGATCTCTTGGAAAACACCTTCAACCTTGAGGCGAACACATCTCTCCCGTTGAGCGGTGTTCATAGTTCCAACTCCATGCCGCGATCCTTGGATTTTTCGGGTGGCTTGGTTTTGACCTTTTGCTGTTCTTGTACTTTCTGTTGAGAACGCTCTTGCATCATTTGCCGCCACGTCTTGGGTTTTGGCATGGACGTGGCAAAGCGCTCAAGATCAGCGGCGGCCTTCAAGAGAGTCGATCGATCCTTGAGGTCTTTCTTGTTTTTTTCTAGTTCGGCTCGGACTCGAAGTTTCCGGGCTTCTTCCAAATATGTCTTCCGTTCCAGCTCATTGCGCTCGCGCATCGCGCGTTCCCAGGGTTTTTCTTCCCGGTCACCGCGTGACAACTCCATGGCCGCTTCTTCATCAGCTTTCTTTTCCACCTCAGGCTTGATGCCCCGTTGCTTGAGCTGCCTGATGGCTTGGCGTTCTCCTTTCCATCCGATGCCTCTGGCGGCGCGAGGCGAAGCGGCGAGCATAACCCCTTGCTCCCGAGCCGCTTCTGCAAATAAGCTCCGCAGTTGCCGCAGGTCGGCTTTGTTGAGCCGGAGTTTCTTGCCATTCTCTTTGCCCCGCATCTTGACGATCATGTGGGCGTGCGGATGTTTGCGGTCCTCGTGAACGCCGAACACCCATTCATTTCCTGGGAACGCTCGTGCGCCTGTGGCGCGGACAGCCGCTTTTAGGGCTTCGACTTTGGAGCCGGGCGGCATAGAGAACACGATTTGCGCGGTATCTCGGCTCCTCTTGTGCCCGTCAAAATCCATCGACCATTCTTTAATGAGTTCCTTTTGTTCCTCACGTCCTTGGATGATTTCGCCGGTGTCTTTCTCAAGCGGCAACGCTCCTTCGCGGCTGATGTAGTCCATGGCTTTGATGACGCCTCGGGCTCCGCGCCCGAAGCCCGTGACTTTGACGACGGCTTGGCGAAAGCCTCGGGCCGCCTGCACACGATCCACCAACGACAAACGAAGAGGAATGTAGAGCCCGTGGCCTTTAGCCGGTGTGTGCGGGTGCGTTTGAAATCAAGATCGGGTTTATCTTCATCAGGCTTATTTTCCATGGGAGGCCTCCTCGTTTTTCTGGGGCAAGACCTGTCTGCCGGCAGGCAGGACCCAACGGTGCCGGCATCGAGCCACAAGAGTCGCAACCTCATTGGCAAGTGCCATCACCTGTTTGGAAATCGCCATCAAGAGCCCTGAATCCCATTGGCACGTAGCTGCCTTCCCCGAGCTAATGGCCCGCGCGATTTGGTTGATGTTTCTGCCGACCGCCGCCAGTTGCCGGACGCCTTCTCTAAAGATCTCGAGGTTGTCTTTGATGAGGTCTGGGCCCTGCCCGATCGCTTCGCGAATCATCTTTCGGACTACCCCGGAGCGAGTCCGTTCGCCCAAGATAATAGAGAGTTTCACCAGGGCCTTGTCTTCGTCTTGATTGAGCCGGATGCGTAAGTTTCGGTTGAGTAGTTTCTTCATATGGAGGAGCTCCCGATAAGGTCGTTTTGAGAGGGTAAATAGGGAGGGGGTGGGTTTGCAGGATAGTCACCGTGTGGGACACGGTGACGGTCGCTTCGCTCGCCTGCCAACCCACCACCTCGATTTCGGGCCCGTTCGGGCTTGATAAACCGGATGACAGCCTCCGCATTCCTGACGTCCGTTTTGAAGCACATGGCATCATCCGCATGCTGCAAAAGTACGAGCGCAGCCCCCATGAGCGTCATCAAACGGCGAGCGGCGCGGGTAGGTAGGACCACCGCAAGGTCTGTCTCGCTGTAGGGGTAGAGCCTGCCGCACTTGCCTTTGATTTCTGCGTATCGCCAGCGGTCGTCGAAGATTCCGGCGTGGTTGCATGTGTTTAGTGAGTCTTCATGCCAGCCTTCTTCCATGGTAACTACGTAACGGCGACCAAACATTTTTTTAAGATCCATAAAACCTCCGAACAGAATGAAGTACCCCTCTCTACAGATAGAGCCAGCGCGCTTCAGAATATTCCCACTCCAATGAACCGTTTTTTCTATTCATCTTCCTGAGCCGCATCGTGTTGCCCCCTAACAGTAAGAGCCAGGACCCCCTCAAAACCTTCATTATTTTTTTATCGTTTGGAGCGCCACCATCAGATAACCATTCGAATTTGAACGATTGTGTGCCGGGGTCCATTTCTGCGGGTTTAGGGGAGATCGTGCGTTTTCGGAGGGCGGAACTGACGTTTGGAGCAAACAGAGAAACGTGGTGATTTATTGGAAAGCCAGGATGCATTTGTTGCGCATCCAAATTTCTGGCAACTGCCGGAAAGGTGTTCATAGCATCGCTCCCCAGATAAAAACATAGCCCCGAAAACAGCCGCTACAGGGATTAGACGTGAATGGGGGTCGGAATATTCATTCCTCCGTCAGAGCGTAGGTCGGAAGCACCAATAGGTCTTTTGGCTGGATTGGACGGCGAGGCCACGGCGCTTCACCCGCTGATGTCTTAGACCTCCACCACGTTGCCCATCTGGGCCTTATTCCTGGGCCCATCAAAATGGGCCTATTTCGTAACAAATTCGTAACACAATTTGGATACCCTTATTTGGTACGGCTTCGTACGCGTACGAGCTATGCCCCTATTCCTAATTCGTACCGTTGCCGTTTTACTGGCTGGGTGCTTGAGCGCAGATCCTTGCTTGGCACAAATTTGCCCCTCGAGGCCGCTCCTAGGCAAGTGGCTTTCTATCACGCTTAGTGGTTCATTCTTGTCCGAAGCGTTCTCTGCCCGCGGGACTCAAAATCATGATCCAGCCGACGGTTTAACGACCTCTATCGCAGCCCCCGTTGCGCGTGAAATTGCAGCGCAGCATCAGATCCATTCAAATCCAGTCCTGCCGAGCCAGCCGCCTTCCTGGACTTATACAGATTCTGTTGCATTTCTGATGGACCAGATCGTCGGTGGCCGCCGGATGTATGTCATGCAGGGTCAATACCCAACTGACGTAGACTTTGAGCAATTCCTGATCAATGCTTTTACGGAGCCTGAGCGGCTCTCAAAATTGCAAGCCAAATCGCTTCTCGGATGGATCGAAGTTCAGTGGTGGCGTTACGGAGGCGCATTCGAGTATTCGGCTGCGTTTTTGATGCTCTCGAAAAGCCTGATCAGACAATTTTCAAAGATCATGGAGCCTTACGATTACATGGCGCCCGAGTGGGAAGAGACGGTTCAAAGAGGACGTTCGGTTCCATTGAATTCTTCGATCGAGCGCGAATTGAATATCGCGGCGCGTTTGTGCGAATCCCCTCTGTCCAAACAACACCCTGAGACTCTGCCGCGCTTGATATCAGCGCTGCAAGCGGTTAACGTGATCACGACCGAGGGGATGCCGGCGTTTAAAACGATAGCGACGCGGAATCATTTCGAGCAGAGCGCTGCCGTCGCCCACACGTTCGGCGATCGTCCATGGAATACGCTCACGTTTCATGAAGGGCTCCGAATTATCGAGGCTCTTGCATCCGATCTTCGATTAAGCAATGCAAACAAGCTCCAGCTCCAGGAGTCGCTATGGGCCGGTCGGCATTTGGAAGGCAGGCGAGCGCATGTGACAGGGCCGATAGCTGTTCTTCTAGCCGAACTTCCGACGACTCCTCCCCCATTGGAACATTCCTACCTATTCCAAGGCACCGAATATACCCTGATCAAAATGGTAGAGGAATATTCCCACGGTGTTTTTACCTATGACGGAGCATACGTTGCAGGGACCGGAAGCATGTTTTTTTCGGGGATGTATGACGACGGCTTCGATGTTAATTCAATCCCGACTTATTTCGTCGATTTTGTTCACGAAAAATTAGCCCGAGGCGCCTTAGCATTGCAGCAGCTCTATCGGCGGCACGTTTTGAAAGTCGCTCCGATTACAAGTGAGTCGGATCAACCCGATGATGAGATGTTCCACAAGATACGGTCTATGCTGACCGGACACGCGGTCGTACTGTTCTCAAGTCGTGATCGACTTCTGTCCCATGGCGTGGAGACGCGGATTGCCCGACATGGAAGCAATTCCTTCCAAACAGAGTTCGACACTCCCGAACGTGCGCGAATACCCCTCAGTGCCTTTGATGTCATCTCCGTTGAGAATCCCTCGAATGCCGGCGCCCGAAAACAGCTACTCGAGACTTGGCGGGGAATTGCCCATTCGATGGGGATCACTGAATTTGAACTCACTCGTCAAGAATTGCTGGCATTAGTTCAAGCGCAGGACAAAGCAGCGACGTTTCGCAAACTTTTAATTCTTAAACAAAATGCAGACCTGTCTCCTGCGAACGGAAATTCACGCGATCCGATGTCTGCCCTGATCGCGGCTCATCGATACATTGAGACGCAGAAAAGAACCGGCTCAAGTGATGCGGCCATCTTTGCGCACTTTATTATTGACGAATCGCTAGCGCCCATGCCGGCCAATCTTCAAGAAGTAGAACTTTTAATATCCAGTGCCTTAGCTGAAACCCCCGGCTCTGAAGACCTTGAGGCCATTCCAGTCAGAGACCGTGTGCGCCTCCTGAAAACCAACATCTTTATGGCGGTGCGCCCAAAGCGAAAGCCGAATGCTGACGACCTCGTGATACACAAAGATCTACAACCACGCGATGAGACGACACGCCGAGAGCACGATTATCGTGCAAGCCAGCTGGACCGCATGATTGAAATGTCCTTTATGAATATGGGTGTTTCGGAAGGCGCGGGAGCTTATGGTAACGACCTTTTTCCAATTAAAGTTCCTGTTCAGGAAGCCTTCATACTACGAGGAACAGAGGGACCTTCAATTGAAGTTTCGGAGGGTCAGGCAACCATGTCAAGGGATGACCGGAGCCCTGATGACAATTTCTGGTATTGGACGAAAAAGACATTCATAATCAGGACCCGCTTCGATGACGATCCTAAGGCATTAATCGCAACGCTCTTGGTTGACAACCGCGTTCCAGATGAAGTGAAAGCTCGTCTAAAGAACCTGCTTGACAGAACACCCACAGGGAACCCACTGGATGATATATTGGCGAGCCATCAAGTCTCACATTTGTTCCGCTACCAGGAGCCCCACGCAGGACTCATCGGAGAAACTCAACTCTTGCAGCTTCTCGACGCATTGGGCCGAGCCCGTTCTAAATTGAATGAACGAACAGGATTCCCAGAACTTTGGAATACGGTTTTGATGGATTACGAACTCCCTTTCTGGCGTAACGATCTACGCGAATGGGGAGAGGGGCAATCAAGCCCCACCAGTCCATGGGTTTTCACAGATATTTGGGAATCGCGGATGCGCCCTTGGATAGAAATTCATTTGAATCGTTTGGACCCGGCCAGACCATTTTCTGAATACCTTAAGGATCTTCCGTATCTCTATGCATGGCAATCGTTCCGAGCGTTGATCCATGTTGAAGATATGCAGGGTATGGGTCGCATGCGGAGTCTCATGTCGCGAACCTATCCCACCGAGTTGCGCCACTATCCCTTTATTGATCAGGACCAGGGTAAAAAAGCGTTATGGGACGCGATTGAACGAACTTTCGCGGAACGGTTTGCTCAGTCGGTTAACGATGACGACCCGGACGGGTTCAAAGACTACGCTAGAGAGTCATTGAAACAGGCATTTTCCAAGCCATTCTGGGAACCCTCTCGCGGGAAAGATATATTTTCGGGTGATCCATTTTGGAAAGAGAAAATCAAGTTCGATTCCGGCTTAAGGGCTTATTCAATCAAATTAATCCGCGTTGCCGTACTCGCACGAGTGGCCGGAGAAGAGAGTATCTATCAAGAAGTGCATCAGGCCTGTGAACACATTCCAAAAAGCGACCTTGTTTTTGAAACTTTTGAGCGCATTTGGAACATTAAGTTTGATCCAGAAGATTTTCACGGTTCCGAAGGATCTCCAGCCAGTAAGAATCCTCGAATTGCTGGTTCAGGCTCCGCCACTCTTTACGCGATGGGCAGCCCATCCGCTTGGTTTGAGGTCTTCCGTCAGAATGCTTCGTTCTTTGTATTGCTAAGCGGACTATCGGTAGCGATCCTAGGTAGTCTTCCCATCCCAATAGTGGCACTTCTCTCCGGAGGTTTGGCAGCTAATATCTCGTGGCCTTGGCTAAAGCAGATTCAGTTTGAGCCGGATTTCAGATTGTCATTAAAATCGCGCGCGCCACTTGGTTCAGCGTAGAGTTGGACCAGCGCGGACACTATTGAATTTTAGTGGCGAGGTCAATTGTTGCGACAGTGTCGCCATAATCCATTTTCCATACTTAGCACGGTTATCCCGTGCAACTTTATTTGGGCAGGATGGTTGCTATACAGCAGCCTACCCCAACTCCAGCAACTAGACGGTAAGATAGTCGCGACGTTGTCGCGACTATCTTCTTTGTCGAGGAAAATGGCTTTTTCCGTCGTAATGATAATAGAGAGCTTACAAAGCTAACTTATATAGAGATGAAAACTTGCTTTCAGATTATTTATTTTTAGAGGGGATGACCTTCCTCCCATTCTCTGGACCAGTTTGAAGTTAGGTCATTGCCTTTCATTTGATGTTTTTTGAACTGAAATCTTTGCGTGACTTTTTTTGCGAACGCGGTCCAGTTTTTCTGCGTCGTTTGGAGTCACAGCCAGAGTTATAACGATCGAACCTTCGTATTTTCCAATTCCCTTTCCTATAGCCACCAGCAATACATTGTTAACCACTACCCGTTTAATCCGCTGATCGGCGGCGCCATACGAGACGGAAATATCGACTTGTTCACTAGGCTCCAATCCAGAAACGGCTTCTTTCGGCAGAAATAGCAAGTATCCCCGAGTGCCAGCAGGCAGGAGGGGTGGTCCTCCACTTAAACCACCCTTGTAAACGGTTGGCGGCGCAGATTCCGCGCTTAGGAATCCGACTATGCAGAACACTAGCCCGCACAATAACAGAGAACGCATTTTTTGTATCTCTCTTCTAGATTCCAAGTTCAGGTCGTCAAGATGGCAGAATAATTTCATGGATTAGGCAGTAAAGCGTGTCCAGTTCCTCGAACGACGTTACGGCAGAAGACATAATCTTGAGCCACCAGCGCGTGCTTTTTATCAAATAACTTTACGAACCGAATATAGTACGAAGGTTGATCCCATCCATCTTGCCCCAGATTCCAGCGATTATCCAACCCATCGTTGGATCCATTAAAAGCCAAAATGTCTTTATCTTCATAATTCGTCACATCGTCTGCGTAATACGCGTCAACACCCTTAAACGTCCATACTCCAGCCCCGTCTTTCAGCATCATAGAACCGTCTGTATTTGAGCATGTGGTCATTTTGCTTGACGCAAATAGCGGAAACGAAAAACTTAGAATGACTGCACTTACGGTAAAAAGCCTTAGAAATAATTTCATGTCGGTGCCTCCTCGCATGTTTATTTGTAGAAAAGACAGGTGGGCATGATCATGGAAACCAAGCATGCATCGACTCTCCTTTGCATTCCGAAAGGATGACGTTTCTGCGTCAGAATTGCAAGAGATTTTCAATCTCTGGCAGCGACTAGTATCTGTTGGGGAGTTTGGCCACGACTGGTGGCCGTTTTAATGGAAAGTTAATTTTTGTACTGCACCCGTTCGCGCGCCAAAAGCAAAGCTTCATTCTCCGGCCGAATTGTGCAAGCGTCCCCTGCACAATTCATCTCATAAAGGCTATTGACAATACGTAACATATATGTTACGTTTAAGTGTGTCCAAAAAAGTCCTTCATTATCAGACCGAGACGGGCAAGATCCCTTATCGAGAATGGATTGATTCATTAAAGGACAAGCTAGGAAAAGCTCACATACTTGATCGCATTGATCGAGCAGAAGATGGGAATCTAGGGAAACATCGTAGTGTAGGCGGTGGCGTCGTGGAGTTAAAAATAGATTTTGGCCCTGGCTATCGCGTTTACTTAGGCCAGGTTGGCGATGAAATGATTATCCTTCTCTGCGGTGGAGACAAGCGCACGCAAGACAAGGAAATCCGTCTCGCTCAGAAATACTGGGAAGACTATCGGAGAAGAACATGAAAAAATTACTGCCCGCTGTATCCCATGAAGAACATTTAAATGAGATCTTAAAAGATGCCGAGCAAGCGGCGGCTTATTTGAATGTAGCCATTGAAGGTAACGACCCGCATCAGGTCCTCAAAGCGGTGCGTAATGTGGCACGAGCTCATGGAATTAGCGACATCGCAGAGGTCTTGCATATGCAGCGGGAAAGCGTCTCACGGATGCTTTCGAAAAACGGGAATCCCGGTCTTTCAAACTTTCTAAAGATCCTGGATGCCGCTGGCCTCGCGATTCAGGTCAAAGCCAAAGAAATAGGCCGGCGACCTAAACATGCCCTAGCGGCTTAACAAACACAAAAAACACTAACGGCATCAATTGTCTAAACCGAGTCGAGACTATTCGACTTCCGGGCTTTGGTGCTGTATCGATAATGCCGGTACGGTTGCTTTAATTGACGTTCACAAATGAGTAGCCAAGGCAGGATCTCAGACGGTGGAACTGGTGGCGGCTTAAGTCCAACACGGCCCCCCGCAAAATTTGCGGCAGAGCAGAAAGCAGGGAGCAGACAGCAGAGATGTATCGCTGACTGCCCCCTGCTTCTATTTTAGCCGCAAATTTTAGCTCTGCTCCCTGCTATCTGCTTTCGCGTTTTTGCAGTCGTGGCTCCATGATGTTCCCGTTACGCTTAGCTGTTTTGATGGATACCACAAGTATGGCTGTTATCTGCCAGCATTCACCAATCAATGCTCCAGCCTCAGAGGCCGTCAATGGCTCCGTCTCTTTCAGAATGCGCAGCCAATAATCCGTCTCTCTGGCTTCCTTCAATGCAATTTCAAATTTGCTGATAAAGTCCGCACGAGACTGCGCAGATTGCGATTCTGCAACATTGGCGCCAATCGAAGTTCCACATTTCTCCAATTGTCTTGTTCTGACTGTTGGTTGTTCACGTCGTGGAATCTTCCCAATGAGCTGCACAATCGCAATCCCGAAACGCAAACATCGTTCTTGAAATTGCATATTACTGGATTGGCATTCCAGGAATCGGGCACAAATTCCTAAATGGTGTTCGCCGTATCGCTTCACTCTTTAGTATCAGCTCCAGCCCGCGAACTCGTAGAGATTTTCCCTCTAATGCTTCTAATCGCCTAAACAGCGGCCCGGCGTGATGCGGATAGCCATCGAATA
>Ga0206939_10116_pt1 | contig 23611 bp, 17 predicted proteins | sample Alteio_BWOrgHeat_10_FD_152921 | JGI IMG/M metagenome (GOLD analysis project Ga0206939, IMG submission 152921) | Enriched cells from forest soil in Barre Woods Harvard Forest LTER site, Petersham, Massachusetts, United States -... | ecosystem: Environmental > Terrestrial > Soil > Temperate forest >... | reverse complement strand
CTCGACGAAGGCGACGTTTCGAATGGGAAGTGATGTGAATGATGTGGGGTCGTCGCGATTTCATTTGCTGAAGGCTTGCGAGGCGAGCTTGCGGCGGCTGGGGACGGACTACATCGACATTTATCACATGCATGGATTTGACGCGACGGCGCCGGTGGAAGAAACGGTGCGGACGCTGGACAACCTGGTACAGAGCGGGAAGGTGCGGTACGTCGCGTGTTCGAATTTTTCGGGCTGGCATTTGATGAAGTCGCTGGCGGTGGCGGACCGCTATGGGTGGACGCGTTATGTCGCGCACCAGGCGTATTACTCGTTGATTGGGAGGGAGTTTGAATGGGAGTTGATGCCGCTGGGAATTGATCAACGGGTGGGGACCATTGTCTGGAGTCCGCTGGGATGGGGACGGCTGACGGGCAAGATCGGGCGCGGGAAGCCATTGCCGAAAGAGAGCCGGCTGCACAAGACGGCGGATTTTGGGCCGCAGGTGGAGGACGAATATTTGTACAAGGTGGTGGATGCGCTGGAGGAGGTTTCCAAGGAGGTTGGGAAGCCGGTGCCGGTGGTGGCGCTGAACTGGTTGCTGCAACGGCCGACGGTGGACAACGTGGTGATTGGCGCGCGGAATGAGGAGCAGCTTCGGCAGAATTTGCTGGCGGTGGGGTGGAAGTTGACGGCGGAGCAGGTGGCGAAGTTGGATAAGGCGAGCGATCGGACGCCGGTGTATCCGTATTGGCATCAGAGGCAGTTTGTGGAGAGGAATCCGACGCCGGTGCCTTTGGTGGGGTGAGGGGAACAACGTCCGCGTTCTTGTGGTCTATCACGTCTACTTTATGGCTAGTGCTTCGAGTGTCTTGTATCTCGGAGTGACGGGGCACCTGGAGCGACGTGTGCTTGAGCATAAGACCAAGGCAAGAGTTGGGTTCAGTTCTCGGTATAAGACGACGAAGCTTGTTTACTTTGAGGCGTTTGGGCAGGTGAAGGACGCTATTGCACGGGAGAAGCAGCTCAAGAGATGGCGGCGGGAAAAAAAGGTTGAATTGATCGAGTGTGTGAATCCTGAATGGAAGGATTTGAGCGAGGATTTTCATCGGTAGGGGGCACGACGTCAATCGAAGAGAGAACCCTACGTCCAATCAATCGAAGAGAGATTCCTCCACTGCGCAAGCCGACGCGTTCGCGCAGAGCGAACGCGAAGAAAAAGGCGTCGGCTTGCTCCGGTCGGAATGACAAGTTTACAGCTGGGCGTACAGTTGGAGTGTTTGAGCGTGACTTGGTTGGGCGCCGCAGCATCGGTGTGCGACGTGCCATCGTGCGGGACGGTTGCTAGGGTGGGGGCTCGGGGATATCCTCGAATGAGCGGTCAACCTGCGCAGATGTGAAATGCATCGCATAGAGTGACGGATGAGCAGGGTGTCTACGCGGGGCTCGCATGGCGTTTCAGTTTTCAATGCGTAACGGATTGATATGGTTTAGCTGCGCTGCTTTGGCGGCGGGGCTGGGTGTTGGTGTGTCTGGTGCGCGGGTCGATGGGCGAACTTCGCTGCGCGATTCGGCGGATGCGCGGAGTGAAGAGCGGAGCATGCAGGATGGGAAGACGGGGGATTCGCAGAGTACGCGGGGGAAGAAGTTGGTGTTGAAGGATGGAACGTTCCAGATGGTCCGCAGTTATGAGAAGAACGGGGACCGAGTGAGGTATTTCAGCTTGGAGCGCGGAGGGTGGGAGGAGATTCCGGCGAGCCTGGTGGATTGGGACGCGACGGCGAAGGCCGATAAAGATACGGCGGCGGCGGATGATGCGCTGGCGGCGAAGATTCACAAGCAGGAAGAAGAGCGGAAGATCGATACGGTGCTGGATGTCGATGCGAGTTTACAGGTGGGAGGCGGGACTTTTTTACCCCCGGGCGAAGGGATGTTTGCGGTGGAGGGAAAGTCGGTGATCCCGATTCCGCAGGTGGGGACGGCGATCAAGACGGATCGGAAAAATCAGTTGAAGCGGGTGTTGTCGCCGCTGCCGATTATTCCGGGGAAGAAGAATATCGAACTGGAAGGAAAGCGGGCGACGCTGCGGATCAATTCGGGGAATCCGGAATTTTATTTGCGCGAGCTGACGACGGAGGATGAACAGGAGTCGGGGCTGGAACGCACGAGCCGGCAAAGTGTCACGGGGCCGGAGGTGGAATTGTTGAAAGCGACGGTGAAGGGGAACAAGAGGATCATCGAGTCGGTGCGGAGCATGATGGGCGAGCAGGTCGGGCTGGAGAATCAGACGATTTCGATTCAGCAGTGGGAAGTGGCGAAGAGAGTTTACCGGTACACGTTGAGCGAGCCATTGCCGCCGGGGGAGTATGCGTTGGCGGAAATCTTGCCGGGAGGGTTGAATTTGTTTGTTTGGGATTTTGGGGTGGACGAGAAAAACGAAGTAAAAAAGTAATGATGTAACGACGAAAAGATGAAAGAAGGAATTTAACGCAGAGTTCGCAGACAGCACAGAGGCGCGGAGAAGATGAGAAGGCACGGCGTTGTCGGCCGTGTTTTTTGTTTTTTAGCGGGCGGGTTGGATCTGGACGAGGGTACGGGTTGCGCCGCGGAGTTGGGGTTGGGGGAGGGTGTCGTGGGAAACGGCGAAGGCTTGGGCGTCGGTGTAGCCGCGCTGGAGCATGTTGGCGGTGGGGATGTTGGTGCGGATGAAGGATTTTTCGCAGTCGGCGGTGCTGGGACCGCGCATGTTGCCTTCCATCCAGGCGAGGCCGGGACAGCGGGTGCAGCTGCCAAGGTGCGAGCAGGAATTGCAGGTGGTGAGATGTTTGCCGCGGATGGCGCGGACTTCGTTGAACTGCGACGAATTTTTCCAGATGTCGGAGAAATTTTGTTCGAGGACATTGCCGCAGGTCAGCGGGAACTGGACGCAGGGGTAGACGTCACCCCACGGGGAGACGTAGGCGGCGGTGTGGCCGGCGCTGCACGGGTAGCCTTCGAGTGTGTCTTCGTCGATGGCGGTTGGCGGCGCGCAAAATTCTTCGACGTTTCCTACTAAAGTTGAATCGGTGAAAACGGTCCGCAGGCTGTCGGACGTGATGCGCAGGGCGAGGAGTGAACTGTCGCCGTTCATCATCGGGGTGATAGTGGGATCGAGCGTGTAGTGCGCGCCGATTTCTTTTGCGAGTTGGCGGACGCCTTCGGCGTCGTCGAGATTCCCTTTCATCAAGACGTTGGCGATGGTGACTTTGAGGCCGTGCGCTTTGAGCAGGCGGATACCGCGGATGGTGCGAGCGAGCGAGCCGGGGACTTTGGAAATGCCGTCGTGGACCTGCGCGCGATGCGAGTAGACGCTGATCTGAACTTGTTCGACGTTGAGTTCGCGGAGACGGCGCGCTTCCCTTTCGCGAATGAGGATCGCGTTGGTTTTCAGTTTTACGTTGAAGCGGAGCGAGCGAGCGTACTCGATGATTTCGAAAATGTCCGGACGTATAAGGGGTTCGCCGCCGCTGATGGTGAGAAAGAAGACGCCTGCGGCGGCGAGTTGGTCGAGCGTGGATTTGATTTCGGCGGTGGACATTTCGCCGTCGCCATCGTGCTCAAGATAGCAGTGTTCGCAGCGCTCGTTGCAGCGATAGGTGACGTCGAGATGGATGGAGAGCGGGACGCCGCGCTCGAGAGCTTTGCGATTGAGATCGGTGATAAGGCTCATTGCGATTCGTTCTTGCTGAGCGCTGGCTCGGAGGAGAGTTGGAGGATGCCGAGCGATGCGAGATTGGAGACGAGAGACTCGGCGTCGCGATAGGCGGTTTCGGGATCGATGTCGAATTCTGGGCAGATTTTGTTTTCGACGATTTCGCGGAGGGAAGTCTTTCCGTCGGCGGCGTTCCAGATGAGAGTGGCGGTTTCGTTGAGGCTGAAGAGAGTGGAATCTGTGGCGGACATGATCATCATTTCGCCGGCGAGTTCGCGTGCGGCGACGGAGTGGCTGCGAGAGACGTAAGTGGTGGTGGCGAGCGGCGTGGTCGGTATGGTGATGGTCGTTGTCATTGGATGAGCTCCCAGGCGCGCGCGTCGGGGGTGAAGATCAATTGGGCGACTTGGACGCGCGAGACAAATTCGAGGACGGAATCGAAAACTTTGGCGACGAGATGTTTTTCTTCGGCGAAGAAGAGGACATGGCGCATGATGGCGCGCGCGGCGTCGATTTTTGAAATGGGGGCGATGCGATTTTCGGGGCCCTGGACAAGAAGATACAGAGCTTCGAGAGGGGCGGAGGTGTTGGCGCCGATGCGAGCGAGTTCGCCGGCGAAGGGCGTGCCGTAGGCAGTGTACGTGTGGTTGTTATTTATCTCAGAGCGGCGGATGTAGGAGATTTCGTCGGTGAGGAGGGTGGCGTCGGGCGGGGCGAGACGCGAGATTGTGGTTTTGCCGGCGCCGGAAACTCCAGCGAAGAGGAATGCGCGCTTGTTGCGAATGGCGCTGGCGGCGTGGAGAAGGAAGCCGCCTTCTTCGGCGAGAACGAGCGAGTGCGTGATGCGGAGGACGGTGTCGATCGAATAGGGATTCGGGCACTGAAGGATGCGGCCTTCGCGCGTTTGCGGATTCCAGGTGGCGTCGAAATCTCCGCGGCGGAAATGCCAGAGCGAAGCTCCATCGTTAACTTCGCGCGTGACGCGGGCGTCTTCGTCGGAAGCGCGGCCGCGAGGGTCGAGATGGATTTCGAAGCGGCAGGCGATGTTGGCGTTGGTGTCCGCCGCGTCGGGTGCGTTACGGCTTGCGAATGTTTCGTAGCGGGATTCGAGGACGTTGCAAAATTTTGGGTCGCTGGGTTGGAGGAGGATGGCGATGCCACCGATTTCTACGGTGACGGAGGGGAGCGTTAACGGCTGGCCGCACTCGCGCCCGCGCTCGCTTGATTGATCACGAGCTTCGGCTTCGGCGAGGGCTGCGCGGGACATCAAGCGAATCCTTGGAGATGATCGGATGCGGTGCGATCGGCGAAATCGGTGGAGCGGCCGGCAAGGCGCATGCGAAGAGCGTGTGCGGCAAGCAGGAGGCGCGCAAACGTTGGAGAGTTGCGAACGGCCCAGCGGTGGGCGCGGGTGAACGGGCCGGGCTTGGTGACGACGGCGACGGATTTGCCGCGGCGATGAATATGCGTGACGCGGCCGAGAAGCTGGCTGGCGTCGATGGAGGGATCTTCTTTGGGAAGCGCGTCGCCGCGCGTGGCGAAGACGACGCGATTGCGCTCTGGCCATTTGCGCATGACGCGATGGACGAACGGGCGGCCACCGAGGAGGAAGAAAGCAATTTCGCCGCGGCGGGCGTCGGACGCGGAGTCGGAGCGGACGGTAAGGAGATCGCCGGGATAGACCGAGGGGATCATGCTGCCGCCGTGGGCGATGAAGCGGACTTCGCCGAAACGATGGAGGACTTCGGCGGCGAGGTCGAGGCGGGTGTCGTGCGTTGAGGCGGCGGCTGAGACTGTGGCATCGCTGGGAGTTGGGCGAACGCGAGCGGGCGGGTACGGCGACGCGGCGTGTTGCGGCGCGAATTCGGATGCGGAGTTTGGCGCAGCGGCGGGGACGGTGGCCGTCGCCGTTGCGGTGGCGTTGCGAGGGGTCAGGAGTTCCTCCGGTTGAAGCGGCACTGAGCTTGGGTGGGACCGAGCTTTCCGCAGGCGAGCGCCATGGTTTCGAAAACTCTTTCGTGCTGGAAGGCGGGCTTGACGTAGGGGCGCTTGGGCTTGGAGGGAGAAGCTTCGTCTTGATTCGTGGGCGGACGAATTTGTCGGCTCTTGTTCATTGTAGTCCTGCCTGCGTCAGCTTGACCGCTGTGTTCAGACTGACCGCACTGAAGTAGATGCTGGAGGCTTGGGCCGAAGTACTGTCGTTGTCGATGGTGAAGGCGCTGGTGCCTCCGGTTCCTTCATTGGGCGCGGCGGTGGTGGTTTGTCCGGCGGGAAAGCCCGAAGGATTGGCCACGGTGGGAGTGATGATCCAACTGCCCAAATTTGGATTGAAATTGCCCGTGGTGCTGGAGAACAACCAGTCGACGCCGGTATTTGTATTCAGGAACTCCGCCGTGGGCGATAGTTCGCCGGCGCCGGTTGCGAAACTAAACGTGTGGGAGGCCGCATTCGCCATGACGTAGCTTGAGTTGAATGGGACCCCGTATAGCACGTAGCTGCTGTGGCCGCTGTTATAAGCCATTTCGTAAATCAGCCAGTTAGCCGACGTAGCGCTGTCGTAGTACGCATCGTTCACTACAGGCGCATGAAGATTGAAATTGGAGGCGTTGGAAAGTGCGGCGGTTATAGTTGAGCTGAAATCGGTTTTTGTCTGTACCAAGACAGCACTTGTGCCGTTCGAACCGGACACGGCGTAGACGAAACCGTTGACGCCATCGATCAAGGGGGGATCGACTATTCCGCCGTGAGCCGAACCGTTACCGACGGTGATCGAAGAAACGGCGCCCGCTTGCGTGATTTTGTACAGCTTGCCGTTGGAACATCCGACGAACACGTTGGTGCTGGTGAAATCGACGATTGCACCTGTGAGAACGCCGCCGCATCCAGTGTTAACTGCGCCACCGGTTCCCCAACTCGAGTCCAGGATAGGCAGAGCCGGAGTCGCGATGCAGGCAGCGGTGGTGCAAAAGACGTTCTTTACGCGATACAGGATTCCGATGTCGTTTCCGACATAGGCGGTGTCGTTGAAATAGTCGATGAACGGAGAGGAAAGAGTATTTGTTCCGGTGGTGGTGCTGCCGAGAGAAAGATCGGTCACCTTGCCGCTGCCAGCGGCAGGAGGCACGGTAGCGAAAGTTGTAATTTCCAGCGCGGACGTCGCGGTCTGCAAACTTGTCGCCTGACCGTCTCCCGATTTCCAAGCAAGGACATGGAAATGGGATGTGTTGTTCGCCAGGCTTTCGACGAACGCTACTTTGGTTCCATCGAGGGACAGGGAAGGCGACGTATTTACGGCGCCGCCAGCTTTGGTTCCGGTAGGGTTGATCGCGTGGATGTTGTACGACCACATTACGGTAGCAGAACTCGTAGTGTCGGTGTGTCCGCTGGGAGCAGTGCGCGAGTCGCAGATTCCGGTGCCGCCCGCAGTGCCACTGTACAAATTGTTGAGCGCGACAATGTTCGGCTGGGTGCTGGCGCTGCCAACGTCAATCGGAAAGACCACAAAGTCAGTGGTGCAGTTCGGAGCGGCATTCGCATCGAAACTGTATTTCGCCGGATACATGGAGAGGGCAGTTTCACCAGTGCCGAGGGAGATGCTCCAATCAGCGTGCAGAGACGCCGCGGAGGTGCGCAACGGAAAGCGGTGGATTGGATTGCGCAGGCCGAGCAAGAAGGAGCTGCGCGATTGAAATTGATTCAGGCGGCGCAGGGTTTGTCGCTGCTCCATTTCCTGCCAGCGCATATTGGCGCGAGGGTCGCGGCTGGCGGCTTCGAGCGCGCTCGACGTACCGAATTGCGTGTAGACGACGTGGCGAGTGGACCAGTCGGAGATTCTGGGCGAGCGGACGGATCTTAGGGTGCGCTGCCCCGAGACGACGAGGGGCAGAAAACACACCGGCAATAACAGCAGGAGCAGGACGAAGCGCCCGCCCCGTAATAGGGGTCTGGTCATAGTCGAACACACTCGCTTGCGCGAGAATCTGTGTATGGAATCAGTGTCTTACGGGGAGAGAGTGAGTCCGATAATGAAAAGCAGAGGTGTGGACAAAGGGTAAAGGGGGCGTACGCTTACTCACGTAACGGAGACGCAAGCAGAACTTCGTGGCGGCTGGAAGGCAGCAATTTTGAGCGGGCCGACGGGCTCATCGAAGCGCAGGCGGTGATGCCAGGAATACTGCAAGGCGCTGAAGAAGTCTGCGGCACACAAGATTGCTTTAGTGCTTGGCGACTGGGGCGGTGGCGAGAATTTCGCGGAAGATGGCGAGGACGTCGGAGATGCGGAATGGCTTTTGGAGGCGGCGCGGCTCGTTGGAACCGGCGGTCTGTGGCTCGACGAGATCACCGGTCATGTAAACGACGATGGGCTTGTTGACGCCGGCGGCGGAGAGGATTTGCTGGGCGGCTTCCTGGCCGGCGAGCGAATGACCGTTGGAAACGAGATTGATATCGCACAAGAGAATGTCGTAGGCGCGTTCGCGCACGAACTGGACGGCGCCGACCGGAGTGGAGGCGCAGTCGACGTGGAGGCCGTGTACGGAGAGGCCTTCCTCGAGGAGCATGCGGATGCTTTCTTCGTCGTCGAGGACGAGGATGGAGCGGCCGCCGAAGATGCCGGCGTCGAGGGCGCGAATCGTTGTGGGAAGAGCAGGCGTAACGCCGCTGTCGAGAGGGGCGTTCGAGTCGGACGGATTCGTTTCTCCGATAATGGGCAGGAAGACGGTGAATGCGGAGCCGCCGACGGGAAGCGTTTCGACGTCAATGGAGCCGCCGTGTTCGCGGATGATCGCGGTGCAGATGCTGAGTCCGAGGCCGGTGCCGCCGCCGGGACGTTTGGTGGTGTAGAACGGATCGAAGAGTTTTGAAAGCGCGTCGGGGAGAATGCCGACGCCGTCGTCCTGCACGGTGACCGAAACATTGGCGCCGATGCGGCCGATGCGAACCTGGATGCGGCCGGACTCGCGAACCTCGCGGATGGCGTGCTCGGCGTTGCTGATGAGATTGAGGAAGACCTGGATGAGCTGATTGGCGTCGCCGACGACGGAGTAGAGGCCGGCTTGAGGCTGGAACTCGACAGCGATGTTGTTGCGACGCAGCGAATGATCGTGGAGTTGGAGCGTGCGCTCGATGATGTTGCTGACGTCGAGCGTCTTTTTCTGGGGCGCGGCGGGGCGCGAAAATTCGAGAAGATTCTGGACGATGCGAGCGGCTCGGCGAGCCTGGCGATGCGTCAGGTCGAGCTGGCGCTTGGTAGATTCGTCGACGCCGGCGCGTTCGCGCAGCAATTCGGTGACGCCGAGGATCGCAGTGAGCGGATTGTTGAGCTCGTGCGCGACGCCGGCGAGCATCTGGCCCATGGCGGCGAGTTTTTCAGCCTGGATGAGCTGCTCTTCGAGGCGCTTGACGTCTGTGACGTCGCGGCCGGAGATGATGACACCATCGATTTTGCCGGTTTCGTCGAAGAGCGGGCTGAGATGGCAGCGAACCTTGCGCCAATCGCCGCTCTTGTGGCGCACGCGCATTTCGAGCGAACCGAAAGAACGCTGACCGGTAAACATTTCAGCGAAAATCGTTTGCAACGCGGGACGATCTTCGGCGTGGGTGCGTTCGCCGAGCGCGCTCCAGTCGTATTCTTCGGGGTCGTAACCAAGAATTTCTTTCACGCGCGGGCTGGTGAAAGTGTACTGGCCCTCGGAATTCAGGACGAAAATTAGATCGGGGAAGCTGTCGATCAGGCGGCGCGCGAATTCCTGCTGCTGATAGAGGCGGCGCTCCATTTCGCGGCGCTCGGTGATATCCATGAGCGCGCCGTGATAACGGAGAACGCGACCGGAGGTGTCTCGCACGACAGCGGCCGTGTTGAGGCAGATGATCGGATGGCCGTCTTTGCGGATGAGCGTCAACTCGCGGCCCTGAAGCATGGGCTCGGTGTCGACTTCCTGGCGCAGGAGGCGGCGCTGCTGCGCGTCGGGCAGAACGTCGGCAAGGCTGTGCGTGAGCAGTTCTTCTTTGGAATCGTAGCCGAGCATGCGGACGAGCGCGGGGTTCGCGTCGAGGATGCGGTCGTCGGGCGTGACGATGTAGATGCCTTCCTGGAGCGTTTCGAAAAGTTCGGTGAAGCGCGCTTCGTTTTTGCGCGAGGCGGTAATGTCTCGAGCGAGGATGGTGACGCCGTGAACCTGATCGCCGCGCATCATCGCGTGCGCGACGCAATCGTAATAGAACGTGGAATTGTGGCCCTTGATGCGAACGTGGACGACGCCGGTCCAGTGGCGGCGGTCGATGAAGCGAGGCATGGCACGATCGATCAGCGTGCGCGCTTCGCCGTTGGCCTCTTCCATGAATTCGCTGATGTGGCGGCCGACAATCTGTTGAAAGCGCATGCCGACGAGATCGGCGAAGCTGCGGTTGACGGCGCGGACCTCACCGTCGAGGGTGAGGGCGAGAAGCACGTCGTCGAATGAGTCGATGAGATCGCGGTACCCCTGCTGCGAGCGCTCGATGACGGCGAAAAGTTTGTCGAATTCGCGATCGTTGGTGGCTTCCGTGTGGCGTTGCTCGAGTCCTTTTACGAGGCCGCGAAGCTCGGACATTTCCTGAGAACGCTTCCAGGTGTACATCCCAAAAAGGGCGACGAGAATGACTAGTCCGACCGGAAGTGCCTCAAAGCGAAGGGCTAAGGACCGAATCGTGTCCCAGGAGACGACGGCGAAAACAACCGAGATCGCGAGGAGGAGGAAAAAAGTAAGGCGCCAGAGTTCGCCCTGGCGGCGTTCGAACTGCGCAAGGCGTTCGGAAACGGCCGGACTCTTGGAGGCTCCGTTATCGTTCGCGGGAGATTTTAGGTCTTCGGGCATGCGTTTCCGCGGGCTTGGCCTATGGCCGCAAAGCTGGTGATGGACCTGACACCTCATTGTAGGAAGGGGACGTGAGGGGCGGCAACAGAATGGATTCCGTCGGGTGCTTGAACAATACCTGTACTCATTCCATACAACGTTGCACTGAAAAACGAAATCGGCGCTTGGAGGTAAACCAAGCGCCGATCCCACTTTTCTGGATTGAGGTTAGACGGGAAGGTTATCCAACCCGTTGATATTATTAGGCTTCCGACGCTGCGTCGGCTTCGGTTCCCTTTTCGAGGAACTCGATCGCGGCGGCTTCCTCCGCGGTGAGTTCGGCGGCTTCGGGAATGTCCTCGACGGGAGCAGGCGCCGGCATTTCGGTCAGCAACTGAATGCTGCGGTAGTGCTCGAGACCCGTGCCAGCCGGGATGAGGCGGCCCATGATGACGTTTTCCTTCAGACCGCGCAGGTAGTCGACCTTGCCGGCAACAGCGGCTTCGGTGAGTACGCGCGTGGTTTCCTGGAAGCTCGCGGCCGAGATGAACGAGTCGGTCGAGAGCGACGCCTTGGTGATACCGAGGAGCAGCGGACGACCCGTCGCCGGGCGGCCTCCGTCCTTGATCACCTGATCGTTCTCTTCGCGGAAGCGGAACTTGTCCACTTGCTCTTCGAGTAGGAACGAGGTGTCGCCAACGTCTTCGACCTTGACCCAGCGCATCATCTGGCGCGAGATCGTTTCGATGTGCTTGTCGTTGATGTTCACACCTTGTAGGCGGTAGACCTCTTGAATCGCGTTCACGAGGTAAGCCTGGGTGAACTTCTCGCCGAGAACCGCGAGCAAGTCGTGGAGGTTGAGCGGACCGTCGATCAGAGCCTCGCCGGCCTTGACGTGATCGCCTTCCTGAACGTTGATGTGAATACCGCGAGGAATCGAATATTCCTTCGTGGTCTTGCGGTCTTCGCTTTCGACGTAGATCTTGCGCATGCCCTTGGCGATATCGCCGTAACGAACCGAGCCGTCGATTTCGCTGATGACGGCCGGATCCTTGGGCTTGCGGGTTTCGAAGAGTTCGACGACGCGCGGGAGACCACCGGTAATGTCTTTCGTCTTGGTGGTTTCACGCGGGATCTTCGCGAGTACGTCTCCGGCCGACACTTCATCGCCGTCCTTGACCATCAAGTGGGCGCGTGAAGGCATGAGGTACTTTCGGCGAACCTTGCCGGAAGAATCGCGGACGAGGATCGCAGGCTGATGCTTTTCGTCGCCCGGCGGCAGGGTGACAACGTCCTGCGAGAGGCCGGTGACTTCGTCGACTTGCTCTTCGATGGTGAGGCCGGGACGCAGGTCGTCGAACTTCACGGACCCAGCGGTTTCGGTCAGGATCGAGAAGGTGAACGGATCCCACTCGGCCAGGATCTGGCCGTGCGTGACGGATTCGCCTTCGGCGACGCGGAGACGCGCGCCGTACACGACGTGGTAGCGCTCTTTTTCGCGGCCTTTTTCGTCAACGATGGCAATCAAGCCCGAGCGGTTCATCGCGATGGCGGTGCCGCCGCGACCTTCGACGTGCTTGAGATCCACGAACTTGACGACGCCGTTGTTGCGCGCTTCGAGCGTGGAGCGCTCGGAAACGCGGGTTGCGGTTCCGCCGATGTGGAACGTGCGCATGGTGAGCTGCGTGCCAGGTTCGCCGATGGACTGCGCGGCGATGACGCCGACCGCTTCACCGAGTTCAACCATGCGGCCCGAAGCGAGGTTGCGGCCGTAGCACAGCGCGCAAACACCGCGGCGGGATTCGCAGGTCAACACGGAGCGAATACGAACGCGTTCGATACCGGCAGCCTGCACGGAGTTGGCAAGCTCTTCGGTGATTTCCTGGTTCACGTCGACGATGACGTGGCCTTCGAAGTCCTTGATCTTGTCGAGCGAGACGCGGCCGACGATACGGTCGCGCAGCGGTTCGACTTCGACGCCGGCTTCGATGATGGGTTCGACGTAGATGCCGTCGGTGGTGCCGCAATCGCGCTCGTTGATGATCACGTCTTGCGCGACGTCGACGAGGCGGCGAGTGAGGTAGCCCGAGTCGGCAGTCTTGAGAGCCGTATCGGCCAAGCCCTTACGCGCACCGTGCGTCGAGATGAAGTACTGCAGCACGTTGAGGCCTTCGCGGAAGTTGGAAGTGATCGGCGACTCGATAACTTCGCCCGACGGCTTCGCCATCAGACCGCGCATGCCGGAGAGCTGACGAATCTGCTGTTTCGATCCGCGAGCGCCGGAGTCGGCCATGACGTAGACGGGGTTGATGCCGCCTTCCTTGTCCTGGTTCTCGAGGGTCTTGAAGAGTTCGTCGGCGACTTTTTCGGTGACGTCGCCCCAGATGGCGATGACTTTGTTATAGCGTTCGCCGTTGGTGATCGCGCCGTCGAGGTATTGCTGCTGCACCTTGACGACTTCCTTTTCGGCGTTCTCTACGAGTTTGGGCTTATCGCCAGGGATGAGCATGTCGTCGATGCCGATCGAGATGCCGGACTTGGTGGCGTACTGGAAACCAAGCTCCTTCAAATGATCGAGCAGCACGACGGTGCTTTCCAGACCGAAGCGCAAGTAGGCGTAGTACACGAGCTGCTGAACGCCCTTCTTTTTGAGCAAGCCGTTGATGTACGGGAAATTGCTGGGCAAGTGGTCGTTGAGAATGACGCGGCCGACGGTGGTCTGAATGAACTGTCGCTCGAGCTTCACCGGAACGGTGTGCGGCACGTCTTGGTTGTCGTATGCGGTGGTGAGGTCGATGACTTCACCGGTGTAGCGCAGACGAATCGGAGTGAGCAGTTCGACTTCGCCGGCTTCGAGAGCGAGCACGACTTCGTCGGTCGAGCCGAATACGCGGCCTTCGCCCTTGGCGCCGGTGCGAGCCTTGGTCAGGTAATAGATACCGAGAACCATGTCTTGCGACGGAACCGCGAGCGGCAAACCGTGCGCCGGCGACAGGATGTTGCGCGAGCTGAGCATCAGCACCGACGCTTCCACCTGCGATTCGGGCGACAGCGGAATGTGAACGGCCATCTGGTCGCCGTCGAAGTCCGCATTGAACGCGGTGCAAACGAGCGGGTGAATTCGAATCGCCTTGCCTTCAACGAGTGTCGGTTCGAACGCCTGGATGCCGAGGCGGTGCAAGGTCGGGGCGCGGTTGAGCATCACGGGATGTTCGCGAATGACGTCTTCGAGAATGTCCCAGACGACTGGATCCTGCTGCTCGACCATTTCCTTGGCTTGCTTGATGGTGGTGCAGTGTCCCTGCGCTTCGAGCTTGTGATAGATGAACGGCTTGAAGAGCTCGAGGGCCATCTTCTTGGGAAGACCGCACTGGTTGAGCTTGAGTTCGGGACCAACGACGATGACCGAACGGCCCGAGTAGTCAACGCGCTTGCCGAGCAGGTTTTGGCGGAAGCGGCCCTGCTTGCCCTTGAGTGTGTCGGACAGCGACTTGAGCGGACGGTTGTTGGTACCGCGCAGCACGCGACCACGGCGGCCGTTGTCGAACAAAGCGTCGACGGCTTCCTGGAGCATGCGCTTTTCGTTGCGGACGATGACGTCGGGCGCGCGAAGCTCCATGAGCTTCTTCAACCGGTTGTTGCGGTTGATGACGCGGCGATAGAGGTCATTGAGATCGGAAGTCGCGAAGCGGCCGCCATCGAGTGGCACAAGAGGACGCAGTTCCGGTGGAAGCACCGGGATCACGTCGAGAATCATCCACTCAGGCTTGTTGCCGCTCTTGCGGAACGCCTCGAGAACCTTGAGGCGCTTGGCGAACTTGATCCGCTTCTGGAGCGACGGATCGGTCTTCATCTTTTCGCGAAGCTCTTCGGACAGTTTTTCCACTTCGACGCGGCGGAGAAGTTCCTTGATGGCTTCCGCGCCCATCTTGGCGGTGAACTGGCCAGGATATTCCTTTTGCAGTTCGCGATATTTGTCTTCGAGAAGCACTTCGCGCTCGCGAAGCACAGCGACTTCGCCGGCATCGACAACGACGAACGCTTCGAAGTAGAGAATGCGCTCGAGGTCGCGCATCGAGATGTCGAGCAAGTAGCCGATGCGGCTGGGCAGGCCCTTGAAGAACCACACGTGCGAGCAGGGCGAAGCCAGCTCGATGTGTCCCAGGCGTTCACGGCGGACTTTGCTCAACGTGACTTCGACGCCGCACTTGTCGCAAATCACACCGCGGTGCTTCATGCGCTTGTACTTGCCGCACAAGCACTCCCAATCGGTGACCGGGCCAAAAATTTTGGCGCAGAACAAACCGTCACGCTCAGGCTTGAACGTGCGGTAGTTGATGGTCTCTGGCTTGGTAACTTCACCGTGAGACCACGAGCGGATTTTCTCAGGGCTGGCCAGGCTGATACGGATCGAATCGAAATCTGCGATCAAACTGGCGCGATCATAAGGGCTGCTGCGATACAAGGTTGTTTCCTCCCTCCCCGGCTTCCGCCGAGGACGCGATCTGGTGTTTTGCACCCGACCGGCTGAGAACCCAAACTGCTAAGACTGCGACTGCTGAGAACTTGCTGAAGTGGGGCGCAGCATGCTGCGCCCCTACGCTAGTTGTGTTAGTCGGCCGCTTTTGCTTCTGGCGGTTTCTGACGCTTCATCAATTCAACGTCGAGGCAGAGCGACTGCAACTCGCGAACGAGGACGTTGAACGATTCGGGCACGCCAGGCTCGATGCCCGGCTCGCCTTTGACGATGGCCTCGTAGATTTTCGCGCGGCCGTAAACGTCGTCGGACTTTGCCGTGAGCAGCTCTTGCAGGATGTGTGCCGCACCATAAGCTTCCAACGCCCAGACTTCCATTTCACCGAAGCGCTGGCCGCCGAACTGCGCCTTACCACCGAGCGGCTGCTGGGTGATGAGCGAGTAGGGCCCGATCGAGCGAGCGTGAATCTTGTCGTCGACCAAGTGCGACAGCTTGAGCATGTAGATGTAGCCGACAGTGACTGGCTGATCGAACTGGTCGCCGGTCATACCGTCGAAGAGGTTGATCTTGCCGGCGTGCGGCAAGCCCGCGACTTCGAGCAAGTGGCGGATTTCCGTTTCTCGCGCGCCGTCGAAAACCGGCGTGGCGAATGGAATTCCTTCGCGGAACCCTTCGGCGTATTCGAGCAACTCGTCGTCAGACAGCTTTCCGAGCGTCTTCCAGATGGTGGTGTCGGCAAAGACTTCCTTGAACCAGCGACGAACAGCTTCTCCGCGAACTTCCTTGCTGAGCAAGCGCTTCAAGCTGTTGCCGAGTTCCTTGCCAGCCCAGCCGAGGTGCGTTTCGAGAACCTGTCCGACGTTCATACGTGAAGGAACGCCGAGCGGGTTAAGAACGATCTCGACCGGAGTGCCATCCGGCATGTACGGCATGTCTTCCTGCGGAACGATGCGAGCGATGACGCCCTTGTTACCGTGACGTCCGGCCATCTTGTCGCCGATGGAGAGCTTGCGCTTCATCGCGATGTAGACCTTGACGAGCTTGATGACGCCCGGCGGCAGTTCGTCGCCCTTCTTGAGCTTCTCCTTGCGCTCTTCGGTGATCTTGCGGAGCACGTCGATCTGGCGCGAAGTCATCTCCTCGATCTCTTCGATCTTCTCGATGAGTAGAGGATCCTTCTCGTTGAGTTTCAGACGCTTGAGGTTGCGCGTCGAAATCTTTTCGATGATGTCGCGGGTCAGGTCAACGCCCTTGGTCAAGAGGCGCTTGTTGGTCTTTTCGTCGTGCAGGTCGGCTTGGAGAATTTTTCCGCCCAGCAAATCCGAGAGGCGCTTGAGGCGCTCATCCGTGAGGATGCGGATTTCGTCGGCAAGGTTCTTCTCGAGCTTGAAGACCTGATTGGCTTCGATCGCCTTGTGGCGCTCGTCTTTTTCGCCGCCCTTGCGGGTGAAGATTTTGACATCGACGATGGTGCCTTCGATGCCCGGCGGGCAATAGAGCGAAGCGTCGCGAACGTCTCCGGCTTTTTCACCGAAGATGGCGCGGAGCAGTTTTTCTTCCGGCGTCAGCGTGGTCTCGCCCTTGGGCGTAACTTTGCCGACGAGGATGTCGCCCGGCTTGATGACAGCGCCGATGCGAATGACGCCGCTCTCATCGAGGTTGCGCAGGAACGACTCGCTGATGTTGGGGATGTCGCGCGTAACTTCTTCGGGTCCGAGCTTCGTGTCGCGCGCTTCGATTTCGTACTCCTCGATGTGAATCGAGGTGTAGTAATCGTCCTTGACCAGCTTGTCGCTGACGAGGATGGCGTCTTCGAAGTTGTACCCGCGCCAGGGAACGAACGCGACGAGCACGTTGCGTCCGAGAGCGAGTTCGCCACGTTCGGTGCAAGGACCGTCCGCGAGGACTTGGCCCTTCTTCACGCGGTCGCCTACGCGAACCAACGGCTTCTGGTTGATGCAAGTGTTCTGGTTCGAGCGCTTGAACTTGATGAGCTGATAGATGTCAGCGCCGACTTCGCGGCTGAGTACGCCGGAGTGATCGGATTCGACGCGAACGATGATGCGTTCGGAGTCGACCTGATCGACGATGCCATCGCGCTTGCAGAGCACGACCGCGCCGGAATCGCGCGCGGTGACGCGCTCCATGCCGGTGCCGACGAGCGGAGCGTCTCCGCGAATCAAAGGCACGGCCTGGCGTTGCATGTTCGAGCCCATCAGTGCGCGGTTGGCGTCGTCGTTCTCGAGGAACGGAATCAAGCTGGCGGCGACGGAGACGAGCTGCTTCGGCGACACGTCGACGTAATCGACTTCGTCGCGGCTCTTGAGCACGAAGTTGCCGGCCTGACGGCAGTTGACGAGTTCCGTGGTGATCTTCAGACGCTCATCGAGCGAGACGTTGGCCTGCGCGACGACGTACTTATCTTCTTCCCAAGCGGACAGGTAGAAGCAGTACGGCTCGACGGTGACCTTGCGGCGCTTGAGCTCTTCGTTGAGCTCTTCGACGCGGTCCTTCTCGACGATTTCGCCAGCTTTGAATTCGCTGTCGCCGGCGTTGACGATCTGAACGTAGTCGATGATGCGGCCGCCCTTGACCTTGCGGTACGGCGACTCGATGAAGCCGTAGTCGTTGATGCGCGCAAAGCAAGACAGCGAGCTGATCAAACCGATGTTCGGACCTTCCGGCGTTTCGATTGGGCAGATGCGGCCGTAGTGGGTCGGGTGAACGTCGCGGACTTCAAATCCAGCGCGTTCGCGCGACAGACCGCCAGGTCCAAGAGCCGAAAGACGCCGCTTGTGCGTAATTTCGCTCAAGGGATTGGTCTGGTCCATGAACTGACTGAGCTGCGATGAACCGAAGAACTCACGGATCGCGGCCATAACTGGCTTGGCGTTCACGAGGTCGTGCGGCATCGCCGTCGACATTTCCTGGTACACGCTCATCTTTTCCTTGATGGCGCGTTCCATGCGGACGAGGCCGATGCGGAACTGGTTCTCGAGCAATTCGCCGACTGCGCGAACGCGGCGGTTGCCGAGGTGATCGATGTCATCGACGACGCCGATGTTCTTGCGCAGCTTGAACAGATACTTGATCGCCGAAACGAAGTCCGGCGTATCGAGCGTGCGATTGTCGAGCGGCGTGTCGAGCCCCATCTTGATGTTGAATTTGAGGCGGCCGACGCGGCTGAAATCGTATTTGCGCGGATCGAAGAACATGCCGCGGAACAAGTTGGTCGCGGTCTCTAGAGTCGGAGGATCGCCGGGACGCAGCTTGCGGTAGATTTCGATCAACGCTTCCTTGGATGAGCGAATGCCGTCCTTGTCGAGCGTGCGCGAGAGCACCACGCCGATGTCGTCGCGCTCCGGGAAGAAGACGTCGACTTCGGTGATGCCGGATTCGGCGAACGCCTGCCAGAGTTCCGGCGTGAGCGGCTTGTTCGCTTCGAGCAGGACTTCGCCCGTCTGACGGTTCACGACGTCGGCGACGCTGTACGCGCCTTCGAGGTCGGCCAGAGTCGAGCGAACCTGCGTGATTTTGGCCTTGATGAGTTCCTTGAAGAGGTTTTCGGTGATGCGCTTGTGCGCGCCGACGATTACTTCTTCGGATTTCGGATTGCGGATTTCGTGCGTCAGCTTGCGATCGACGATACCCGGCGAAATATTCCAGAAGAGATCCTTGTCGCGCAGAGAAATGCGCTCCACCTGATAGAAGGTGCGCAGGATATCTTCATTCGACTTCATGCCCAACGCGCGCAGAAAGATCGAACCGAGGAACTTACGCTTGCGATCGATGCGGACGTAGAGAATGTTCTTGGTGTCGTACTCGAACTCAACCCACGAGCCGCGGTAAGGAATGATCTTGCCGAGGAAGTAGGTGCGATTGTTGGCGCTCTCAAAGAAGACGCCCGGCGAACGGTGCAACTGGCTGACGATGACGCGCTCGGTACCGTTGATGATGAAGGTGCCGTTCTCGGTCATCAGCGGAATGTCGCCGTAGAAAACTTCTTGTTCCTTGATGTCGCGAATGGTCTTCGCGCCGGAATCGGGATCCTTGTCGTAGATCGTGAGACGAATCGTGACCTTGAGAGGCGCGGAATACGTCATGCCGCGTTCCTGACATTCGTTCACGTCGTATTTCAATTGCATTGCGACTGGATCGCCGCACTTGTTGCAGAACGTCGGCGTGTTCTTATTGAATGTGCCGCACTTGTGGCAGATCACATCGCCCGTTTGATACGGGTTGGTGACCACGGACGCGCCGCAATTCCTGCACGTCGCGCGAAGGTGGTGCAGACCCTTCAAGTTGCCGCACTTGCACTCCCAGTTTCCGATCGAGTAGTCGACGAATTCCAACTGCGACATCTCGCGAAAATCCTTGATCGGAAACACCGACGTAAACACCGACTGAAGCCCGCCGTCATCGCGCTCGCTCGGCAGCAAATCCATCTGCAAGAAGCGCTGATACGACTTCATCTGGACTTCAATCAGGTTGGGAATCTGAATCGAGCCCTGGATTTTCGCGAAATCCAGACGCTGACGTTCCCGGACATGCTGATTGGTGTTCGACATGAATTACCTCATCCCTTATGGGCAATGCACGAACAGTTGTGTAAAGACAGCGAATCGTGTGCTGCGACTTTCGCCCAAAAGTCAGCGCGCACACGAACGCAGAACGCCCCCAGAAGGCGTTTTGAATTGTGGTAGTACCCAGCCTCGACTTGCGTGATGAAGTCCTCTGGCGCGGTTCGCTGCAAAGAGCCGCGCCTGCTCTCGAAGCTCGTTGTTAGAAATTGGCCCGAATGCCGTGCGTTACTTAACTTCGACTTTCGCGCCGGCTTCTTCGAACTTCTTCTTGATGGTCGCGGCTTCGTCCTTGCTCACGCCTTCCTTGACGGTCTTGGGCGCGCCATCGACGAGGTCCTTGGCTTCTTTCAAGCCGAGGCTCGTGACTTCGCGAACCGCCTTGATGACGTTGATCTTGTTGCCGCCCACGTCGGTGAGCACGACGGTGAATTCCGTCTTCTCTTCCGCCGGAGCCGCTGCCGCCGCGCCGCCGCCACCGCCGCCCGCAACCACCGTGGCTGCTGCCGCGGAAACGCCGAACGTCTCTTCCATCTTCTTCACCAGGTCCGACGCCTCGAGCAGCGTCAGGCCCTTGATTTCTTCCAGGATCGTATCCACCTTCGACATGACTTGTGCTTCTCCTCTCAAATTTGAAAAAATTTTACTGAAACTCTTTACTAAACTTTTTTACTGGGCCGCTTCGGGACTCGGTGCAGCTGCCCCGCCGCCCGAACCAAACTTGTTCGCTTTCACCGCTTCGTTCACGACCACGGCGGCGTTGCGCGGCAGCGCGTTGAGCGCCACTGCGATCCGCTGTGCCGGAGCGTTCAGCAAGAACATGATCTTGCTGATCAATTCTTCCTTCGACGGGAGATTCGCGAGCTGCTCGATCTCCTTGATCGAAATCACACGACCTTCGACGACCCCCGCGCGGAACTGAAACGCCGGAACGTCTTTCGCGATCTTGGTTAGCGCTTTTGCCAGCGCGACCGGATCGGTGTTCGTGTACGCGATCGAATTCGTGCCGCTCAGATTCTTCAGGAGTCCTTCGGCAGGGGTGCCCGAGCCGGCGCGCTCCGCCAGAGTGTTCTTGACCACCTGATAGTTGCCGCCGGCCGCCTGCACGGCGCGCCGCAGCTTGGTGTCGTCTTCGACGGTGATGCCCTGAAAGGTCGACAGAATCACGGTCGAAACCTTCGCGAGAACCACCTTCAGCTTGTCCAGGTCTTCCTGTTTTTCGCTACGCTTCTTCATGATGTGATCTCGTTGTCCTTAATCTCTTTGTTTGCGACTACGCCGCTGTCGCCAATGCTTCGGCTTCCGCCAGATCGATCTGAATTCCCGGGCCCATTGTCGACGTCAGCGTGATGCGCTTGACGTATTTGCCCTTGGCTGCCGCCGGCTTCGCTTTGATCACCGCGTTGATGATCGCGTGCGCGTTTTCCGCCAGCTTCGTCGCATCGAAATTAATCTTGCCGATGCCGCAGTGGACGATTCCAGCCTTATCGACGCGAAATTCCACTTTGCCGCCCTTGGTTTCGCCGATCGCTTTCGCGACGTCGAAGGTGACCGTTCCGGTCTTGGGGTTCGGCATCAAACCGCGCGGACCGAGGACCTTACCGAGCTTACCGGCCGACTTCATCATGTCTGGAGTCGCGATCACGGCGTCGTAATCGGTCCAGCCGCCCGCAACTTTCGTCACCATATCTTCGCCGCCGACGAAATCCGCGCCGGCTTCCGTGGCTTCGCGAACCTTGTCGCCACTCGCGATCACCAGCACGCGAACCGTCTTGCCCAAGCCGTGCGGCAAAACCACCGTGCCGCGCACGACCTGATCCGAATGCTTCGGATCGACGCCGAGATTGATCGCCAGTTCAACGGTTTCGTTGAACTTGGTGTGATGCGTCTTCTTGATCAACTCCGAAGCTTCCGCGAGCTTATAAGGACGCGCTTCAACCTTCTTGCGTGCGTTCTCTACGTGTTTTCCTGACACCTTCATCACTGCACTCCTTCGATCCCGTAGCGCCCGAAATCCTAGGCTTCCACGACTTCCAGACCCATGTTGCGCGCCGTACCTGCCACGGTGCGCATCGCGGCTTCCAGATTTGTGGTGTTGAGATCGACAAGCTTGATCTTGGCGATTTCTTCGATCTGCTTCTTCGTAATTTTCCCGACTTTATTGCGGTTCGGTTCCGCCGAACCCTTCGCCAGGTTTGCTGCCCGCTTCAGGAGCACCGAAGCCGGCGGCGTCTTCAAAATGAACGTAAACGTGCGGTCGGTGTAGACCGTGACGAGCACCGGAAAGATCATTCCATCCGGTTCTTTCTGCGTCTTGGCATTGAACTGTTTGCAGAAATCCATGATGTTCAAGCCATGCGGTCCGAGCGCTGTACCAACCGGCGGTGCAGGCGTCGCCTTGCCTGCCGGGAGTTGCAACTTGATCGTCGTCTGTATCTTCTTCGCCATGTCCCTGCCTCAAAATTCTTTCTTAAAATTCGCTTAGCTGAGCTTCTCTACGCTCGCGAAATCCAATTCCACCGGCGTCGAGCGGCCGAAAATCGTCACCGACACCTTCAAACGGCTGTGATCGCCGTCGATCTCTTCTACGGTGCCGTTAAAATTCGCAAACGGCCCGTCCACGATGCGCACCTGCTCGTTGCGCTCGTACACAACTTTGGGCTTCGGCCGATCGGTCGGTACGTTGACGCGATTGATGATGGCGTCGACTTCCGCGTCCGAGAGCGGCGAAGGCGAAGTCGCTGAACCGACGAAACCCGTGACCCGCGGCGTGTTCCGCACGATGTGCCAGGTGTTTTCGTCGAGATCCATCTCGACCAGCACGTAGCCCGGATACGACATGCGCGACGAAATCACTTTTTTGCCGCCGCGCATTTCGATCGTGTCCTCCATCGGAATCAGCACACGGCCGATCTTGTCCTGGAGCGTGAACGCTTCCACGCGGCTTTCCAGGCTTTCTTTCACTTTCTTCTCAAAGCCCGAGTACGTATGGATGATGTACCACTGCATCGCCATCGGCTTCTACGACCTCTCAAACTCCAAAAACTTTGAACACGTACGTGACGCCTCGCTGGACCAGCCAGTCGACCACCGCCAGAAAAACGCCGAAGAACGCCACCGTCGCGATCACGACGGTGGTGGTCGAGATGACTTCTTCGCGGCTCGGCCAAGTGACTGCCTTCATCTCCAGGCGAACGTCGTGCAAAAACTCACGCGTCTCCTGAACCGTGCCGGTGACCTGACCGCCGATTTTGCTCGCTCCAGCGCTGATGCCGCTTTGCGAATCGTCGTTTTTCACTTTTACCGACTGCGAAGCCATCGTTCCTCTTCTCTACTTCACCGGCTTGCGCCGGGTCCTGATCAATCTCTGGCAGGGGAGGAGGGACTCGAACCCCCATACCCGGTTTTGGAGACCGGAGTCCTAACCATTGGACGACTCCCCTAAAACCAAAACCGCCCTACCAACTACCGCGTTACTTCACTTCCTTGTGCGCGGTGTGCTTGCGGCACGAATTGCAAAACTTTTTCGTCTCGACGCGCTCGGAGTGCTTCTTCTTGTTCTTCGTCGTCGTGTAGTTGCGGTTTTTGCAATCGCCGCACTGCAACGTGATGATTTCTCGCATGCCCCTGATTCCCTTCTAAATTCGTGGGCTTCCGTCTTCCGAAGCCGAAAAAGCCAAACTACTCGATGATCTCGGTAACCGCGCCGGCGCCGACGGTGTGGCCGCCTTCGCGAATCGCGAAACGCAAGCCCTTCTCCAGAGCGACTGGCGTGATCAGGCTGACTTCGCAGCTCACGTTGTCGCCCGGCATCACCATTTCCACGCCGGCCGGCAACTTCACGTCGCCCGTCACGTCCGTCGTGCGGAAGTAGAACTGCGGACGGTAGCCCGTGAAGAACGGCGTATGTCGGCCGCCTTCTTCCTTCGTCAGTACGTACGCTTCCGCCTTGAACTTCGTGTGCGGCGTGATCGAGCCCGGCTTGCAAACCACCTGGCCGCGCTCCACGTCTTCTTTTTCCGTGCCGCGCAGCAGCAGCCCGACGTTGTCG